>JABLTQ010112218.1_pt1 | contig 49584 bp, 49 predicted proteins | sample 7160101 | NCBI WGS metagenome assembly JABLTQ01 (sample SAMN14651228, study PRJNA627086) | human gut metagenome | isolation source: feces | host: Homo sapiens | reverse complement strand
GTCCGGCGGCACCACCGAGCTGCTGCTGGTGGTGCCCGAAAACGGCAACGTCCGCGCCGCCCGCATCGGCGGCACCACCGACATCTCCGCCGGTCAGCTCATCGACCGAACGGGGCAGTATCTCCACCTGGACTTTCCCGCCGGAAAAGCGCTGGACAAGCTGGCCGCCCAGAGCGACAAAAAGGAGCGCTTTCGGGTGCGTATGGACAGCTTGCAGTTTTCCTTCTCCGGCATTGAGAACAAGGTGCAGAAACAGGTGGCGCAGCACAAGGAACCGGCGGACATCGCCCGCTTCACCCTGGAGACCATCGCTTCCCTGGTGCGTCGGGTCACTGACCGTGCCATGGAGCAGTACCCCGGCCTGCCTGTGGTCTGTTCCGGTGGCGTGGCGTCCAACAGCATCCTGCGCAAGTACCTCTACGATGCCGTATTTGCGCCCTCGGCCTATTCCACCGACAACGCCATGGGCACTGCGGTGCTGACGGCACGGCAGATGGATTGGGGGCATTAAATGGCTTCCAAACCCATCTACACGGTCACCCAGGTGAACACCTATATCAAGAGCATCCTGGATGGTGACCGGAACCTCTCCGGCGTCTACATTCGGGGAGAGCTTTCTAACTACAAAAAGTACCCTTCCGGTCACCACTATTTCACCCTCAAGGACACCGGCAGCGCCCTCCGCTGCGTCCTGTTCCGCTCCTCGGCCACCCGTTTGCGGTTCCAGCCGGAGAGCGGCATGAAGGTCATCGCCTACGGTCGTATCACCGCCTTCCCGCGGGATGGGCAGTACCAGCTCTATGTGGACGCCCTGACTCCGGATGGGGTGGGAGAATTGTATGTGGCCTTCGAGCAGCTGAAGAACAAGCTGTACCAGGAGGGTTTCTTTGCCGCCGAGCATAAAAAGCCCATCCCACGCTACCCAGAGAGCATCGCCCTCATTACCTCCCAAGCTGGTGCCGCCGTCCACGACATGACCCGCATCCTGAACGCCCGCTGGCCCATGGCCACGGTAAAGCTCCTGCCTGTGCGGGTGCAGGGCGCTGGTGCGGCGGCAGAGCTGACCGGCGCCCTGCGCTACGCCAACCGGAAGCAGGTGGCGGATCTGATCATCATCGGCCGAGGCGGCGGTTCTATGGAGGATCTGTGGGCGTTTAACGATGAAAATCTTGCCCGTGCGGTGTATGAATCGGATATTCCGGTGATCTCCGCTGTGGGGCATGAACCGGACGTGACCATCATTGATTATGTGGCCGACCTCCGTGCCGCCACCCCCTCCAACGGGGCAGAGCTGGCGGTACCCGACCAGCTGGAGCTGAAACAGTATGTAGATCAGCTGGGGCAGCGCTGCCGGCAGGCCATGCTGGGACAGCTCCAACGCGCCAGCCAAAAGCTGGAGCGTCTGCGCACCGCCAACGTCCTCACCGACCCCATGGTGCCCGTCCAAAACGGGCGGATGCGGTTGGACACTGCCCAGCAGAAGCTGACCGAATCCCTGCGGCGCCGCCAGCACTTGGAGCGCACCCGCCTGGCGGGCTTGACGTCCACCCTGGACGCACTCAGCCCCTTGAAAGTCCTGGGACGCGGCTACGCCATGGCGCAGGACGAGGAGGGACAGATCATCACCTCCGTCCACAGCGTGGAGTTGGGGGAGCGCATCACCCTGCGGGTGTCTGATGGGCAGTTGGGATGTACCGTCATGAAACAATTCCCATTTGAGACAAGGGAAAAGGAGCAGAACAGAAATGGCAGCAAAGAAGAAACCCTTTGAGGAGTCCATGACTCGGCTGGAGGAGATCGTCTCCATTCTGGAGCGAGGGGAATCCACCCTGGACGAATCCCTAGCGCTCTTTGAGGAGGGCACCAAGCTGGCGGCAGCCTGTTCCAAACAACTGGATCAGGCAGAACAGAAAATCTTAAAGTTGACCAAAGGCCCGGACGGCGAGCCGGTAGAAACGCCTTTGAAAGGATAAATCATGAATCAATTTCAATTTGAATTACAGCGCTGTCAGGGTCTGGTAGAGGTCAATCTGGCAGCATACTTTACCCAGAACGTCCCCCAGAAAACCCTGCTGGACGCCATGCGCTACAGCCTTCTGGCTGGCGGCAAACGCATCCGGCCCATCCTGGCGCTGAAATTCTGTGAAGCAGCCGGGGGGAGCTTGGAACAGGCGCTGCCCTATGCCTGCGCAGTGGAGATGCTCCACACCTATTCCCTCATCCATGATGACCTGCCCAGCATGGACAACGATGACCTGCGCCGAGGCAAGCCCACCAACCACAAGCGGTTCGGAGAGTGTACCGCCACTTTGGCTGGCGATGCCCTCCAGGCGGCAGCCTTTGAGACCATCCTGACTGCTCCCCTTCCGGCAGAGGTGAATGTTGCCGCTGGTCTAACCCTGGCCCGTGGGGCGGGCGCCCTGGGGATGTGCGGCGGACAGCAGCTGGACATGGAGGGGGAGACTCGGATCTTCACCTTGAAGGAAGTGGCTCGGATGAACCAGCTCAAGACCGGCTGCCTGCTGAATACGGCCTGTGTCATGGGAGTTCTGGCGGCAGGTGTGGCGATGGATGATCCCATGGCGGCCGCAGCAGAGCGCTACGCCAAGGCCATTGGCCTTGCCTTCCAGGTGCGGGATGATATGCTCAACGTCACCTCCACTGAGGAGGAGATGGGCAAGCCGGTGGGCAACGATGTTGAGAGTCACAAGTCTACCTATGTGTCCCTGCTGGGGCTGGACAAGTGCGCCAGCGTCATCGCCCAGCAGACGGCGGCGGCCAAGGATGCCATCCGAGGCTGTCTTCCGGACACGGACTTTTTGTGTGATCTGGCAGATTATCTGGCCGGACGAGAGAAATAAAACGGGATGATACCCAGCGAGAAAGGAGGCGCAGCTGTGCCAGATCTTTTTTCCCAGGATCTGCACCAAATTTCTGACCAGGAGGCGGAAGTCCTGTGTCAGGAACTGCGCAGATCGCTCCTTACCTCCGTCAGTCAGACGGGGGGACATTTGGCATCCAATCTAGGGGCAGTCGAGCTGACTGTGGCCATCCATCGGGTGTACGACACAGCCAAAGACCGCCTGGTTTTCGACGTGGGGCACCAGTGCTATTGCCATAAAATATTGACCGGTCGGGCGGAGCGGATGACCACCCTGCGGAAGATGGGCGGCCTATCCGGCTTCCCCAAGCCGGAGGAGAGCGACCACGATGCCTTCATCGCCGGCCACGCCTCCAACTCGGTCTCCGTGGCCGTGGGCATGGCGCGGGCGCGGACGTTGCAGAAGCAGGATTACCAGGTCATCGCTCTCATCGGTGACGGCGCTCTCACCGGCGGACTGGCCTATGAAGGGCTGTCCGACGCCGGACAGAGCGGAGAGAATCTGGTGGTCATCCTCAACGACAACGGAATGTCCATCCAGAAAAACGTGGGCGGTATCGCCACCCTGCTGGCACGGAACCATCTGCGTCCTACCTACCTGTCCTTCAAGCGTGCCTACCGGAAGGTATTCGAAAAAATCCCCGGCGGACGGGCTTTGTATCACTTTAACCACAAGATCAAGAAAAGCATCAAGGGTACTATCCTGCCCAGCAGCTTCTTCGAGGACATGGGCTTCACCTACATCGGCCCCGTAGACGGTCACCAAGTAGGGGAATTGACCCGCCTGCTCCGTTGGGCGAAATCCCTGGAGGGGCCGGTGCTCCTCCATGTGCGGACGGTCAAGGGGAAAGGCTGGGCTCACGCCGAGGAGACCCCGGACGCCTATCACGGTGTGTCCCCCTTTGACCTGGCCACCGGCAAGCCGCTGAACCCCAGCGGGCGGAATTTCTCCTCCGTGTTCGGAGAGGAGCTGAGCCGCTTGGCGGCGGAGGATCCTAAGATTTGCGCTGTCACCGCCGCTATGCGGTCGGGCACCGGATTAGACCCCTTTGCCATCCGCTGTCCCGAACGGTTCTTTGATGTAGGCATTGCGGAAGGCCACGCCGTAGCCATGTGCTCCGGCATGGCAAAGCAGGGGATGCTGCCGGTGTTTGCGGTCTACTCCTCCTTCTTACAGCGGGGCTACGATATGCTCATCCATGACATGGCGCTCCAGCGGTTACATATGGTGCTGGGGGTAGACCGTGCCGGTCTGGTAGGGGACGATGGAGAGACCCATCAGGGTCTGTTCGATGTGGCCTACCTGTCTACCGTGCCCGGACTGACCCTGCTGGCTCCGGCCAGCTTCGCCGAGATGCGCTCCATGCTCCACCGTGCCCTCTACCAGCTCACCGGCTCCGTGGCGCTGCGCTATCCCCGTGGGGGCGAAAATGGCTACCGTGCCGATCACAGCCAAGGTGCTGCGGCGGTGCTGCGAGAGGGAACGGACTGGACGGCGGTGTGTTATGGCACCATGACCGGAGAGGTGCTGTCGGCAGCGGAAGCGTTGGACGCAGAAGGCATCTCGGTGGAAGTGGTGAAGCTCAACCAGCTGGCGCCGCTGGAGCCGGAGACGGTGCTGACTTCGGTACGAAAGACTGGCAGGCTGCTGGTAGCGGAGGAGGTCATCCAAACGGGTTCCATAGGCGTGGCGCTGGCAGGCGCGGTGGCACAGGAAGGGATGGCGCTGAAGGCGCTGAAGCTGCTGAACACCGGCGAGCGGTTCGTGCCGCATGGAACCATCCCCCAGCTGCGCAAACTGCTGGGGATCAACAGTGACCACATTGCGTCGGTCATGCGGGAGGCGGAAAGATGAGTAAAACACGGCTGGATGTGGCCATGGCCGCGCAAGGACTGGCCGAGAGCCGTCAGAAAGCCCAGGCCATCATTATGAGCGGGCTGGTCTTTGTGGACGGCAAGCGGGTGGACAAATGCGGCGCCCAGATCGCCGACACGGCGGTTATCGAGGTGCGGGGCAAGACCCTGCGCTATGTGAGCCGAGGCGGCCTGAAATTGGAGAAAGCCATGCAGTGCTTCCCCCTGACCTTGCAGGATGCTGTTGCCATGGACTGCGGTGCGTCCACTGGCGGGTTCACCGACTGTATGCTCCAAAATGGGGCGAAAAAGGTGTACGCCGTGGATGTGGGCTATGGACAGCTGGACTGGAAGCTGCGGCAGGACGAACGGGTGGTGTGCATGGAGCGCACCAACGCCAGATATTTGACGAAGGAACAGATCCCTGAGCCGCTGGATTTCGTCTCGGTGGACGTGTCCTTCATCTCATTGGGGCTTATCTTCCCAGCCCTGCGTCCGCTGCTGGCGGACAACGCCAACCTAGTCTGTCTCATCAAGCCTCAGTTTGAAGCGGGCAAGGACAAGGTAGGCAAGAAGGGGGTCGTGCGAGACGCTAACGTACACCTGGCGGTGCTGGAGCAGTTTTTGCGCCATGCGGCGGAGAACGATCTGACCGTGCAGGGTATGACGTATTCCCCCATCAAGGGGCCGGAGGGCAACATCGAGTACCTGGGCTGGCTCACCGCTGCGGCGGGAGAGAACCACGTTCCCGATCTGCATACCCTGGTAGAAACATCACATAAAGAACTGGAGAGGGTAACATGAAGATCATACTAAGTCCGAATCCGTACCGGGATAAGCGCATGACCGTAGTGAGCGAGGCGGAAAAGGTGCTGAAGGAGTGCGGCGTGGAGACCGTGGTGTGCCTGCCCTTCCCCATGGACGACCGCTTCCGGTTCGCCAAAAAATTTGACTGGAAAGACCTGGACGAGGAGGCGGAGGGCACGGATATGCTCATTTGCTTCGGCGGTGACGGCACCATCCTCCATCTGGCTCGCTTCGCCCGCACCCACAACATCCCCATCCTGGGGGTGAACACCGGCAGCTTGGGCTATATGGCTGAGCTGGAGCCGGGAGAAATGCACCTTTTGCGGAAGGTGGTGGAGGGGAAATACCGGCTGGAACCCCACATGATGCTGGACTTTCGTGTGATTCGAAATGGCCGCGTCATCCATCAGGACACTGCTTTGAATGAGACGACCATTCGCACCAGTGCTGTGGGCAAGGAGATCCACTTCGTCATCTACGCCGATGGGGTGGAGCTGTTCGCGTGCAGCGGCGATGGCGTCATTGTGGGCACGCCCACCGGCTCTACGGCCTATAACGTCTCCGCCGGCGGGCCCATTGTGGAGCCGACAGCGGAAAATATCTTGGTCACTCCCATCTGCGCTCACGACCTGCGGGTGCGTCCCTGCGTGCTGAGCAAAGATCGGGTGGTGACGGTGGAGTTGGGGCATATCGGCAAGAAAGGGGTCTTTCTCTCCCCAGACGGCGGCTCCTTCCGGCTGTCTGACCATGACAAGGTGGAGCTGCGCAGCTCTGACAGCCACATCAACCTAGTGCGGGTGACCAACCGGAGCTTTTATGAGATTCTGCACCAGAAGCTGGGTACTTAAAAGGAGGAAATGGTGAAAGAAAAGCGACAACGGGCAATTCTGGACATCATTGCCAATCACATGATCGAGACGCAGGAACAGCTGTTGGCAGAGCTGAAAGAACGAGGCTTTCGCTGCACCCAGGCCACCATCTCTCGTGACATGAAGGAGCTTCAGCTCATCAAGGAGCTGACCCCTACAGGGAGCTATCGGTACGCCGTTTCCATCCACCAGAACCGCCGAGACTTCAACGACCGCCTGCGCAACGTCTTTCGGGAGGGAGTCACGTCCGTGGATCTGGCTCAGAACATCATCGTCCTCAAGACCATGCCTGGCCTTGCCAACGCCGCAGCGGCGGCACTAGACGGCATGGACATCGAAGAAATGGTCGGTTCCCTCGCTGGGGACGACACGGCGCTGCTGGTCATGCGCACCAATCAGGCGGCAGAGCAGTTTTGCAGTGAGCTGCGGATGATGTTGAAATGACCAGCTACGGAAGAAAGAGCGTGATTCAAAATGCTGTTACTGCTTCACATTGAAAATATCGCGGTCATCCAGTCTGCGGACATCCAGTTCGATGGCGGCTTCAACGTCCTCACCGGCGAGACCGGCGCAGGCAAATCCATCGTGGTGGACGCCCTGAACGCTGTCCTAGGGGGGCGCACCTCTCGTGACCTGATCCGCACCGGCGCCAAATCCGCCCTGGTCAGCGCCCAGTTCATCGACCTGCCTCAGCTGGATTGGTTCCAGGAACAGGGCATCGCGCCGGACGCCGAGGGCGTCCTGTTGCTCCAGCGGGAGCTGCGGGCGGACGGGAAGAACACCTGCCGTTTGAACGGCCGTCCTGTGTCCCTGGCACAGCTGCGGGAGCTGGGACGGCAGCTGCTGGACATCCACGGCCAGCATGACGGGCAGCGGCTGTTGGATCCGGCCTGTCACTTGGAATACCTGGACAGCTTCGGCCAGTGCAGTCCGCTGCTGGCGGATTATCAGACCGCCTACCACAAGCTCACCAGCTTGAAAAAGCAGATGGACAGCCTGAAAATGGACGAGGCGGAAAAGGCACGGCGGGTGGACAATCTGACCTACCAGATCGCTGAATTGGAGCGCGCCGACCTGCGTCCCGGCGAGGACGAGGCGCTGGCGGAGCGGAAGAAACTCTTGCGCTCTGCCGGAAAGATCATGGGCGCGGTGGACAGTGCCTGCTACGCCCTGTTCGGCAGCGACGAGACCCAGGGGGCGCTGGATCTGGTGGAGGAAGCCGCCGATGCCATGCGTCAGGCGGGACGCTACAGCGATGCCTTTGGCGAGCTGGCGGAGAAGCTGGAGAGCCTGCGCTATGACCTGGACGATGCTGCCGAGTGCGTGCGGGATAAGAGGGAGGAGATGGAGTTTTCCCCCTCCGAATTAGACCAGCTGGAGAGCCGGCTGGACATCATCTACCGGCTGCAAAAGAAGTACGGCAGCACAGTAGAGGAGATGCTCCAATATTTGGAGCGGTGTCGGGCGGAGTTGGAGACCATCCAGAGCGCCGCCGATACCTTGGAAAAATTGGAACAGAAGCTGCAAGCTGCCCAGTCGGAAGCGGCTCAGGCGGCGGCCAAACTGACCGCCCTGCGCAAGAAACAGGCGGTGCGGCTCCAACAGCGCATCCAGAAGGAATTGGCGGATTTGGATATGCCAAAAGTGCGCTTTGAGGTGGCATTCACGGAAAAAGCCTGTACCTTTGGTATGGATGAAACTGGTGCGGACGAAGTGCAGTTCCTCATGTCTGCCAATGTAGGGGAGGACTTGAAGCCCATCCAGAAGATCGCCTCCGGCGGTGAGCTGGCTCGCATCATGCTGGCACTGAAAAATGTGCTGGCGGAGAACGAGACAGTGACCACTTTGGTCTTTGACGAGGTGGACACCGGCGTATCCGGTCGGGCGGCGCAGAAGGTTGCCCGAAAAATGGCGGACGTGGGGCAGCACAAGCAGGTGCTCTGCGTCACCCATCTGCCCCAGATCGCCGCCATGGCGGACGTCCACTTCTCGGTGGAAAAAGGGGAGCGGGACGGCCGCACCTACACCCAGGTGGAGCGCCTGTCCCAGCAGCGGCGGAAGGAGGAGCTGGCACGTCTCACTGGCGGGGCGGTCATCTCGGACGCCATCCTGAAAAGCGCCGGCGAATTGCTGACGGAAGCGGAAAGCTACAAACAAAATCGAAAAAAACAGCAAGAATCCAGTTGACAAACTGGGAAAACTGGGTTAGAATAAGCCGCAAGTAAGCGTTGAAGAGGAAGAGTAGCGATGTGTGTGAGCCGCAGAGAGCTTCCGGTCGGTGCAAGGAAGTGTGAGCGCCTCGTGAATACCCCTCGGAGCTGCTGTCCCAACGGCGGAGGAACGAGATGTGTCCGCCCAGTAGGCACAGTCGGGTTGCGACCGTTATTTCGCCGGAGTTTCTGACTCCCTGAGGTTCGCTCTGCGAGGAGCCGACGCATCAGAGGTGGTACCGTGCAAAATGGTTCGATTTTTGCGCCCTCTGTCCCCATGTGGACGGAGGGCGTTTTTTGGGTGTCGTCCTCCGGCCGAACAAGTAATCAAAGGAGAGAAAAAACGATGACACTGTATGATGAATTGATCGCCCGCGGCCTGATCGCCCAGGTCACCGATGAGGAAAAGGTAAAGGAACTGATCAACAGCGGCAAGGCCACCTTCTATATTGGCTTCGACCCCACCGCTGATTCCCTCCATGTGGGTCACTTCATGGCACTCTGCTTGATGCGCCGCCTCCAGTCCAACGGCAACAAGCCCATCGCCCTGCTGGGCGGCGGCACCGCCCTCATCGGTGACCCTTCTGGCAAGACTGATATGCGCAAGATGCTGACGGCGGAGGACATCAACCACAACGCCGAGTGCTTCAAGAAGCAGATGTCCCGCTTCATCGACTTCTCCGACGGCAAAGCCCTGATGGTCAACAACGCCGACTGGCTGCTGGGATTGAACTATGTGGAGCTGCTGCGGGAAGTGGGTGCTTGCTTCTCCGTGAACAATATGCTGCGGGCGGAATGTTATAAGCAGCGGATGGAGAAGGGGCTGACCTTCCTGGAATTCAACTACATGATCATGCAGAGCTATGACTTCTACCACCTGTACCAGGAGTACGGCTGCAACTTCCAGTTCGGCGGCGACGACCAGTGGTCTAATATGCTGGGCGGTCGGGAGCTTATCCGCCGGAAGCTGGGCAAGGACGATGCAGAAGCCATGACCATCACCCTGTTGCTCAACAGCGAGGGCAAGAAGATGGGCAAGACCGTATCCGGCGCCGTGTGGCTGGATCCGGAAAAGACCAGCCCCTACGAGTTCTACCAGTACTGGCGGAACGTAGAGGATGCAGACGTGATCAAGTGCATCAAGATGCTCACCGATGTGCCCCTGGATCAGATCGCGGAAATGGAGACTTGGAAGGACGCTAAGCTCAACGAGGCCAAGGCCATCCTGGCTTACGAGTTGACCAAGCTGGTTCACGGGGAAGCGGAAGCGGAAAAGGCACAGCAGACCTCTCAAAGCCTGTTCTCCACCGGCAGCGACCTGACCAATATGCCCACCACCGAGCTGACCGCAGACCAGTTCGCAGACGGACAGATCACCATCGTCAAGCTGCTGACCTGCGCTGGTCTTGCCACCTCCAACAAGGAGGCCAAGACCCTTATCAAGCAGGGCGGCGTCCAGGTCAATGGCGAAAAGGTGGAGGAATTCACCGACAGCTATGGCGCTGACGCCTTCGAGGGCGATGGCCTCATTGTCAAGAAGGGCAAGAAGGTTTACCGCAGATTTGTGATTCGCTAAAATGCAAGCATTTTAGCGAGGTTGCAGACTGGTGCATGCACTCACTTCGTTCGCACACTTACCAGTCTGAGAAGAGAAAAAACTGACGTACACGCCGCCAGTTTTTTCGGATTTGACTTTATTCCGGCATCCTGCCGGAACTCTGCGAGGCTTAAAAATAAGTAAAACCCACGCTATTTTCGTGATAGCGTGGGCTTTTTTGTCTGTTTGCAGTTGTCTTTTCTGGTCTGGCTCTGGTATAATAAAATGAAATACCTTCTGATTGGAGTCAGAAAATGAATACAATTTCCACCTTTTTAGAACATTTCGACCTGACACAGCTCATCTCCCTGCTCATCCAGGCCATCGCCGCACTCCTGTGCATCAGCTTCCACGAGATGGGGCACGGCTTCGCCGCCTGGTGCCTGGGGGACGAGACGGCCAAGCGGCAGGGGCGGGTGTCCATGAATCCCCTGCACCACATCGACCCGCTGGGTTTGATTTTGCTGATCACCGCCGGATTCGGCTGGGCAAAGCCGGTGCCGGTGGATATGCGCCACTTCCGCCATCCCAAATCCGGTATGGCAATCACCGCCCTGGCCGGCCCTTTGAGCAACTTCCTCATGGGCTGGGCGGCACTGGGGGGTGCCAGCCTGCTCTATCACTTCGCCCTGAAACAGATCGTCACCGTCCAGCTCTATGCCCACCTCTTTGCGCTGCTCATCCAGATTGCAGTACTCAGCGTGGGCTTGGGGATGTTCAACCTCATCCCGTTCCCGCCCCTGGACGGCTCCAAGATTTTGTTCTCCCTGCTGCCCGACCGCATTTACTATTTCATCCTCCGCTACGAGCGCTACCTGATGGCTGCCCTCTTTGTGCTGGTCTTTTTTGGCCTGCTGGATACGCCCCTGGCGGTGCTGCGGGACTGGGGTCTGCGGAGCCTGTGCCAGCTGACCCGATTCCCAGCGGACTTCTTCGGACTGTAAATGGCGTTGGATGTACCTGTTTACCACCTGGACGGAGTGGTGCAGAACCGGTCGGAACGGGAGAGCTTTGACGGGCCGCTGGATTTGATTTTACTATTGCTGAGCAAGAACAAGATGGAGATCGCCGACATCCAGATTGCCCTCATCCTAGACCAATACCTGGCCTGGATGAACCAGCGGCAGACGCTGGATTTGGAGGTAGCCAGCGAATTCGTGGCCATGGCCGCCCATCTGGTATACATTAAAACTAGAATGCTCCTATCCCTCCAAGATGAGGAAGTGACCAGTGAGGTGGAGGCGCTTATTGCCTCCCTGGAAGCCCGCCAGCGGAGCGCATCCTACAGCAAGATACAGGCGGTGCTGCCTACCTTGCAGCACCGGTATGCAGTGGGTAAGGACTATTTGCCCAAGCCGCCGGAACCTCTCCTGCCAGCCGCCGAGTACACCTATCAGCACATGCCCACGGACTTGCCCCAGGCGCTGAACAAGCTGCTCCTGAAGCGGAGCGCCGAGACGCTGCCGCCTCTGTCCGCCCAGCTGGAGGGCATCGTGGCACGGGAACCGTATCCGGTGGAGGAGAAGGCGTCGGAGATCTTGCGCAGCCTGACCCGCTCCGGCACCACTGTTTTTTCCGATCTGTTTCGGGACAGCCAGAGCCGTTCCGAGGTGGTGGCCACCTTTCTGGCGGTGCTGGAGCTGTGCCGAGGGCGGAAGATCATGGTCACCGGCCAGGGAGCGGACTGCATGGTGACCTGGGCGGACGAGGAGGAGAAGGGAGCTGGATGACTATGGAATTTCAGGACATAAAATCAACCATCGAGGGCATTCTATTCGCATCCGGCGAACCAGTGCCGTTGGCACGTCTGTGTCAGGTGCTGGAGCAGGACAAGAACACGGTGGAGGGCATTCTCCACGCCCTGGCGGACGAGTACGCTTTCCAGCGACGGGGGATGCGTATCCTCCAGTTGGGCGACCGGTATCAGATGTGCTCTGCGCCGGAGTATGCCGACCTCATTCGGCAGGCGTTAGACCTGCGTAAGCCGCCTCAGCTCAGTCTGGCGGCGTTGGAGTCTCTGGCTATCATTGCCTACTTCCAGCCTGCCACCAAAGGGGTGGTGGAGCAGATTCGAGGGGTGGATTCCTCCTACACCGTGAATCTGCTGGTGGAACGAGGACTCATCCAAGAAGCAGGACGACTCAATGCGCCGGGACGACCGGTGCTGTTCCGGACGACCGACCATTTTTTGCGCTGCTTTGGGTTAAAGACCTTGGACGACCTGCCGCCCCTGCCGGAACGGGAAGGGGAACGTGCCTGGGCTCAGGAGCTGGAGGACGCCTTAAAACGGCGAGAGCAGGAGGAGGGGTGATGTGCGCATACTAGGAATCCTATTGCTGGCGCTTGCGGCGCTGCTGACCCTCTTGCTGTTTTGTCGGGTGGGGGTCATCGCTGCCTATTCTGCCGATGGGCTGACCGTGCGGGCACGGCTGGGATGGTTCAAGCTGACCATCGTGCCCATGCCCAAGCGGAAACCTAAGGAAAAGCGGACAAAAGCGGCGAAAAAGAAGCCCAAACCGGCGGAAAGCCACCCCAACAGCTTGCAGACTATCCTAAAAGGCGGCTCCATCTCCCAGCTCAAGGAGCTGCTGGAGCTGGCTTGGTCGGCGGCGGGGGATATGATCCGCCATCTGCGGGTAGAATATCTCCGACTGCACTACACCTTCGCCGGTCAGCCCGACCCGGCCAAGGCGGCATTGCGCTGCGGCAAGGCCAACATCAGCGGAGGCATCATTTGCCACCTGCTGGAACAACATTTGAACATTCTGCGGCGAGAGGTCACAGCGGAGGTGGATTTCTGTTCGGAACAGTCCACTGTCTACGCCGCCGGCTCCTGCTCTATCCGAGTGGGGGCGGCGCTGCTGGTGACCCTGCGGCTGCTGCGAAGCTATCTGCAATGGAAAAAACGGCAGGGCAAACCCCCTGCCCAGGAGGAAAAGACATATGGATAACAAGACACATCCGGTAGGAGAAGTGGTGCAGCTGACCATGGAGAAGCTGCGGGAGATGGTAGACGTGAACACGGTGGTGGGCGACCCCATCCACACCCCAGAGGGGGTGACGGTCATCCCCGTCTCCAAAGTGAGCATTGGCCTGGTCTCCGGCGGCAGTGATTTTACCACCAAAAACCAGCCTGCCGGCAGCAATTCCTACGGCGGCGCTAGCAGCGCCGGCGTGAATATCCAGCCCCAGGCATTCTTGGTCATCAATGGCGATAACGTGCGCCTGCTGCCGGTGGCGCCCACCGAGGCGGGCGCTCTGGATAAGGCCATCGACCTGCTGCCGGAGCTTTTGACCAAGGTCTCCCGCCTGTTGGATCAGCGGAAGGCGACAAAAGCGGAGAAAAAGGCGGCGAAAGCCGATACAGAGACAACGGAAGGAGAAGCATGAGAAAGAAACCGATGAAACGCCTGCTGGCCATGGTGCTGGCGGTGGTGTGCGTGGTGGGGCTGACCTCCACCGCCTGTGCCATCGACCAGCCGCCGGTGAACTCCGCCACTTCGGCCTGCGTCATGGACGTGGACAGCGGACGCATCCTCTACAGCAAGAACGAGAACGCCGAGCGCTGCATCGCCAGCATCACCAAGATCATGACCGCCATCCTGGTCATCGAGAACAACACCGACTTCAATCAGGTCATCACCGCCTCCAAGACCGCCGCCGCCGAGGACGGCACGTCCCTGTACCTGCTGGAGGGGGACAAGCTGACCCTGATGACCGGCCTGTACGGCACCATGCTCCGCAGCGGCAACGATGCTGCTGTAGCCATCGCGGAACACACCGCCGGAAGCGTGAAGAAATTTGTCAAGATGATGAATGCCAAGGCCAAGGAGCTGGGCATGACCCACTCCCACTTCAGCTGGCCCAACGGACTCATTGACGAGGACAACTACTCCAGCGCCAAGGATATGGCCATCCTGTCCAGCTACGCCATGAAAAATAAGCTCTTTGCCAAGATCGTCAAGACCGGCTATATCGAGACCAAGGATGGGTACCAGATTGAGAACCACAACCGGATGCTCTCACGGGACAAGCGCTGCATCGGCGTCAAGACCGGTTTCACCACCCTGGCTGGCCGCACCCTGGTCACCTGCTTCCAAAACCCGGACAACGGCCAGCGCATCGTTATCGTCACCCTCAACAACTACGACCACTACAATGACCATGAGCGGCTGTGCAACTGGGTTTTTGACAACTTCCAGCAGACCACTCTGGTGAAGAAAAACAGCAAAGTGGCCACCGTGACCGATGACGGCAAGACGGCGGAGTTAGTGGCCAAACAGAAGGTCACTTGGCCGTCCAAGGACGGCGAGGCCTCTCGTATCACCAGCACCTTCTCCGTTCAGAGCAACCAGGGCGTGCCCATGGAAGAAGGGGACGTGGCAGGGGTGATGCGATTCTACCTGGACGGCAAGAAGATCGGCCAGACGAAGCTGCTCTACCACTATCCGGAATCGTGAGGGAACGGAAAAGAAGGGAGGGATGACCGTGGAAGAACGAGTGCAGAAGATCTTGTCCGCCTACGGCGTCTGCTCCCGACGGGAGGCGGAGCGGCTGATGACCGCTGGGGAAGTGCTGGTCAACGGCACCCCTGCCGCCCTGGGCGACAGGGCGGATCCGGAGCGGGATCGCATCACCGTCCGCGGCGTCCTCCTCCGTGCCAAAGCGCCGGAGCACTGCTATGTGATGCTCCATAAACCTCGAGGTTATGTGACGACCCTTTCAGACGAAAAGGGGAGAGCCAACGTGGCGGAGCTGGTGGCGGACTGCGGCGTGCGGGTGTACCCAGTGGGACGGCTGGATTTGAATTCAGAGGGGCTGCTGCTCCTGACCAACGATGGGGCGCTGACCCAATCTTTGACCCACCCCAGCCACCAGATGGAAAAGGAATACCATGTGCGGGTCAACGGTGATGTGAAGGCGGCGGTGCCGTGCCTGCGTCAGGACATGACAGTAGACGGGGTGTTGTTCCACGGCGCTCGGGTGCAGGTCTTGCAGGAGACTGATCGGGGCGGGGTGCTGTCCATGGTCATCTGCGAGGGGAAGAACCGGCAGATACGCCGGATGTGCGCCTACGCCGGCCTGACCGTCCTGCGGCTGAAACGGGTACGGGAAGGGGCTGTCCGGCTGGGAAAGCTGCCGGTGGGGCAGTGGCGTTACCTGACTGGGAAGGAGATCTCTGCGCTGCGGGGAAAGTAGCTTGCAAAATTTTGCAAGACTTTCCGGCGAAGTTGCATTTTTGTCTTGCATTTGCTCTGTTTTAATGCTATTATCAAAGTATCTTCGGCAATGATTGCAAGTGATGAAGCCAAAAAATTAGGAGCATTGCAAATGACAGACATCTTAACGTATATTCAGGAGAATATGACCTCCTTCTCCAAGGGACAGAAATTGATCGCCAATTACATCCTACAGTCCTATGATAAGGCTGCGTTCATGACCGCCAGCAAGTTGGGTAAGACAGTCAATGTCAGCGAGTCCACCGTGGTGCGCTTTGCTGCGGAGCTGGGCTTTGACGGCTATCCCAGTATGCAAAAAACCTTGCAGGAAATGATCCGCAACAAGCTCACCGCCATCCAGCGGGTGGAGGTGTCCAAGGAACGCATTGGCAACCAGGATGTGATGACCATGGTCATGCAGTCGGATATTGAAAAGATCCGCATGACCTTGGATGAGACTGACCAGGTCAGCTTCAACCAGGCCGTAGCCGCTATCGCCAACGCCAAGCGCATCTACGTTCTGGGCGTCCGCTCCGCCAGCGTACTGGCCAACTTTATCAGCTTTTATTTCCGCTTCATGTTTGACAACCTGGTCAGCGTGGACACCAGCTCCATCAGTGAGGTCTTTGAACAGATCGTCCACATCTCCGCAGACGATGTGTTCATCGGCCTCTCCTTCCCGCGGTACTCCAAGCGCACCATCAAAGCCATGCAGTACGCCAAAGATCAAGGTGCCAAGGTGGTGGCCATCACGGACAGCAAGGTATCCCCGCTGACCAAGATCGCCGATGTCTCCCTGTTGGCCAAGAGCGACATGGCCTCCTTCGTGGATTCCCTCGTGGCGCCCCTGAGTCTGGTCAACGCCCTCATTGTGGCCATCAGCCGAGAGAAGGCGGTACACTTGGAGTCCTCCCTGAACCGGTTGGAGAGCATCTGGGAAGAATACGATGTGTACGAGAAGCAAGGACAAGATTGACAGAAAACAAGCGGAGCAGACCGGTGTTTGGCTGCTCCGTTTTTTTGAGGAAAACGTATGACAAAACAAGTGATCGTAGTGGGCGGCGGCGCCGCCGGAATGATGGCCGCCATCACTGCCGCACGGAACGGCGCCAGAGTGACCCTGGTGGAGCGGAACGAGAAGATGGGACGGAAGCTGTATATCACTGGAAAAGGCCGGTGTAATGTGACCAACCATACCGATGCCCGCGGGGTTTTGGAGCACATCCCGCATGGAAGCCGTTTCCTGTTCAGCGCCATGGATTGGTTTCCGCCGGAGGCCGCCATGGCCTTTTTCACTGAATTGGGCGTGCCGCTGAAAACAGAACGGGGCGATCGGGTCTTTCCCACCTCTGACCGGTCGGCAGACGTGATTGACGCCTTGGTGCGGGAGATGAAGCACCAGAAGGTGTCAACGGTACACGGACGAGCGTCCCATATCCAGACCGAGGACGGCCATGTAACCGGTGTGATCCTGGAGGACGGCAGACAGTTCGCCGCTCAGACGGTCATCCTGGCCACCGGCGGCGCATCTTATCCGGCCACCGGCTCCACCGGCGATGGATACCGGCTGGCGTCTGAGCTGGGGCACACGGTGACAGATTTGCAAGGCTCCCTGGTGCCTTTGGAGGCAAAAGGGGAGGACTGTCCCAGAATGCAAGGGCTGGCGCTGAAGAATGTGCGCATCAAGGTGGTCAACCAGAAGAAGAAAGTGGCTTACGAGGGGTTCGGCGAGCTGCTGTTCACCCACTTTGGCCTCTCCGGCCCCCTCATTTTGAGCGCCAGCGCCCATCTGACCAAGCTGGACAAGAACCAGTACACCGTCATCATCGACCTGAAACCGGCGTTGGAGGAGAAAAAGCTGGACGAACGTTTGGTGCGGGAATTCCAGGCGCAGGCCAATAAGGATTTTCAAAATGCCCTGGGCAGCCTCTTGCCCCGGCTGATGATTCCTGTTATTATAGAGCGCACCGGCATCCCGCCGGAGACCAAAGTACATGACCTGACCCGCAGCCAGCGGCGGCAGCTGTTGGAGCAGCTCAAAGGATTCCGAGTGGACATCACGGGGCTGCGTCCGGTGGAGGAGGCCATCGTCACCTCCGGCGGCATCAAGACCAGCGAGGTCAATCCAACCACCATGGAATCCAAAAAAGTGTCCGGCCTATACCTGGTCGGAGAGCTGCTGGATGTGGACGGCTACACCGGCGGGTTCAACCTACAGATCGCCTGGGCCACCGGCTATGCCGCTGGACGGTACGGGGCGAAGAAGGAAACAGAAATGCAGAAATGAGGCGTAAGTGATGAAGATGATTAGTATTGCCATTGACGGCCCCAGTGGCGCGGGGAAGAGCACAATGGCCCGCAAAGTGGCGGCGGAGCTGAACTATTTATATGTAGACACCGGCGCCATCTACCGCAGCGTGAGCCTGTATGCTTACCGTGCTGGGGTGGACAAGACCGATTCCGAGAAGATCGTGTCCCTGCTGCCGGAGATCCACATTGATATGCAGTATCAGGCCGACGGCATCCAGCACATGATCCTCAACGGGGAGGACGTGACCGATGCCATCCGGCAGAACGAAGTGTCCCTGTACACCTCCGCCGTGGCCGCCATCCCTGCCGTCCGCACCTTCCTGCTGGACTTGCAGCGGAACCTGGCCGCCACCCACAACGTCATCATGGACGGACGGGACATCGGCACGGTCGTCCTGCCCAATGCCACGGTGAAAATCTACCTGACTGCCTCCGCCGAAGCCCGCGCCCAGCGGCGTTGGCTGGAGCTCCACGAGAAGGGCGACCCCATCCCCCTGGAGCAGGTGCTGGAGGACGTCCAGCAGCGGGACTACAACGACACCCATCGGGACGTAGCGCCCCTGCGCCAGGCAGAGGACGCAGTGCTGGTGGACACCACCGAGTGTGACCTGGAGGAGAGCTATCAGCTGCTCCTGAAGACCATTCGGGAGAGGATTTGACATCATGGCAGACAAGAAGAAAAAGCAGTACACCAACGAGGGCATGGACAAGAGCTACCGCCGCCTCTACAGCTTCGTGAAACCGCTGTTCATGCTGCTGTTCCCCTTCCGCAAGATTCATGCAGAGAACATTCCAGAAGGCAAGGTTCTCATCTGCCCCAACCACTTCTCCGACCTGGATCCCCTGATGGTCTGCTTCTCTGTGCCCAAACGCAGCCCTATTCGGGTCATGGCCAAGCAGGAGCTGATGAAGGTGCCCATTTTGGGTTGGCTCCTGCGGCGGGCAGGCATCTTTGGGGTCAACCGAGGCAACAGTGACGTAGGCGCCATCAAGACCGCCATGAAGCACCTGAAATCCGGCCGCAAGCTCCTCCTGTTCCCGGAGGGCACTCGGGTGAAGAACGTGGACGAGAACGCCGGCAAGACCGGCGCTATCATGCTGGCCGCCCGAACGGGTACGCCCATCCTGCCCTGCTACTGTCAGAAGCGGAAGTTCCCTTTCCAGCGCACCTCCATCGTCTTTGGCACACCTTATATGATTGAGGGGCCGGAGGGGCAGAAGGTGCCTTCCAGTGAGTATCACCAATATGCCGAGGACTTGATGCACCGCATTTACGCCCTACGGGAGGAGATAACATGACCGTCACCGTGGCCAAGACCGCCGGATTCTGCTACGGCGTCAAGCGTGCGGTGGAACTGGCACAGCAAGCCGCACGGGACGGCAAGCCCTGTGTGATGCTGGGGCCGATCATCCACAACGCCCATGTGGTGGATGCCCTGGCGGAGCAGGGGATAGGCTGCGTGAGCAGCCCGGAGGAGGTGCCGGCAGGCAGCCGTGTCATCATCCGCTCCCACGGGGAGAGCCAAGCGGTGTACGAGCAGTTAAACGCCCGTGGGGCGGAGATTTTAGACGCCACCTGCCCCAACGTCAGACGAATCCATGATCTGGTGCAGCAGGCGGAGGAGCAGGGACGGCTGCCGGTGATCGTGGGCAAGCGCACCCATCCGGAGGTGGTGGCCACCGCCGGCTGGTGCCGGCAGGCACTGGTGGTGGAGTCCGGAGCGGAATTGGAACAATGGCTGCAAAATGCGCCGGAACGGAAGGATTTGCCCCTCACCTTGGTCTCCCAGACAACTTCCACAAAAGAAATTTGGGATTCAGCCCTAAAAAAATCAAAAAAAGAGTGTACAAACGTAGAAATTTTTGATACAATATGTAATGCTACGTATAATAGGCAGAGAGAGGCAAAGGCTCTCTCCAAGCAGTGTGAAGTAATGATTGTGATCGGGGACCCGCAAAGCTCCAACACCAGACATCTGGCCGAGTTGTGCCGGATGTGCTGTGACCGCGTGATTTGGGTGGAAAGTGCGGAGGAACTCAGCATACAAGGCTTAGCTGACGTAGCTTCTGTCGGAATCACCGCGGGTGCATCCACACCTGGGTGGATAATAAAGGAGGTAAAAAACAAAATGAGCGAAGAAAGATTTGAAATCGAGGAATCTTTTGCTGAAATGCTGGAGAAATCGATTAAAACTTTAAATACAGGGGACAAGGTTGTCGGTGTCGTTGTCAATGTCACACCTACTGAGATCCAGGTTGATCTGGGTACCAAGCACGCTGGCTACATCAAGCAGGAAGAATATTCTGACGATCCTTCCATCAAGCTGGAAGATGTAGTCCATGTGGGCGATGAGATCGAAACCTATGTCATGCGTGTCAACGATCAGGACGGCATTGTGACCCTGTCCAAGAAGCGTCTGGACAGTGTGAAGAACTGGGAGACCATCGAAGAAGCACGGGAAAACAAGACCGTGCTGGAAGGCGTTGTCAAAGAAGAAAACAAGGGCGGCGTTGTCGTCATGATCAAGGGCATCCGTGTCTTTGTCCCCGCTTCTCAGACCGGCCTGCGCCGCAATGAGCCTATGACCGAGCTGGTGGGCACCACCGTTCGCCTGCACATCACCGAAGTGAACAGAGCACGCCGCCGCGTGGTCGGTTCCATCCGCTCCGTCCTGAATGAAGAACGGGCAGCAAAGAGCCAGGAGATCTGGGATAACATCGAAGTGGACAAGCACTACAAGGGTGTTGTCAAGTCTCTGACTTCCTACGGTGCATTCGTCGACATCGGCGGCGTGGACGGCATGGTTCACATCTCCGAACTGTCCTGGAGCCGCATCAAGCATCCCTCCGAAGTCGTTTCCGTCGGCGATGAAGTGGATGTCTATGTTATCAAGTATGACCCCGAGAAGAAGAAGATCTCCTTGGGCATGAAGGATCGCAGCGTTTCTCCCTGGGAAAACTTCATCGAACAGTATTCCGTGGGCGACATTGCCAGCGTGAAGATCGTCAAGCTGATGAGCTTCGGCGCATTTGCTGAAGTCGTTCCCGGCGTTGATGGCCTGATCCACATCTCCCAGATCGCAGATCACCGCGTGGAGAAGCCCGAAGACGAATTGGAAGAAGGCCAGATCGTTGACGTGAAGATCACCGACATCAACCAGGAAACCCAGAAGGTCTCCCTGTCCCGTCGTGCTGCTCTGCGCGAAGCAGCTGCTGACGATGAGGAAGATTACGACGAAGAATAATCTTTCGTCCCTGTCCCAAACCGTAACTTAAGAAAGAACCCCATCGGAACGATGGGGTTCTTTTTCAAGCCGTGTCGTGGATTTTTGCGCCGGTTTCTGCTACAATCAAATCAGTACACCACAGCATCGTCTGCGGTGAAGCCCGCCAGGGAGTGCTCTTTGACCTGGATACAGACGAAGGTCAACCCAGAGTCGCCAGCAGCGGAGAACTGCCGCTTGGCGGCAGGCGCCACCTTCAGCCAGTCGCCGGCAGTCAGCTGCACGGTCTCGCCGTCCAGGACTACGCTGCCTTTGCCGGAGAGGATTCCATAAATTTCCTCGTTCTGCTTGTGGGAGTAGACGAAGGGGACGCCGGCACCGGCAGGGAGCTGGTTGATGCTGACCTCTGCGCCAGTGAGACCCAGGGCCTCGTGGAGTTCTACTCGGCCTTCGTTGCCGATAGTGGTCTTACCATAGTTTTTCATCACAAAATACCTCCAAAAAGTTCTGCAAATTTCCTTTGCTTGCCTACAGTTTAGGACGGGAAACACACAAAAACAAGTACGCACTTTTTTATAACTATGACAAAATTGAGGGAGGCGAACAGGCCATAAAAACAAAAGCAGAGCTGCCCGCATACCCTGTGGCCACTGCAGTGGCGTTGATCGGTGGGAAGTGGAAGCTGCTCATCCTCCGCAACCTGAAAGCACGCCCATGGCGGTTCAACGAGTTGCAACGGGACTTGGACGGCATCTCCCAAAAGGTGCTCACCGATAGCCTGCGCCAGATGATGGAGGACGGGCTGGCCTACCGGCACGACTATCAGGAGGCGCCGCCTCGGGTGGAGTACGGTCTGACCGAGCTGGGGCAGGAGATGCTGCCCATCATCGACGCTTTAGCCGATTTTGGGAACTACTATCAATCCATTGTGAAACAATCTTAGAAAGGGGTAGGAATTATGAAGGTACTGATGCTCAACGGAAGTCCCAGAGTGAATGGGAACACGTCAGTGGCGCTGGAAGAAATGCGTAAGGTGTTCCAGGCGGAAGGCGTGGAGACGGAGATCGTCCAGGTGGGGCCGCAGGCCGTGCGGGGCTGCATCGCTTGCAGCCGCTGCGTGGAGTTGGGGAAGTGCGTGTTTGATGACATAGTGAATGAGCTGGCGCCAAAATTTGAGGCTGCCGATGGCCTGGTGGTGGCCAGCCCCGTCTACTATGCCTCCGCCAACGCCACCCTGGTGGCTGTGCTGGATCGGCTGTTCTACAGCACCACCTTTGACAAGACCATGAAGGTGGGCGCCAGTGTGGTCTGTGCTCGGCGGGGCGGCTGCTCAGCCACCTTTGACGAGCTGAACAAATACTTTACTATCTCCGGAATGCCCATCGCCTCCAGCCAGTATTGGAACTCCATCCACGGTCGCGCAAAGGGCGATGCCAACCAAGATGAGGAGGGCAAGCAGATCATGCGGGTGCTGGCTCGGAACATGACCTTCCTCATGAAAAGCATCGCCCTAGGCAAGGCACAGTTCGGCCTTCCGGAGACAGAAGATCATCTGTGGACACACTTTATCCGATAATCCAAACAGAGGAGGTCTTGCCCCATGGCAGGTCTGTTTTCCCGCTTGCAAAAGCGCTCCATTGGCCACCACCCCTATTGCACCGCCGTGGTGGTCGCCGCTGGCTCCGCCAGCCGGATGAAAGGCATCGACAAGATCATGACCACCCTGGGCGGCATCCCCGTCCTGGCTCGTACCCTCCAGGCGCTGGAGCAGTGCGGCCGCATTGATGAGATCGTGGTGGTCACACGCACTGACCTGTGCGCTCCGGTAAACATCCTCTGCCGAGAGTTCGGCATCCAAAAAGTTACCGCTGTAGTTTCCGGCGGCGCCACCCGTGCCGAATCCGTCCGATGCGGTCTCTGCGCAGTCTCCGGACGGGCGGAGTTGGCCGCAATCCATGACGGCGCACGTCCCTTTGTATCTCAAGAACTGCTGGAGCGGGTGCTCATCGCCGGAGCCAAAACCGGTGCGGCGGCACCGGCGGTGCCCATCAAGGACACCATCAAACGGGCCAAGGATGGCATCATCCAGGAGACGGTGGATCGGAGTACCCTGTTCGCCGTCCAGACCCCGCAAGTATTCCAGGCGGACTTTATCTCCGCCGCCCTCTACGACTGTATCCAAAAGGGCGTCGCCATCACCGATGACTGCTCCGCAGCGGAGCACCTAGGCAAGCAGGTGACCCTGGTGGAGGGAGAGGACGCCAACATCAAGTTGACTACGCCAACAGATCTGGCGATCGGGGAGGCATTGCTGCGATGGCAAACACGAATTTGAGGATCGGCCACGGTTATGACGTCCATCGGCTGGTGGACGGGCGGAAGCTCATCCTAGGCGGCGTGCACATTCCCTGGGAAAAGGGACTGTTGGGGCATTCGGACGCCGACGTGCTCACCCACGCCATCATGGACGCCCTGTTGGGCGCCGCCGGCCTGGGGGACATCGGCAAGGCGTTCCCAGACACCGACCCGGCCTTGGAGGGCATCTCCAGCCTCATCCTGCTGGAACGGACGGTGGTACTGCTCCGTCAGGCCGGATACGAGCCGGTGAACGTGGACGCCACGTTGGTTGCCCAGAAGCCCAAGGTGGGGTCGTACATTCCAGAAATGCGGGCAAAGCTGGCGGACGTGCTGGGTCTGCCCGCCGAGCAGGTGAACGTGAAGGCCACCACCGAGGAAGGGCTTGGGTTCACCGGTACCGGCCAGGGGATGGCGGCCCACGCGGTGGCGCTGCTGGAAAAAAATATATGACAAGATAGGTGAATGGTCTGCGACTGTTCACCTGTTTTTTCGACCGTGCATAGAGTGGGAAGAAAGGAGTGACTGAGATGAATTTTGATCTCATCGTCTGCCGTTCCTTGACCTATGCACAGCGGACATCCGTTGTCTTAGAACGAGAGGGGATTTCAAATCACGTTCTGCGCACTCCGGCACATCTGTCGGACAAAGGGTGCGGCTACGCAGTGAAACTTCCCCACCAACGGCTGACGGATGCGCTTTCAGCGTTAAATGGGGTCAATCTGACCCCGAATCGTGTATTGATTGCCTTAGGTAACGGCAGTTACCGTGAGGTTTCGTTATGATCTATTTGGACAGTGCAGCCACTACCCTGCAAAAGCCCAAAAGCGTTCTCCAAGCGATGCAGAGAGCGACCGCCCGATATGCCAGCCCCGGTCGGGGCGGCTACCCCGCCGCCATGGAGGCGGCGGAGGTGCTCTATCGCTGTCGGGAGCAGGCGGCAGAATTATTCCACGCCCCAGGCCCCGAACAGGTGGTGTTCACCAGCAGCGCCACCATGGCGCTGAACATGGCCATCCGTTCTCTGGTCAAGCCGGGAATGACGGTAGTGGTCTCCGGCTACGAGCACAATGCTGTGACCCGATGCGTCAGCGCCATTCCAGAGGTGACGATGCTGGTGGCGGAGGGGCAGCTGTTCCAGCCGGAACAGCTGGTGCGCTCCTACCAGCGGTGGGTGAATCGAGCAGACGTGGCCATCTGCAACGCCGTCTCTAACGTCTTCGGCTACTGTCTGCCGGTGGCAGACATCGCCGCCCTGTGCTATCGGAACCGGGTGCCCCTCATTGTGGACGCCTCCCAGGCGGCGGGATGCCTGCCGGTGGATATGGCGGCGTGGGGGGCGGCCTATGTGGCCATGCCCGGGCACAAGAGCCTGTACGGCCCCCAAGGCACCGGCATCCTGCTCTGCGCCGCCGATGCCAATCCCACCCCGCTGCTCTACGGCGGCACCGGCAGCCAATCCCGTGACCAGGCCATGCCAGACTTCCTGCCTGACCGACTGGAGGCGGGGACGGAAAATGTACCGGGGGTGGCGGGATTGTTGGAAGGGATACGCTTCGTGGGTCAAACGGGGACAGGGCGCATCCTGCGCCACGAGCGACAGCTCACCCGCTGGCTGGGGCAGATGCTCCGGCAGATGGAGCGGGTGGAGGTGTTTTTAGCAGAGGACGCTGCCTTGCAAACGGGCGTGCTCTCCTTCCGAGTGGACGGGATGGACTGCGAGGAGGTGGGACAGCGGCTGAGCCAGGCGGGCATCGCCGTCCGCACTGGGCTTCACTGTGCCCCCTTCGCCCACCGCAGCGCTGGGACATTGGAGACAGGGACAGTGCGGGTGAGCACGTCTGCCTTCAACACCCAGCGGGAAGTGGAGCAGACGGCGCGGGTACTCCGGTCTTTCCTGTAAAAGATACCCGCAGATTGTTGCCATTTCTTCCTGGATAGAGTATAATAATATTGTTTACCCATTGTGATTGTAGGGGAAGTGATATAACATGGACGCATTCCTGGCGACCATGCAGCAGGTGTTGGATTATCTGCACACCATCAAGATAACCGACCTGATCGACATCGCCATTATTTCCTATCTCTTTTATCGAATCATTCTGTTCGCCAAAGAAACCCGCGCCGGTCAGGTGCTGCGTGGCATTGGCCTGGTGATCTTTCTGCTGTGGATCGCCAACGTGTTCAACCTGCACATCCTGGCCTATATCCTGTCCAAAGCGGTGGAGCTGGGCTTCCTGGCCGTGGTGGTGGTATTCCAGCCGGAGATCCGGCACTTTCTGGAAAAAATGGGCAGTGGAAGCCTCCGCCTGACCAACCACAACATGGGGCAGCCCAGCTCTGACCTGGAGACCGCCATCGACCAGACCGTGGAAGCCTACGCTGCCATGTCCAAGGACAAGGTGGGGGCGCTGGTGGTCTTTGAGCGCAACAGCATCCTGGACGCCACGCTGAAGACGGGTACCGTGCTGGATGCCGAGGTCTCCAGTGAGCTGCTCAAGAACATCTTCTGGCCCAAAGCGCCCATGCATGACGGCGCCGTGGTGGTGCGCCGCGGCCGAGTAGCCGGGGCGGGCTGTATGCTCCCCCTGTCTGGCAACACCAGCATCAGCCGAGAGCTGGGAATGCGTCACCGAGCTGGTATCGGCGTCACCGAGCACACCGATGCTGTGTCCGTCATCTGCTCTGAGGAAACCGGCTCTATCTCCGTGGCGGTCAACGGAACCATCCGCCGTCACCTGGCGCCGGAGACCCTGTCACGAGTGCTGAAGAACGAGCTGCTGGTCACCGACGAGGCAGACAAGAAGCGCAGCCCCAAATCCCCCAGCGAACAGCTGAAGAATCTCGTGGGCTTCTTCCGCGGGAAAAAAGAGGATTCTGACCATGTGGAATAAGATCAAAGACAGCAAAGGGTTTTATATCGCTATCTCCATCATCTTCGCCATCGCCTGTTGGTTCTATGTGGACATCACCGTGGAGCCGGACATCCAGATCACCGTCCGGAACATCCCTGTGTCCTTCGAAGGGCTGGACGCCCTGCGCAGCCGTGGCCTGATGATCTCCAACAGCAAGGAGTTCACCATCTCCCTCAAGCTCAGCGGTCAGCGCAGCGTCCTCTCCCAGCTGAACAAGAACAATGTCAACGTCACCGTGGAAGCGTCCTCTCAAATTACAGTGCCCGGTGAGCAGAACCTGGACTACACCGTTACCTTTCCCAACACCATCTCCAACGGCGCTGTAAAGATCCGCTCCAAGAGCGTGGAGACCATTGATGTGAATGTCATCCGTATCAGCAGCAAAACCGTCGCCGTCTACGGCTCCTTCACCGGTTCTGTGGCAGAGGGGTGCATGGAGGACGGGTTCCAGCTGGAGTACGATAACATCACCGTCAGCGGCGACAAGAGCCTCATCAAACGCATCGACCACGCGGTGGTGACCCTGGAAAAGAGCGGCCTGTCTAAGACCTGGGAGGGAACCCTGCCGGTGACCCTGTTGGATCAGAACGGCGAAACCATCGACAGCGAACAGCTCAGCCTGTCCAGCAGCGAGATGGACGTGACGTTGGTGGTGCGCAAGATTAAGGAGATCCCCTTGACCGTCACCATCAAGGATGGCGGCGGCGCCACCGAAGCGGACGCCACCTGGGAGATCACACCCAAACACATCGTGGTCTCTGGACCGGACGAGGAGTTGGCGGAGCTGACCGAGTGGAACATCGGCACAGTGGATCTGTCCCAGGTCATCACCTCCGCAAATTTCGTCATGGACATCTCCCTGCCTCAGAACCTGACCTGCCAGAGCGGCGAGAAGACGGCCAAGGTCTCCGTAACCCTGCCCAAGCTGTCCACCGTCAAGCAGAAGACAGACAACATCAAAATGACCCATTATCCCGCCAACAAGACGGTCTCCCTGGAAACCAAAACCCTGGAGGTTCGCTGTCGAGGCACAAAAAAGGCACTGGAACTGTTGGAGGGGAATGATATAGAGGTAACCGTTGACCTCAGTCAGCTGAAAGCGGACGCTTTCGGCACCTGCCAGGTGCCGGCGGAGGTGACCATCCCCGGATTCTCCGAGTTGGGAGCGGTGGGGACGTATGAAGTGTCCGTGTTTGTCAGTTGACCATCGTCAGACATGAGAAGAAAATAGCTTGGAGGGTTTTTCTTGGTAAAGAGTATGACCGGCTATGGCAGACATGAATCCGTACTCCATGGCCGCACCTTAGTGATCGAACTGAAAAGCGTCAACAACCGCTACCTGGATTGCAATGTTCGTCTCCCCAGAGTGTACATCTGCGCCGAGGACGGCGTTCAGCGCCGGGTAAAGGCGGCCATCAGCCGGGGCAAGGTGGACGTGTATGTGAACGTTGAGAACAATACAGAGGAGGCGGTGTCCGTCACCCTGAACCAGCCGGTGGCGGCAGGGTACATGGAAGCCCTGCGCACCATGGCAGATACCTTTGGACTGGAGTCCAACGTATCCATTGATCTGCTGGCCAAGTTCCCAGACGTGTTCAAGGTGGACAAAGTTCCGGAAGATCTGGAGGAGCTGACGGCAGACATCCACGCCGTCACCGAAGAAGCTCTGCGGGACTTTGACGCCATGCGCAGCCGAGAGGGCGAGAAGCTGGAGGCCGACCTGCTCGGTCGCCTGGTCACCCTGGAGAACTTCACCCACCAGGTGGAGCAGCGCTCCCCCCAGACGGTGGCGGACTATCGGGCACGGCTGACCGCCAAGCTCCAGGAAGTCCTAGCTGACCGGCAGTTAGACGAGAGTCGGGTGCTGACGGAAGCGGCCATCTTTGCCGACAAGGTAGCGGTGGACGAGGAGACGGTGCGCCTGCACAGTCATATCGCCCAGTTCCGAGAGATGCTGGCTGGGGGCAGTCCCATCGGCCGGAAGCTGGACTTCTTGATCCAGGAGATGAACCGAGAGACCAACACCATTGGTTCCAAGTGCAATAACCTTGAGATCTCCACCATTGTGGTGAATATGAAGGCGGAGATCGAAAAAATTCGAGAACAGGTTCAGAACATCGAGTGACAGGAGCGTGATGTTGTGAAATTATTGAATATTGGTTTTGGCAATATGGTCTCCACCGACCGGCTGATAGCTATCGTCAGCCCGGATTCCGCTCCCATCAAGCGGATGATCCAGGAGGGGCGGGATCGAGGCGTGCTCATTGACGCCACCTATGGCAGAAAGACCCGTTCGGTGGTCATTATGGACTCCGACCACATCGTTCTCTCTGCCATTCAGCCCGATACCGTGGCGGCCAGACTAAATGGGAAGGAAGCTGTGGAAGAGGAGGAGCAAACATGATCAGGACAAAAAAAGGCGGCCACCTGGTGGTCATCTCCGGCCCGTCCGGCGTAGGGAAGAGCACCGTTATCGCAGAGGTCATGCACCAGCGGGACAACCTGGTGTTCTCCGTGTCCTACACCACCCGCCCCCCTCGGGCAGGGGAGGAGGACGGCGTGAACTACCACTTTGTGGACAAGGCGGAGTTCGAGCGCATGATTCGAGACGGTGAGCTGTTGGAGTACACCCAGTACGCCGAGAACTACTATGGCACTTCCTTGGCGGACATCCAAGCCTTTGCCAGCCAGGGACTGGATGTGCTGCTGGACATCGAGGTGGAAGGTGCGTCCAACGTAAAGCGCAAGGCGGACAACGCCGTGCTCATCTTTGTCGCACCCCCTTCCTTTGAGGAGCTGTCCCGCCGTCTCCGCGGCCGCCGAACAGAGAACGAAGCGGTGGTGCGTGCTCGGCTGGAACGGGCGCAGGTGGAACTGAAAGAGATCCCTAACTATGACTACTTAGTGGTAAATGACTCGGTGATCCGTGCGGCCAGCGACATCATTTCCATTTTAAACGCGGAGGATTGCCGCGTGACCAAGCAGAACCTGAAATTGGAGGTTGATTGAACCATGAAGCTGTATCCTATCAATGAATTGCTCCACGGCGTAAAGAGCCGTTATGAACTGGTGAACCTGGTGGCACATCGTGCCCGCCAGTTGGCCAGCGAAGCAGACCATGAGAACATCTCCCTGCCGGAGAAGCCCGTGACCATCGCCCTGGACGAGGCCTATGATGGCCATCTGGTGCAGGAAGTGGAAGGCCAGCAGGAAGCAAGAAACTAAACCAACGGAGAGGGCAAGCGGCCGAACAAAACAGGTCTCTTGCCTTTGTCCGTATCCAGAGGAGGCGGAGCTATGAAGGATGTATTGTTGGCCAAGGTTGCCGTCTCCGCCGCCAACTTCTCCATTGACAAGCCCTATACCTACCAGATACCGGAGACATTCGCCCAACAGGTCACGGTTGGGATGCGGGTGCTCGTCCCCTTCGGCCGAGGTAACCGGCATACGGAGGGGCTGGTGCTGGCGCTGGAGCAGCAGGAGGCTCTGCCGCCTCGGTGCAAGCGCATCCTGACAGCGCTGGACGACCGGCCAGTGCTGAACCAGGAGGGCATCCAGCTGACGCTGTGGATGCGGGAGCGTTACTTTTGCAGCGTCTACGAGGCCATGCGAGCCATGCTTCCGGCGGGGCTGTACTTTTCCCTGAAAGACCGGTATGTGATTCCAGATGGCGTCACGCCGGCGGCGGCCTACGCCGCTGCCGGTCAGTCCCAGCGGAAGCGGCAGGTGCTGGATGCGCTGTTCGCCCATGGCAGAGCTATGGAGCGATCAGAGCTGTACCAAGCCATGGGCACCGCCTCGCCGGCCGCTGCCCTGCGGGAGCTGGTGAAAGGGGAGGTGCTGACCCTGGAGACCAGCGTTTCGAGGGGCGTGGGGGATAAGACCGAGCTGGTGGCGCAGTTGGCGGTACCCTATGTGCAGGCGCAGGAGCGCATCAGCCCCCGCGCCAAGCAGCAGCAGGCAGCTGCCGCCTTTTTGGACGAGTATCCGTTGGCGTCGGTGAAGGACATCGGCTATTTCACCGGAGTCAAGCTGGGCACCTTGCGTGCTATGGAGCGCAAAGGGCTGGTGACCCTCACCCGCCAGGAGCGCTATCGCCTGGTGGACGGCGCACCGGTGGAACCGGCGCTGCCGCCGGAGCTGAACGAGGAGCAGCAGGCCGCCTACGATGGTATCTGTCAGATGCTGGGCAGCCCCGGCTGCGCCTTGCTCTACGGCGTTACCGGCAGCGGCAAGACCGCTGTCTATATCCAGCTCATCCACCATGTATTGGCACAAGGCAGACAGGCCATGGTGCTGGTGCCGGAGATCGGGCTGACCCCTCAATTATTGCGCCAGTTCCGTGCGCAGTTCGGAGAAAAGGTAGCGGTGCTGCACAGCTCGTTGTCCGCCGGCGCCCGCTACGATGAGTGGAAGCGGGCACGGAACGGCGATGCCCAGGTGGTCATCGGCACCCGCTCGGCGGTGTTTGCCCCTCTGTCCAATTTGGGGATCCTAATTTTGGACGAGGAGCAGGAAGGGAGCTACAAATCGGAAACAGTCCCCCGCTACCACGCCAGAGACATCGCCAAATACCGCTGTGGACGGCAGAACGCCGTCCTAGTGCTGGGCTCTGCTACCCCATCGGTGGAGACTATGTACCACGCTAAGGCAGGCAACTACCAGCTGTTCCAGCTCAAGCAGCGGTTCAACCAACGGGCCTTGCCCGAAGTGTTCCTCACCGATATGAAGGAGGAGCTGCGGGCGGGAAATAATACCACCATCAGCGCCCTGCTGCGGGACAAACTGGCGGAGACCATCGCCCGACGGGAGCAGGCCATCCTGTTCCTCAACCGCCGGGGCACCAGCCGCACCGCCATCTGCGCCGAATGCGGCGAGGTGGCCGAGTGCCCTCGGTGCAGCGTCAAGCTCACCTACCACCAGGCCAACCACCGGCTTATGTGCCACTACTGCGGCTACACCCAGCCCCTGCCGGACAACTGTCCCCAATGCGGCGGGGCGATCTTCTTCGTGGGCGCCGGAGTGCAGCAGGTGGAGACGGAGCTACAAGCGCTGTTCCCAGACGTCAAGCTGCTGCGGATGGATGCGGACACCGTGTCCGCATCCCACCCCCACGAGGCCATTTTGGCTCAGTTTGAACGGGAGAACATTCCCATTTTGATCGGCACCCAGATCGTGGCCAAGGGGCTGGATTTTCCCAACGTGACCCTGGTGGGAGTCATAGATGCTGATTTGTCTTTGTATGTGGACGACTTCCGAGCTTCGGAGCGCACCTTTTCCTTGCTGACCCAAGTGGTGGGTCGGGCAGGCCGTGGCAGCCACCCGGGCAGCGCCGTTATCCAGACCTTCACGCCGGAGAGCGACGTCATCACCTGCGCTGCCCGCCAGGACTATGACCAGTTCTACGAGAGCGAGATCGTCCAGCGCCAGCTGCGGCGCTTTCCGCCCTTTCGGGATTTGTACCGTATCCAGGTCATTGGCGAGAACGAGGCCGGCGTCCTGCAATGCTGTATGCGCCTGCGGGAGAGCTTCCTCTCCTGGCGCAGGTCAGATTGGATGACAGACGCACCCTTTGATGTGGTGGGGCCGGCAGCAGCCAACGTGGTGAAGGTCATGAACCGGTACCGATACGCTCTGACTTTGGGGGGCAGGGACAGCAAAAAATTGCGGGAGATGATCCGATATGTCATCCTCCGCGCCAAAGAGGACAAGCAAAACCGAGTCAGTTCCATCACGGTGGATCGGAACCCCATGGACTCTTTTTAACAAACATAGAAATGGAGATTTATCATTATGTTAAAGACGATTGTAAAAAAAGGCGATCCCGTACTGGAGAAAAAGTGCCACGCCGTGACCAAGTTTGACGACAAGCTGGCACGTCTGCTGGACGACATGACCCAGACCCTGGAACAGTCCGGCGGTGTGGGTCTGGCAGCCCCCCAGATCGGCATTTGCCGCCGTGTAGTGGTGCTGTTGGACGGGGACGAGAACGTGATTGAACTGGTGAATCCGGAGATCGTCAGCAGCTCCGGCGAGCAGACCGGCCTGGAAGGCTGCCTGTCCCTGCCCGGTTACTGGGGGGAAGTGACCCGTCCCATGAAGGTGAAGGTCAAGGCACAGGATCGCAGCGGCAACCAGTTTGAGGTAGAGGATGAAGGCATGGTCGCTCGGTGCTTCTGCCACGAGATCGACCACCTGGACGGCCATATGTTTGACGAGCTGTGTGACAAGCTGTATACCATGGAAGAAGTGGAAAAGATGTTCCAGGACGCCGCCGAAGAAGGCCGGAAGGAGCTGGAAGCGAAGGAGGCGGAGTAATGCGCATCGTATTCATGGGCACTCCAGAGTTCGCTGTGCCCTCCCTGAACCAGCTCATCCAGGATGGCCACAACATTGTAGGCGTCTACACCCAGCCGGACAAGCCCAAGAACCGTGGCATGAAGCTTACCCCGCCGCCGGTGAAGGTGGTGGCGCAGGCGAACCATTTGCCCGTCTTTCAGCCCAAGACCCTGAAGGACGAGGCCGTTCAGCAGGAGCTGGCGGCGCTGGCGCCGGAGCTGATCGTGGTGGCCGCCTACGGCAAGCTACTGCCCAAGGCGGTGCTGGAGCTGCCCCAAAAGGGCTGCATCAACGTCCACTCCTCCTTGCTGCCAAAGTATCGGGGTGCGGCTCCCATCAACTGGGCCATGCTCAACGGCGAGCCGGAGACCGGCGTGACCATCATGCACATGGCGGAGGCGCTGGACGCCGGTGACATCATCCTGCAAGCGGCGACCCCCATCGACTTGAACGAGAACGTGGAACAGCTCCACGATCGGCTGGCGGTCATGGGGGCGGAGCTGCTGGGCAAGGCGGTCAGCGCCATCGCCGATGGCACCGCTCCCCGCACCCCTCAGGACGAGAGCCAGTACACCTACGCCCCCATGCTCAGCCGAGACATGAGCCCCATTGACTGGAGCCGTCCAGCGCTGGACATTCACAACCAGATTCGTGGCCTGGTGCCCTGGCCTGCCACCACCATGGAGCTGGCGGGTACCAAATTCAAGGTCTTTGCCGCCTTTTTGACCGGCGAGACCTCCGACCAGCCTGCCGGTACCGCTTTGGGTGCGGACAAGAAGGGCATCCGGATGGTCTGCGGCGACGGGCAGATCTTGTGCGTCACCGAGGTGCAGGCACCGGGGAAGAAGCGGATGAAGGCCGTCGATTACCTCCGTGGCCACCCCATCTTTTGAGGGCTGACCGGTGCAAAAACGAGAGAACAACCAGGCCAAGGACGCCCGCAGCGCCGCTCTGACCGTCCTGCTCCGCTGTGAGCGGAACGGGGCGTGGCTGGACGGGGCGCTGAAGAACGTGCTGAAGGAATCCGCCCTGGAACCACGGGACGCCGCTCTGTGCAGCAAGCTGTGCTACGGCGTCTGTCAGAACCGGCTGCTGCTGGAGTTTTGGCTGTCGAAATTTTCCAAGGTGAAGCCGGAGAAATTGGAACCGGCGGTGCGGATTGCGCTGCTCCTGGCTATGTACCAAATTACCATGCTGGACAAGATACCGCCCCGTGCGGCGGTGAACGAGTCGGTGAACCTGGCCCGGCGCAACAGCAAGAACCCCCGCTCGCCCACATTGGTCAACGGCATCCTGCGTTCCTTCTGCCGTGCCCAGGAAAACCTGCCCCAGCCGGACGACCTGGCCACTCGATACAGCCACCCCCAGTGGCTGGTGGACTTGCTGTCCCAGGAGATTCCTGCGGCGGAATTGGAATCTCTGCTGGCCAGCAACAACGCCGAACCGCCCACCACCATCCAGACCAACACCACGAAAATTACTCCGGACGCCCTGGCCGAAACGCTGGCCGCTCAAGGGGTCACCGTAGAGACACACCCCTGGCTGGACGGATGCTTTACCCTCCGTGGGACGGGGGATCTGGAACAGCTAAAAGCCTTCCGAGACGGGCTGTTTTTGGTGCAGGACACCGCCTCCCGTCTGGTGGTGCTGGCCGCCCAGCCGGAGGCTGGACAGCATATTTTGGACGCCTGCGGCGCCCCCGGCGGAAAAAGTTTTTCCACCGCCATCGCCATAGGGGACGACGGTTCCATCTTGTCCTGTGACATCCATCCGAGCAAGGTCAAGCAGATTCAAAAGGGCGCCAAGCGCCTGGGTCTTGCCAGCATCCAGAGTCAAATCCGCAATGCCAAGGAGTATGACCCATCGCTGGACGAGCAGTTCGATCTGGTGTTGGCGGACGCACCTTGCTCCGGCCTGGGCATCATCCGCAAGAAGCCGGACATCCGGAACAAGGATCCGGAACCGCTCAAAGACCTGCCGCGCATCCAGGGTGACATTTTGGAAAACGTCAGCCGGTACGTCAAGTCCGGCGGTGTGCTGGTCTACTCCACCTGCACGGTGTTGGAGCGGGAAAATCAGGACGTGGTGCGGGGCTTTTTGGCCAAGCATCCGGAGTTTACGCTGGAACCCTTCACCCTGCCCGATGCCATCGGGACGGTGGAGGAGGGGATGCTGACCCTGTGGCCCCACATCCACGGAACGGACGGATTTTTTCTGTCGAAAATGAGGAAACAAGGAACATGACGGACTTAAAATCGTTAAATCGGGTAGAATTAGAGCAGTTTTTTCAGGAGTTGGGGGAACCAAAGTTCCGTGCCAAGCAGGTCTTTCAGTGGCTGTGGCATGGGGTGGAATCCTTTGATGAGATGACAAACCTTTCCAAAGCCCTGCGGGAAAAGCTACGCCAGAGCTGCATCCTGACCGTGCCCCAGGTGGAGCGGAAGCAGGTGTCCAAGCTGGACGGCACCATCAAGTACCTGTGGCGTCTGGCGGACGGCAACTGCGTGGAGTCGGTGGTCATGCGCTACAAGCACGGCAACACTATCTGCGTCTCCTCCGAGGTGGGCTGCCGGATGGGCTGCGCCTTTTGTGCGTCCACTTTGGGCGGCTTGGTGCGGCGATTGGAGCCGTCGGAGATCTTAGACCAGGTGATGTTCGCCCAGAAGGACTCCGGACTGACCATCTCCAACATCGTCCTCATGGGCATCGGCGAGCCCCTGGACAACTACGACAACGTGATGCGCTTTTTGGAGCTGGTGAACGACCCAGAAGGGCTGAACATCGGTATGCGCCACATCTCCTTATCCACCTGCGGTTTGGTGGATGGGATTGACAAGCTGGCGGATTTGCAGTTACAATTAACCCTATCAGTCTCCCTCCACGCTCCTGACGATGAGACTCGTTCCCGACTCATGCCCGTCAACCGGTCGGTGGGTGTGGAACGGCTGATGGAGAGCTGCCGCCGTTACTTTGCCGTCACCGGCCGGCGGATCTCCTTCGAGTATGCCATGGTGGACGGAGTCAACGACCAGGACTGGCAGGCAGATCTGCTGGTCAAACGGCTGAAGGGAATGCCCAGCCATGTGAATCTCATCCCTCTGAACGATGTGGCGGAAAGCCCTCTGAAACCCAGCCGCCGGGTGGCCCAGTTCCAGCAGCGATTGGAGCGGCAGGGCATCACCTGCACGGTGCGGCGGAAGCTGGGGAGCGACATCGACGCCTCCTGCGGCCAGCTGCGCCGCAAGACCCTGAACGAGCAGGGTAAGTAAGAAACACGCTGTCTCCTGACCCACGCCGGAGATGGCGGAAAGTTTTGCGTGGAGAAATAAGGCGAACAGCATGAAGATATGGGGTCTCACCGACCGGGGAACGGTCAGGGAGCAAAATCAAGACACCTTCCACCTCTGGAAGGAGGACAACACAGCCGCCCTCCTGGTCTGCGACGGAATGGGCGGCGCACGGGCAGGCAATGTGGCCAGCGCCCTGGCGGCACAGGCGTTCACGGAAGCCATCCAGCACAGCGATGCCCAGCCAGATCAGCGGCTGACCGCAGCCCTGGCACAGGCCAACGAGCAGGTGTACCAGCGTGCCCATCGTGATCCGGACTGCCGAGGGATGGGGACAACGCTGGTAGCTGCACTGGTAGAGGGCAACCTGGCTCACATCATCAACGTGGGCGACAGCCGTGCCTACTACCTGTCCCAGGACGGCATCCGGCAGATCACCATCGACCACTCCCTGGTACAGGATCTGCTCCAACGGGGGCACATCACCCCAGAAGAAGCCAGGAACCATCCCAACAAAAACGTCATTACCCGTGCGTTGGGAGTGGACAACAAGCTGGAAGGGGATCTGTTCACCCAGAAGCTGGAGCCGGGCAGTATGCTGCTGCTGTGCAGTGATGGCCTGAGCAACGTGCTGGAGGATGAGGAACTGTTGGAGGTGGCACTCCACGGCGGTACGCCGGAGGAAGGCTGTCAACGGCTCATTGGGCTTGCGCTGGAACGGGGCGCAACGGACAACGTAACCGCAGTGCTTTTGGCGTGGGACGCGCCGGAGGCAAAGGAATCTGAGGAGTAACACTATGGATCAATACATAGGTAAATTTCTCGACGACCGATACGAGATCCTGGACGTCTTAGGGACGGGCGGGATGGCGGTCGTTTACAAAGCGAAATGTCACCGGCTGAACCGGATGGTGGCCATCAAAATTTTAAAGCCGGAGCTGGCACAGGACGAGGAGATCCGCAACCGGTTCCACGATGAGGCCCAGGCAGTGGCTAAGCTCAACCATCCGAATATCGTCAACGTCTTTGACGTGAACCAGTCTGATGGGGTGGAGTATATCGTCATGGAGCTGATCGAGGGCATCACCCTGAAGCAGTATATGCGCAAGCGGGGGAGCAGCCTGAATTGGCGGGAGGCGCTGCACTTTATGACGCAGATCCTCCAGGCGCTGCGCCACGCCCACAGCCGTGGCATCATCCATCGGGACATCAAACCCCAGAACATTATGGTGCTGCGGGACGGCAGCGTGAAGGTGGCCGATTTCGGCATTGCCCGCATCACCGACTCCCAGCGCACCATGACTCAGGAGGCGCTGGGCAGCGTCCACTATATTTCGCCGGAGCAGGCTCGTGGCAGCGACATCGACGCCCGCAGCGACCTGTACTCCGCCGGCGTGGTCTTGTACGAAATGCTCACCGGCACCCTGCCCTATAACGGGGACTCCCCTGTGGCAGTGGTCTTGCAGCACGTCCAGTCCATCCCAACGCCGCCCCGTGCCATCAACCCAGACATCCCGCTGGGCATGGAGCAGATCACCAAAAAGGCTATGGCGCCCAACCCAGACCGGCGCTATCCCAGCGCAGACGCCATGCTGGCGGATCTGGACGCCTTTCGGAAGAATCCCGATATCGACTTCGGCTACTCCGACCCGTGGGTGCTGGAGCGGCAGATCGATGAGGATGAGCCAACTCAGATCCACCCCGCTGTCCAGATCGACCCGGAGACCATCCAACGCAAACGGGAGGAACAGGCGGCCAAGCAGAAGGCAGAGAGCGCTGCCGCCGGTGCAGCAGCTGCGGCAGGGATCGGAGGCGCACAGGCCGCGCCGGTGACGCCGCCGCCCAAGCAGCCGGAGCAGCCGGAAGCGGAGTATCCGGAGGAGGACTATGAGATTACAGAGGACGGGAAGGGCGGCAAGCGCACGGCGGTGATGATCGGCGCCGTTGTGGCTATCATCGTCCTGGTCTGTCTCATTTTCGTCATGCTCTGGAAAATGATCTTCTCCGGCATCTTCAGTGACGGCAGCACTTATGAGGTGCCCAATCTGTTGGGCAAGACCTATCAGGAAGCCATCGCTGCCATCGCCGGAGACGAGGACTTGAATGGGCACTTCACCATCACCGTCAGTGAGGAGACCGCCTACAGCGCTGACTATGAGCCGGGTCAGATCATCAAGCAGGATCCGGAAGGGGGAACCAGCACCAAGAGTGAGACGACAGACATCACGGTTACCCTGTGCGCCGAGGACGATGATAAGGTAGAAGTGAAATATATGCCGGACATCGTGGGCAAGAATTACCGAGATTGGTCACAGACCCTTTATAATGATTACAACGTGGTCGTCAGCTACAAATTTGAGTACAATGATGATTACGAAAAGAACCTCATCATCCGCACCGATCCCCAATCCGGCGAGGAGCTGACAGAAGGGCAAAAGATCACCCTATACATCAGCAAGGGGAAGGAAGAAAAGCTGGTGACCATGGTCACTGTCACCGGGATGTCCCAGGCAGAGGCGGAAAAGACCATCCAGGGGCTGGGTCTGACCGTGGGCAACGTGGTAGAAGTGGACAGCGATGAGGACAAGGGCACCGTCATCTTCCAGAGCGTGAAGAACGGCGCATCCGTGAAGCCGGGCACCAAGGTCAACCTCCAAGTCAGCAAAGGCCCTAAGGAGGAGCCAGACGAACCGGATAACCCGGACAACCCCGACCACCCGGATGATCCGGACGACGACAACACCTCCCATCAGATCAAAGTCACTCTGCCGGAAGACCGGGAGGAGGCGTCCGCCGTGGTCATCAAGATCAACGGCAGCATCCTCTACAGCAAATCCGTGGCGCCGGATAAGAGCATTGTGTCTGTCAGCTATGTGGGCAAGATCGAAAGCTCTCAGATCACGGTGGACGGCGAGCCCTATGACAACTACACCATCTCATGACCGGACGCATCGTAAAGGCCCTCAGCGGGTTCTATTATGTGGACTGCGATGGGGAGATCATCCAGTGCAAGCCCCGTGGGAAGTTCCGGTATGAGAAGGTGTCGCCCCTGGTGGGCGACCGAGTAGACATCACCCCCACCGAACCGGGCAAGGGACGTCTGGACACCATCCATCCTCGGAAAAACCAGTTCCAGCGCCCCGCTGTGGCCAATATGGATCAGATGATCGTCATCGCCTCCCAGGCCATTCCAGTCACCGACCCGTTCCTGATTGATCGGGTGGCGGCCATCGCCGAGCTGAAGGACTGTGAGCCGGTTGTGGTTCTCAACAAGTGCGATCTAAACCCAGCGGAAGAATTGTTCCAGCGCTACCAGGCCACCGGCATCCGCACCATGCAGGTCAGTGCGGAGACTGGCGAGGGGCTGGAGGAGCTGGCGGCGTGCCTCCATGGCAAAGTTTCCGTCTTCACCGGCAACTCCGGCGTAGGCAAGTCCAGCTTGCTCAACGCCCTGGATGAGCGGTTTCAGATCGAGACTGGCGAGATCAGCAAAAAGCTGGGGCGCGGCCGGCACACCACCCGTCATGTGGAGTTGTTCCGGCTGGAAGGAGATGCCATTATCGCCGACACCCCCGGTTTTGCCGCCTTTGACACGGAGATCCCTGAGCTGCTGGACAAGGAACGTCTGGCCTACGGCTTCCGAGAGTTCGTGCCCTACCTGGGACAGTGCCGCTTCGTGGGCTGTGCCCATGTGAAGGAGAAGGGCTGCGCCATCCGTGCCGCCGTGAAGGAAGGGAAGATTCAAAAGGGGCGGCATGACAGCTACGTTCGTCTCTACGCCGTGGCCAAGGAGTTCAAGGCATGGGAGAAGAAGCCCAGCCGACCCATCAAGTAAGGACAACCACATAGCACATTTGACCGTCTCCTGACGTATAGTGTGGATAGCAGAAATGCAGTCCGCAATATGGGAAGGAGGCGGTTTTTTGCGTCGTCGTGGACGTGGGCATAACTGCCGAGAGCGCGGCCTGTGCGTCATCTCCTTAGGCGTGGGTCTGCTGGTTGCCATGGTGCTGCCCATTGGGGTCATCATGTTCCTCTCCGCCCTGACCATGATCTTGTTGGGACTGACTTGGATGCGAAAATAACGAATAGGAGGAATGCAGCATGAAGATCGTCATCGTTCGAGCACCGAAACTGTTGGCCGGATTCCTGCGGAGGATGTTCGGCATCTGAGCCGGTGAGATAGGGTTCTACTGCCGCTTGCTTCCGCATACGCTCCTGATAGAATCAAACCCGGAACCCTGCCGGTGACCGGGGAAAAGGAGAGGAAGCATTTGGATTTTGAATTGAACAAAACTTCGCTGCCCTATCATCGCTTGATGTTCCATACCACGGTCAGTCGGGAAGAAAGCGTGGAGATGATCGTGCCGGACAGCTGTCCCGACATCGCCCGCCTGCTGGACACCTCCGCCATCTGCTGCCTGGATACCAAAGAGGCGCTGGAGGACACCATCTCCCTGGCTGGCCGCATCTATGGCCGCATCCTGTACCTGGCGGACGGGACAGACGCCCTGTGCAGCCTGCCTGCTGCCCTGGACTTCCAGTGCGGCATCAGCCAGGAGGGCATCCTGCCCAGCTGCCAGGTCATCGCCATGACCCGGGTGCGGACGGCGGAGACGAAAGCAGTCAACTCCCGCAAGGTGCTGGTGCGGGTGCAGTATGAGGTGAGCCTGCGGGTGTACCAGCCCGATCTGCTGACCATCCCCTGTGGGGTGGAGCAGGGGGATGGGGTGGAGCAGCGGTTGGAGTCCGCCGAGGGCTATTTTGCCGTGGCGGTGCCGGAGAAGCAGTTCCAGTTTCAGGATGATCTCACCCTGTCCGGCGGGCAGCCGGCCATTGGTGAAGTGCTGCGGATGCAGCCCGATGTGACCTGCACCGAAGCCAAGCTCATCGGCGGTAAGCTGGTGTTCAAAGGGGAGGTGTCGGTGCGGATGCTCTACCGGAGCGTGGAGGAGGACGTGCTGACGGCGGACTTTGTGCTGCCCTACTCCCAGATCATGGACGCCGCCGAGGCAGCCGAACACGCCGACTTCCAAATGGAAGTGGCGCTGCTGGGCTGGACGTTGGGGGAACTGGACTACGACGGCCGGAGCATCCCCATTGACCTGGAGCTGTACGCCTGCGCAGAAGTGCGCCAGGTGGAGACAGTTTCCCTGCTGGCCGATGCCTATAGTGTCCGCCAGGAGGTGACTGCCCACTACGCTCCCTACACCTTTCCCCAGCTGGCAGAACGCTGCGTCCGGCGGGAGTCCAAGCGGGAGCTGCTGGAGACAGAGACGCCGGACGGGACGGTGTTAGACCTGTCCACCAAGACCGTTCAGACTACGGTGACGAAAGCTGCTGGCAGCCTGAAGGCAGCCAGCGTGGTGGAGATGACCGTGCTGTGGGTGGATGACGCTGGGGACGTGGAGACATTGACCCGACAGGTGACGGTGGAGACGGAAGTGCCGGTGACTGGGGATGTGGAAGCCTTGGTGCGCAGCCAGGTCACCGACCGGAGTGCCCTGCCTGCCGCCAATGGGCTGGAGCTGCGGCTGGGGGTGACATTCCAAATCCTGCTCCTGCGGCAGATGGAACAGCTGGGGATCGCCTCCTTGAGCGCGGAAGAAACTGCCCCGCAGGAGACAGGAGAACGTCCTTCCATCGTCCTGCGGCAGATGGCGGCAGGGGAGACCCTGTGGGACATCGCCAAGGCGTATCAGACCACGGTCAATGAGATCCAGCAGGCCAATGATATGGAAGACCAGCCGGCGGAACCGGGGGTACTGCTCCTGATCCCCCGGACGCGGTAAAGGGGGAGAAAGTAAATGGAACGGAATCAGATCTATGAGGACATCGCCTGTCGCACCGGCGGCGATATTTACATCGGCGTGGTCGGTCCGGTGCGCACCGGAAAATCCACCTTTATCAAGCGGTTCATGGAGACCATGGTCATCCCCAACATCGACAACGTGTACCGGCGGGAGCGCGCCAGGGACGAGCTGCCCCAGAGCGGCTCCGGCCGCACCATCATGACGGCGGAGCCCAAGTTCGTGCCGGAGGAAGCGGTGGAACTGCAAATGGAGGACGGTGCCGCCTTCTCCGTCCGGCTCATCGACAGCGTGGGCTACCTGGTGCCGGGGGCGGTGGGACAGATGGAGGAGGATCTCCCTCGGATGGTCACCACCCCTTGGTTCGACTATGAAATTCCCATGAGCGAAGCGGCAGAGGTGGGCACTCGAAAGGTTATCTCCGAGCACTCCACCATCGGCATCGTGGTCACCACCGATGGCTCCATCTCGGAGATTCCCAGAGAGGACTATTTAGAAGCGGAAGCACGGGTCATCCAGGAGCTGCAAGAGCTGGGCAAACCGTTTTTGGTGCTGCTCAACTCCAAGCACCCCGATGATGCCCACACCCAGGCCATGGCGTCCGACATCACCAGTCGCTACGGGGTCGCCTGTATGCCCATAGACTGTCAGAGTCTCTCTCAAGAGGACATTACGTCCATCATCCAGGCCGTCCTGTACGAGTTCCCCATCAAGGAGTTGGAGCTGTTCCTTCCGTCCTGGGTGGACGCTCTGCCCCACGGGCATCCCATCAAGGACGCCCTCTACGCCGCCATTCGGGAGAGCAGCGCCCAGCTCCACCGGCTGCGCCAGGTGCGGACGGTCATCGACCAGATGGGTCAGTGCGACTGCATCGACCGGACGAACATCCGTACCATCCAGTTGGGTACCGGCGTGGCCATGGTGGAATTGAGCGTCCCCCGCAACCTGTTCTATCAGACGCTGAGCGAGCAGTCCGGTCTGGAGGTGAAAGATGATGGCGACCTGCTGCAGCTGCTCACCATGCTCTCCGGAATCAAGACCGAGTACGACAAGGTGTCCCAGGCACTTCACGATGTGCGGGAGAACGGGTACGGCATCGTGGTGCCCTCCATTGATGAGCTGCAACTGGAGGAGCCGGAAATTGTCAAACAGGGCGGCCGCTACGGCGTCAAGCTCAAGGCCAGCGCCCCCTCTATCCACATGATTCGGGCGGACATCCAGACCATGCTCTCTCCCATCGTGGGCAGCGAGAAGCAGTCGGAGGAGATGATCCACTACCTGCTTCAGGAGTTCGAAGGGGACATCAAAAAGATCTGGCAGTCCAATATGTTCGGAAAATCCTTCCACGAGCTGGTCAACGAGGATCTGCAGGGCAAGCTCATGCGGATGCCGGAGGATGTGCGGGTAAAACTCCGAGAGACCTTGGAGCGCATCATCAACGAGGGCACCGGCGGGCTCATCTGTATCATCCTGTGAGAACCAAACCGGCAAAAAACGCCCCAGTCTGAATAGACTGGGGCGTTTTCGGTATTTTTAAGGTTACTTCTTGGACTTGCCCTGGAGCATTTCCTGAATGGCGTGGTAGATGCGCTGGCAGTTGTTGAAGTCGTCGAAAGCGAAGAAGTTGTCCGCCCGCTTGACGTACTCAGGCAGCATCTTGCAGCCGTTCTCCATATACTCACACAGGGTACTCACGATCTCATCATTGTTCTTGCAGATGGGGCCAAAGCCCATGGTGTCATAGATAAGGCCGCCCTCCTCGTAGTGGGGGGGCAGGGCGTCCGGATGGTAGTACACCAGGGGCTTGCGCTGGTAGGCGAAGTCGAACTGGACGCCGGAGTAGTCGGTGACCATCAGGCTGGATTCAGTCAAGATCTTCTCATAGCTCATGTCGCCCGTGGCCGGAATCAGCTCCACATAGTCGTTCCGGTCAAAGTCCTCCAGCTGAGCGCTCATGGCCGGGTGCAGCAGGTAGGTGATACGGTAGCCGGTGCGCTTGGCGCAGTCGATGAGCCGCTGGTCGTTGATGAGGGTGTTGTAGATTTGATAATAGGTGCTGTTCTTGAAATTCTCGTTGTGGGTCTTTTTGATGTTGGCGATGCTGGAATTGACCACGTTGCGCCGCCAGGTGGGGGTGATGAGGATGAGCTTCTGCTCGTTGCTCCTCAGCCCGTCATACCGAGCCAGGCCGGTCATCTTCAGCACCGAAGGGTCATAGCCATAAATGGGATGGCTCAGGTTCTCCAACTCGAAGGGGGAGGCACAGCAGTATAGGTGGGTGTTGTCGAACTGCCGGTTCTGGTACTGGGCGATCTTCTGGATGGTCAGGCCGTGCTGGATGCAGATGACGTCGCCCCGCATCAAATCCTTGTTATAGGGACGGAAGCTGGCCATGGGGTCAAACTGCGCGGTGATGTTGGCGTGGGTGGCCAGGAGGGCTTCCGCCAGCAGGCAGATGAGCTGGCAGCGCATGGTGCCGTAGACTAGGATATGCTTCTTGTCCTCCCGCACCAGCCGTTCGTAGTCGGGGCTCTCCTTCCGGACGATGTAGTAGATCTCCACGTCCTTCTGATGCTTCCGGCAGTACTGGTACATATACTCGCCGTTGTCGCCGGCCTTATACAGCTTGTCGAAGGTCACCCAAATGTGCCGCTTGCTGTACGCCGGCTTCTTCTTCCAATAGCGCAGCCGCAGCCAGAACCCAGCCAGTGCGTGCTTCAGCCCTGCCGGATCCTTCTTCCGGGCGGCGTTCCAGAACAGCAGCTCCCGCTTCCTATGGAACTTCCGATCCACCTTCCGGATGGCCAGCTTGGAACGCCCCAGTTTGCTCAGCATCCAGTTGTCTCGGAACATCCAATAGGCGTAGGGGTTGTCCGCCATCATCCGAGAGTTGGGCGTGTCGAAGGTCAGGTTGAACTGATAACGCCGACCCTGGAACTCGTAGAAGAACTGCAAGCTCTGGTTGGGCTTGCTCCGCTCCACGGGGATGTGGAACTGGAAGGGGCACTTGTGCTGGAAGGTGAAGCCCAGGCATTTCACTAACGGGTACACCTCCAGTTCTTCTGCCGGATAGGTGGTCACGTCCTTGCCAGCGGTGCAGACGGCGTAGGCTTTGAACTGATCCCGTTCCAGCCAGTCTGCCATGCCGGCGTTGGCGTCGATGTGGAGCATCCCATCGTAGTAGTTGATGAGTCGGATGCGCAGCAGCTCTCGGCTGCTGGAGGCCAGGACGGCCACCTGGTCGGTGTCCGCCACTGAACCTGTGCCGCTCTTGGGGTGCATGATAGCCAGATAGTTGTTGCCATCGTCGATGATGTTCCAGGTCATCCCCATAGCGTCCGTCTTTGCCCGCAGCAGGAGCAGGCGCAGGGCGCGGTTGGCGCTGGCGTAGGATGTGATGGTACGGTTCATGATGACCCCGTTGTCCACGTAGCGCAGCGCCTGACCAGTGACGTTCACGAAGTGGAGCACCTCGTCCTTTTCCTTCAGGATGCCCTTGGTGCGGTCGTTCAGGTTGCAGTTGTACTTGGAGTAGATGAGGTAGTAGCAGGCGTACTGCAAGAACCGAGGCACGTTCTCATAGGTCGCCTGCGCATGCTCCAGCAGGGGGAGCATGAAGTTGGCGATGGAGTCGTCATACCACCAACGCTGATATTGCAGGGGGTTGGTGGAGGTGTTGTCCTCCAGGGAGACGGTGTAGTAGTAGTGGAGGGACTGTGCCAGGCAGTACTGGGGGTGCTCCAGCTGGAGCCGCAGCAGAAAGTCCGGCAGGGCGTCCTCATGGAGTGCCTCATTGAAGGTCCGTCCCTCCAGGATGGCGCGCTGGAAGAAATAGGCGTTGAGGTTGAGCTGCAACCGGTTGGGGGTCAAGTCCAGACGCTCCACCGGATCCGCTTCCTTGGGCTGTGAGCTGCCGCCGTAGGGCACCAGTTCACCCAGCTCGTTGCGCAGGGCGGGCTGACAGGAAAGCATATGGGCGGGCTGACGGCGGAAAAGGCCGGACACCTTTTTGTAGATGTTCCCGCTGTACTCTGCCGTGGCCAGGCAGAAGTTCACATAGGTGCCCTCCGCTTGCCGCAGACCCTCGTTGTAGGCTGCACCGATCTCCGCATCCTCCATGGGGCAGTGCCGGACGTTGGCCTGTCCCTGGCACAGCTGTGCCACTTCCTCGGAAGCGTGGGGATCCATGACCAGGAGCTGTACTTCCTTGTCGAAGCCATCGTTGGCTTTCAGCTTGGTCAGCGCCGTCTCAAAGGCGGCGTCGTGATCTACATATAAAATGGTTGTGAATGTCCACTGTTTCATGCGTTCTCTCCCTTATTTGCCGCTGCTTCCTGTGCCTGCCAGCTGGCGATGAGCCGCTGGTACATCTGGGGCAGATCCAATTCCGGCTCCCAGCCCAGTCCACGGAGCTTGTCCCCGCTGAGCCGCATCTTCACATCGGGGGCGTAGCCGTATTGCAGGGCGTCCTTCGGGATGTCGAAGCGCACCTGGATCTTGCCGCCGCTCTGGTCGGCGATCATCTGCGCCATATCTCGAATACGGATGTTGGTCTTTTCGTTGGCCACGTTGTACGCCTCACCGTTGACGCCACGAAGCAAAATGGTCAGCAGACCCCGCACGCAGTCGCAGGTAGCGCAGTAGTTGCCATAGGACTTGCCCTCAGTATGCAGCACGATGTCCTCACCCTTCATCAGACTCCGAGCGAACTGGGCGAACACACGCCCCTCGCTGATGCTCACCCCAGCACCGAAGGTCTGCGCCAGGCGGGCAATTTTCACCGGCAGCTGATACTCATGGGCGTAAGCCGCACACAGGCACTCACACATCCGCTTCCCCTCCGGGTAGCAGCTGCGCACCTGGAGCACATCCACCCGTCCGTAGTCGGACTCGGTGACGCAGGGCAGGGCGGGGTCAGGGGTGCCGTACATCTCCATGGAGGAGATGTAGACCATGGAGGTGACCTGCTTGGTCACGGCAAACTTCAAAATCTGTTCCGTGCCGCCGATGGCGGTGGTGATGGTCTCCACCGGACGGGTCACCATCTCCTTGGAGGCGGTAACGCTGGCGCCGTGGATGATATAGTCCACTGCACCGTCATAGACGATGGGATCCCGCACATCACCGATGACCAGAGCCACGTCCCCACGTTCCAGCAGGGAGCCGTAGATTTTTTGGGCCTTGTCAGCGCTGCGCACCATGGCCAGAATGGTCATGCGGCAGTTGTGAATACGGTTGATGGCGGCCAGGGCACGGACGGCATAGGAGCCGACCAATCCAGTGGCGCCGGTGACCAAGATGGTCTTATGGGAAAAGGCGTTCCAGTCCAGGCCGCAGGCGGCGATGTGCTCCAATTCCTGCTGACAGACTGGATCCTTGGGGTGTTCGATACAAGTAGTCATCATGATTTTTTGCAACTCCTGCTGGGCGATCAATAGCCAAAAATCTGTTTGTTTTCCTGTGCCTCTACAAAGGACTTGAACATATAATAGTCGGAGGGGGTGGTGATCTTAATGTTCTCCGCCGGCCCAGTGACCGTGTAGAGGGTGTGACCGTACTCCATCATCATGCTGGCCGAGTCGATGAAATCGCCCCGTCCTTCGGAAATGGCGCGGCAGTGAGCGCCATACAGGTCGCCCAGCCGGAAGCTCTGAGGGGCGCGCGCCATAGCACAGCGCTGACGGGGGATGATCTGCTGGATGGTATTGTCCCCATCGCTCTCGTCCATCATTATGATGGTTTCAATGGCGCTGCTGGTGGTGATGGCATTGCCATGGGCCTGGACGCAGGCGATGTTGTCGGTGATGACCTGAGCGTTGACCAAAGGGCGCACGCCGTCATGCACCAGTACGATGGTGTCCTCTGGACAATGCTCATGGAGCGCCTTGAGGCCGTTGCAGATAGACTCCTGACCGGAGGAACCGCCGGGGACGACCCAGTGAACCTTGGTGAAGTTGTTCTTCTTCAGCAGCAGCTTCAGGTGGTCGATCCAGCTGGCGATGCAGACAACAACGATGACATCAATGTCCGGGTGGTATTCAAACTGCTCCAATGTATAGAGAATGATAGGCTTGCCATGGAGGGGCAGGAACTGCTTGGGCATGGTCTTGATGTTCATGCGAGTGCCCGTACCGCCGGCAAAAATCAATGCAGCATTCATAAAAACACGCTTTCCTTTGTCGAAATAGGGGTGGGATACATATTGTTTTATTATAACACAGGGAGGGGAAAAGTCCACCTGTTTTTTGGAAGGCAGCACGGCACCGTTACAAAAAGAGGTTCCGTTCCAAGTGTCCTGCACGCTGTATGGCGGGACACACAAGGGAGCGGTTTGGATGGTTCGAGCGGAATTCTTGCGGTAAATTGTGCTAAATCTTGAAAAGGTCGGATGGAACAGAACTGTTCATGACGCTGAAAAGAAAAAAATATGCAGATTTTTTGTGAAATAGGGTAGATTTTACGGGAAATATCCGTTAGAATAATGGAGTTGAAAGAAGAACTTGCAAATTTTTATAAGGAGGAATCTTCTGTGAATCCTATTATGTGTGCAGGCAGAATGAAGAAAGTCCATTCTGATATCCGTGGTCCTATCTTCCAGGAAGCAAACCGCATGAGCGCCGCCGGTATCCCCATTTTGAAGCTGAACACCGGCAATCCTGCAACCTTTGGTTTCAAGATGCCCGACTCCGTCCGCAACGCTCTGGTAGAGAATGCGGATAAAGCCGTTGCTTACTGCGACCTGAAAGGTATGCCCGCCGCCCGTGAGGCCATCTGGGCTTATGAACAGAGCAAGGGCATCACCAGCTTTACTCCTGACGATATTTACATCGGCAATGGCGTCAGCGAACTGGCTCCCATGTGCCTGACCGCTCTGCTCAACCCCGGCGATGAGATTTTGATCCCGTCCCCCAGCTACTCCCTGTGGACCAACGCCGCTTATCTGGCGGAAGCCACGCCGGTGTTCTACCGCTGCCACCAGGAGAACAACTGGCAGCCCGACCCCGAGGAGATCAAGAGCCTGATCACCGAGCGCACCCGTGCCATCCTCATCATCAACCCCAACAACCCTACCGGTGTCATCTATGGCCCCGAACTGCTGAAGGAACTGGTGGAAGTGGCTCGGGAGAACAAGCTGCTCATCTTCAGCGATGAAATTTATGATCGTCTGCTGCTGGGCGATGCCGTTCATGTGTCCACCGCCTCCCTGTGCCCCGACCTGCCCGTCATCACCTTCAACGGCCTGTCCAAGAGCCATGTGGTCTGCGGCTTCCGCTGCGGCTGGATGTGCGTCAGCGGCCCCGATGAGCTGACCAAGGACTATAAGGCAGCCCTGACCGCTCTGGCTGCCATGCGTCTGTGCGGCAACGCCCTGACCCAGTTGGTCATCCCCGCCGCCCTGGAGGACTCCGCCTACACCAAGCAGATGATGAGTCCCGGCGGCCGTCTGTACGAACAGAGCAAGGCTGCCTGTGACGCCCTGGAAAAAATCCCCGGCCTGACCTTCGTCCGCAACCAGGCTGCGTTTTATGTTTTCCCCAAGCTGGACATCGAACAGTTCGGCATCACCGACGACCGGAAGTTCGCCCTGGATCTGCTCCACGAGAAGCACATCCTGCTGGTGGCCGGCAGCGGCTTCGACTGGCCCGAACCCGACCACTTCCGTCTGGTTCTGCTGCCTGAGGCACAGGAGCTGAAGAAGGCCATCGAAGACATCGGCGACTTCCTGAGCACCTATCATCAGTGATCTTTGGAACGTTTCTCTATTCCTTTCATTTTCGCCAGCCGGCATCGTTTCCGATGTCGGCTGGTCTTTTTAGCATGAAAAAACCCCCAGTTCTACTGGGGGTGGGAAAAATACTTCAGTACAAGTAGAAGAAAATAACCTCCTGGTGTAAGATGGTAAAGGT
>JABLTQ010018764.1_pt1 | contig 50321 bp, 37 predicted proteins | sample 7160101 | NCBI WGS metagenome assembly JABLTQ01 (sample SAMN14651228, study PRJNA627086) | human gut metagenome | isolation source: feces | host: Homo sapiens | reverse complement strand
CCGGTAACGTCGGTAGTTCTGAAGTAGAACTGAGGACGGTAGCCGGAGAAGAACGGCTTAGAACGGCCGCCTTCCTTCTCGGTAAGAACGTAAACCTGACCCTTGAACTTGGTGTGAGGATGAACGGAACCGGGTGCGCAAACGACCTGTCCGCGCTCGATCTCCTTCTTGTCGATACCGCGGAGAAGAATACCGATGTTATCGCCTGCCTCAGCCTGGGGCAGAAGCTTGTGGAACATCTCAACGCCGGTAACGACCGACTTCTTCTTCTCATCGGAAAGACCGACGATCTCAACCTCGTCATTAACCTTAACGGTTCCGCGCTCTACACGACCGGTAGCAACAGTACCGCGACCGGTGATGGAGAATACGTCCTCGACAGGCATAAGGAAAGGCAGATCGGACTTTCGCTCAGGAGTAGGAATGTAATCGTCAACAGCGTTCATGAGCTCAATGATAGGAGCGTACTCGGGTGCGTTGATATCCTTGCTGTCGGAGAGCAGAGCCTCACGAGCAGAGCCGCGGATGATCGGCACGTCGTCGCCCGGGAAGCCGTAAGAGCTGAGCAGCTCACGGATCTCCATCTCAACGAGGTCGAGAAGCTCGGGATCGTCAACGAGGTCGGTCTTGTTCATGAATACAACGATTGCAGGAACTTCAACCTGACGAGCAAGAAGTACGTGCTCGCGGGTCTGCTGAAGAGGACCGTCGGTACCTGCAACAACGAGGATAGCACCGTCCATCTGAGCTGCACCGGTGATCATGTTCTTGATATAGTCAGCATGGCCGGGGCAGTCAACGTGAGCGTAGTGACGCTTAGCGGTCTCGTACTCAACGTGACGGGTGTTGATGGTGATTCCTCTCTCTCTCTCCTCGGGTGCGTTATCGATCTGGTCGTAAGCGAGGAACTCGATCTTATCGTTGCTGAGTGCGAGGACCTTGGTGATAGCTGCGGTAAGAGTGGTCTTACCGTGGTCAACGTGGCCGATAGTACCAATGTTGACATGGGGTTTAGTACGTTCAAAGGTTTCCTTTGCCATGACAATAGCCTCCTAAATATTTATTATTGGTTATTATTGGATCGCTTGGACACAAGCGTTTCCTGAATGGATTTCGGCACTTCCGCAAAGTGGCTCGGCTCCATGGAGTACTGCGCGCGTCCCTGCGAACGGGAGCGGAGCTCGGTGGAATAACCGAACATGTTTGCGAGCGGAACAAATGCTGTGATCTGCTCTGCGCCGGACTGCTCCTCCATGCCCTGGATCTGACCACGGCGGGAGTTAAGGTCACCGATAATATCGCCCATGTACTCGGAGGGCGTAATAACTATGACCTTCATGATAGGCTCGGTGAGTACGGGGTCTGCCTTACGCATAGCCTCCTTGAACGCCATAGAACCGGCGATCTTGAACGCCATCTCGGATGAGTCGACCTCGTGATAAGAACCGTCGTTAAGAGTTACCTTAACGTCAACGACGTTGTAGCCTGCTACTACGCCGCACTGCATTGCACTCTGAATACCTGCATCGACCGCGGGGATGTACTCCTTCGGAATAGCACCGCCGACGACCTTGTTGATAAACTCGTATCCCTTGCCGGGCTCGTTGGGCTCAATAGTAATCTTACAATGACCGTACTGACCCTTACCGCCGGACTGACGGACATACTTGGTATCCTGATCGACCTTACGACGGATAGTCTCCTTATAAGCGACCTGCGGCTGACCGATGTTTGCCTCGACCTTGAACTCACGGAGGAGTCGGTCGACGATGATCTCGAGGTGGAGCTCACCCATTCCGGCAATGATGGTCTGTCCTGTCTCTTCGTCTGTGTAGGTACGGAAGGTCGGATCCTCCTCTGCGAGCTTCGCGAGGGCGATACCCATCTTCTCCTGACCTGCCTTGGTCTTAGGCTCGATAGCAACGCGGATAACGGGCTCCGGGAACTCCATAGACTCGAGGATGATAGGATGCTTCTCGTCGCAGAGGGTATCACCTGTGGTGGTGCCCTTAAGACCGACTGCAGCACAGATATCGCCCGAATAAGCGATTTCTATATCCTTACGGTTGTTGGAGTGCATCTGCAGCAGTCTGCCCAGACGCTCCTTAGAGTCCTTGTTTGCATTATAAACGGCAGTACCTGCCTCGACCGTTCCCGAATATACACGTATGAAGCAAAGCTTACCTACGTACGGGTCGGTCATAATCTTGAATGCGAGAGCTGCAAACGGCTCGTCGTCACTCGAGGGACGCTCTTCCTCCTGCTCGGTCTCGGGATTGATACCCTTGATGTGCGGAACGTCGAGCGGGGACGGCATGTAGTCGACGATAGCGTCGAGCAGCTTCTGCACGCCCTTGTTCTTATAGGATGTACCGCAGACAACGGGAACGATCTTGTTCTCAATACAGCCCTTACGGATAGCCTTACGGATCATATCCGTAGAGATCTCCTCGTCTGCGCAGTAGAGCTCAAAGAGTTCCTCATCGCACTCGGCGATGGCTTCAATCATCTGCTTGCGGTACTGCTCTGCTTTTTCCTTCATGTCGTCCGGGATCTCTTCGACACGCATGTCCTTACCCAGATCGTCATAATAAACGTCGGCATTCATCTCGACAAGGTCTACGATGCCGCGGAAAGTATCCTCAGCTCCGATAGGAAGCTGAATCGGCACGGGATTTGTCTTAAGACGCTCACGCATCATGTCAACGACACGATAGAAATTTGCACCGCTTATGTCCATCTTGTTGACATAAGCCATACGCGGCACTCCGTACTTATCTGCCTGTCTCCAGACAGTCTCGGACTGCGGTTCAACGCCGCCCTTGGCACATAAAACGGTTACGGAGCCGTCGAGTACTCGAAGCGAGCGCTCGACCTCGACAGTAAAGTCAACGTGGCCGGGGGTATCAATGATATTGATACGGTTGTTCTTCCAGAAGCAGGTGGTAGCTGCGGAGGTGATTGTGATACCTCTCTCCTGCTCCTGCTCCATCCAGTCCATCGTTGCGGCACCGTCATGAACCTCTCCGAGTTTGTGCGTACGGCCTGTGTAGAACAGGATACGCTCGGTCGTAGTGGTCTTTCCGGCGTCGATATGTGCCATAATGCCGATATTTCTTGTATGTTCAAGTGAGTATTCTCTTGGCATTAATGTGCTCCTTAATTTTAGTAAGTTATCGGTTTTCAGGCTCGGGAGTCCGCCCGCAGTCACGCCGCGCGCGACCTACGCTGCATATCCCTGTGCCTCAAAATCAATATCTGTAATGTGCAAAAGCCTTGTTGGCTTCAGCCATACGGTGTGTCTCGTCCTTCTTCTTGACTGCTCCGCCGGTGTTATTGAGAGCATCCATAATCTCTCCGGCAAGTTTCTCAGCCATGGTTCTCTCGCTGCGCTGTCTCGAGTAGAGAGTGATCCAACGCAGACCGAGTGTCTGACGACGCTCGGGGCGAACCTCCAGCGGCACCTGATAGGTGGAGCCGCCGACACGCTTAGCCTTGACCTCAAGGCTGGGCATGATGTTTCCGAGCGCTTCTACGAAAGCGTCGAGCGGGCTCTTACCGAGCTTTTCCTCAACGATAGAGAAGGCGTCGTAAACGATCTTCTGTGCTACGCCCTTCTTACCGTCGTACATGATGTTATTGATGAGCTTGGTTACAAGCTTGGAATTGTACAGCGGATCCGGCAGCACATCTCTTTTAGATATCTGACCTCTTCTTGGCACTGTTCTTCCCTCCTTCATAAGAATATGATATCATAGGTACTCGAAATCATACCTTCCGATGTTCCGTTAATGCTGAGGCCGCAGTTTTACCTTAGGATATATAATGGAAAAGTATTTTCCAGCATTGTCATCCGGGATTATTGCGGCATTCGCACCCTGCGGTGCTTACCAACATAAACCGACAGCGAAATTACGACTTCGGTCTCTTGACGCCGTATTTAGAACGGCCCTGACGGCGATTTGCGACGCCCTGGGCGTCAAGCGTGCCGCGGATGATGTGGTAACGCACACCGGGCAGGTCACGTACTCTTCCGCCTCGGATGAGAACAACCGAGTGCTCCTGGAGATTGTGGCCGATACCGGGAATGTAGGTTGTTGCTTCCATTCCGTTGGTGAGTCTTACTCTCGCGATCTTACGAAGTGCGGAGTTAGGCTTCTTCGGGTTGACTGTCGTTACCTTTGTGCAGACGCCGCGCTTCTGAGGAGCACTGAGGTCTGTGCGCTTATTCGTCAGAGAGTTGAAACCCTTCTGAAGAGCAGGCGACTTAGACTTGTAGGTCTTCTCCTTGCGGCCCTGTTTTACAAGCTGGTTAAAGGTTGGCATACTTTTCCTCCTTCTTTAAGTATTTGTCGCGTTGCGGCAGCGTCCCGAAAGACACCTCCCGAAGCGCCGATCTGCAGTCTCGCGTTGCGCACGCGCGCGTTTTCACCCTCGCGCAACCGAGCCTCAAGCCCGAATCACGAGGTAATGGCATCACATACGAGCGACACCGCACATCACAGAGATAATTATATCACTTTATCCCTATAATTGTCAAGCAAAAATATATTTATGCAAAAATTCAGCCATTTGCACAATAGTACGGCGATATCATGCAGTACTTTCCTCCCCGGCGTACACACCGTCCGCGCGCAAAAAGCAACGAAATGTCAATTCGGCTCAATATTATCAACTCGCGATACTTCCCTCGATTCTAAGAATTCTCAAAAAAAGCAGACTGCCGCAGCGGCATAAGCCGACGCGGCAGTCTGTATATATTCTCAGAGCATTTCGGCAAGAGAGTATCGCATCAAGCCGAGCGCCGAAGGCGATTATTCGCCGACAGCCTCATCCTCCGCTTGCTCCTCCTCGAGCTCTGCCTCCTCGTGAGCCTCGATCGCTCCCTCGTCAGCCTCGACCTCGACCTTACGGTAGCATTCCATACCGGTACCGGCAGGAATGAGCTTGCCGATTATGACATTCTCCTTGAGTCCGAGCAGATGGTCGACCTTTCCGCGGATAGCCGCCTCGGTAAGGACCTTGGTGGTCTCCTGGAAGGATGCCGCACTGAGCCAAGACTCGGTAAGGATGGATGCCTTGGTGATACCGAGCAGAACGGGAGAGCTCGTTGCGAGCTTGAGCTCTGTCTCGCCCGCATCGATGCGAGCCTGAATGCGTTCGTTCTCCGAATCGAACTCGGTAACGTCAACCATGCTTGCGTCAAGCAGCTCGGTATCGCCGGAGTCGACGACACGAACCTTTCTCGTCATCTGACGTGCAATGACCTCGATATGGCGATCGTTAACGTCAACGTTCTGACGGCGGTATACCGACTGGACCTCACGGATGATGTAGTCATAGGCTGCATCGAGTCCGAGGATCTCGGTAATATCCTGCGGTGCGAGCTGACCCTCGGTGATTGCCTGACCGCGCTCAACGTGATCGCCCTCGGATACGAGCATCTTAAGACCGTAAGGAATAGGATGCTCCTTATCCTTCTCGTCTGCGGGAATGGGATCGCCTTCGACAGGAACTATACGCGCGATCTTGCGGCGCTTCTCCTCGGGTATCGAGATAATACCGCTGCACTTGGCGATAACAGCCGCCTTCTTCGGCGAGCGAGCCTCGAACAGCTCCTCGACGCGAGGAAGACCCTGCGTGATGTTAGAGCCTGCGACACCGCCCGTATGGAAGGTTCTCATCGTCAGCTGCGTACCGGGCTCGCCGATGGACTGAGCTGCGACGATACCGACCGACTCGCCGATGCTGACCGGCTTGCCCGACGCCATGTCGGAGCCGTAGCAGTGAGCGCAAACGCCGTGCTTGCTCTTACATTTAAGGATAGTTCTTATCTCGACCTTATCAATGCCTGCGTCGATGATCTTCTGTGCCTCGTCGTCGCCCATGAGAGTATTGGCGGGAACGAGCACCTCTCCGGTCTCGGGATTGATAACATCATGGCAGGTATAGCGTCCGACAAGGCGCTCTGCAAACGGCTCGATAATATTGCCGTTTTCGTCAATGATGGCGCTGACAACGATACCGGAATCGGTACCGCAGTCGGACTCGGTGATGATAACATCCTGCGAAACATCGACAAGACGACGGGTAAGGTAACCGGAGTCGGCGGTCTTAAGAGCCGTATCCGACAACGACTTACGCGCGCCGCGCGCTGCGATGAAGTACTCGAGGATATTAAGACCCTCACGGAAGTTCGACTTGATCGGGATCTCCATCGTACGACCGTTTGTTGCGAACATCAGTCCGCGCATTCCGGCGAGCTGACGCATCTGAGTGATGCTGCCTCGAGCTCCCGAATCACTCATCATTTTGATCGGGTTAAAGTCGTCAAAGCCATCCTGAAGAGCGGCAACGACATCCTTTGTCGCCTTATCCCAAAGGGCAACGACGTTGTTGTAGCGCTCCTCCTCGGTAAGTTCACCCTCCGCAAAGCAGCGAGCGATCTCCTCGACATCTTCCTCAGCCTTTTTGACTATCTCGTACTTCTTCTTCGGGATGGTGATATCCGCGATGGATATCGACATTGCAGCCCTTGTGGAGTACTTATAGCCCATGCTCTTTATCTCATCGAGCACGCGTGCGGTCTCGGGAATACCGTGTATCTTAATGCAGCGGTCAACAAGCTGACCGAGCTGCTTCTTGCCGCAGCGGAAGGATATCTCAAGGTCGAGCTTCTTTGCGGGATCGCTGCGGTCGACATAACCGAGATCCTGCGGAAGCGAGCGGTTGAAGATCAGCCGTCCGAGCGTAGCGTCGATAATGCCGGTGACCTGCTCGCCGTCAATCTCGCGGGTAACGCGGAGCTTGATGGGGGCATGGAGTCCGAGCAGCTTATTTTCATATGCCATTACAGCCTCGTCGAAGTCACGGAATACGTGTCCCTCGCCGGGTTCGCCGGGCTTATCCATCGTAAGGTAGTAGCAGCCGAGGACCATATCCTGAGACGGTACCGTAACAGCCTTACCGTCTGCGGGCTTAAGCAGGTTGCGCGCGGAGAGCATGAGAAATCTCGCCTCTGCCTGCGCCTCGGAGGACAGCGGTACGTGTACCGGCATCTGGTCGCCGTCGAAGTCGGCGTTGAATGCAGGACATACGAGCGGGTGGAGCTTGATAGCTCTTCCCTCTACGAGGATAGGCTCAAACGCCTGAATGGACAGACGGTGAAGCGTAGGTGCGCGGTTGAGCAGTACGGGGTGCTCCTTGATGACATTCTCGAGTGCGTCCCATACCTCGGGCGCGACCTTCTCTACCTTCTTCTTTGCGTCCTTGATATTCGATGCCTTCTGAGTCTCTACAAGGCGCTTCATAACGAAAGGCTTGAAGAGCTCAAGCGCCATCTCTTTAGGAAGTCCGCACTGATAAATCTTGAGCTCGGGTCCTACTACGATAACCGAACGTCCCGAATAGTCGACACGCTTACCGAGGAGGTTCTGACGGAAGCGTCCCTGCTTACCGCGAAGCATCTCGGAGAGCGACTTGAGCGGACGGTTGCTCGGTCCCGTTACGGGCTTGCCGCGTCTGCCGTTATCTATCAGGGCGTCGACAGCCTCCTGAAGCATTCTTTTCTCGTTGCGGATAATGATATCGGGCGCGCCCATCTGGAGCAGATTCTTCAGACGGTTGTTTCTGCCGATAACGCGGCGATAAAGATCGTTCAGGTCGGATGCCGCAAAGCGTCCGCCGTCGAGCTGTACCATAGGACGGATATCCGGAGGAATTACCGGGATAACGTCCAGTATCCTCCACTCGGGACGGTTGCCGGACTTGCGGAATGCCTCGACTACCTCAAGACGCTTGCTGATGCGCAGCTTCTTCTGTCCCGATGCGCTCGCGAGCTGTGCGCGAAGGTCGGCAGAGAGCTCGTCGAGATTAAGTATAGGCTCGGAGAGCAGCTCCTTGATAGCCTCTGCGCCCATGCCGACGCGGAAAGCGTCCTCGTACTTTTCGTAGTAGGATTTATACTCGCTCTCGGTCAGCAGCTGATTGCGGACAAGAGGGGTATCACCGGGATCTATTACTATATAGGATGCGAAGTAAAGCACCTTTTCGAGTGCGCGAAGCGGTATATCGAGCAGCAGACTCATACGCGAGGGGACCGCTCTGAAATACCAGATGTGCGAGACGGGGGCTGCGAGCTGAATGTGACCCATGCGCTCACGACGGACCTTCTTGCTTGTCACCTCAACGCCGCACTTTTCGCAGACATGAAACTCTTTGTTGCGAACGCGCTTATACTTTCCGCAGGAGCACTCTCCGTCCTTGGTCGGACCGAAGATACGCTCGCAGAAAAGACCGTCGCGCTCGGGCTTGAGAGTTCTGTAATTGATGGTCTCGGGCTTTGTTACCTCTCCGTGAGACCAGTTAAGTATCATCTCAGGAGAAGCAAGACCGATCTGTATAGAATCAAACGTGTTGTGTTCCGTTGACATTCACTGTCCTCCCATTACTCTTCATCACTTGTGAAATCGGAGTACAGCTCATCGCCCATGCCGACGCTGAAGCCGTCATCCTCTGTTTCGGACTCTTCTGCGAAGTCGTCATCATCGTCCGAATCATAAGCATCGCGGTCGTCGCCGATATCGTTAACGACGGATGCGTTCATATATTCATCTCTTTCTTCGTCGCGGTAGGTATTGCCTACGTATACGGGCTGCTCCGGCTCATCCTCTCCGATGGTGGACAGCTCGATCTCCTCGCCGTTCTTATCGAGGACGCGTACATCAAGCGCAAGCGCCTGAAGCTCCTTGACAAGTACCTTAAACGACTCGGGAACGCCGGGTGTAGGAATGTTCTGACCCTTGACGATAGCCTCAAACGCCTTAACACGTCCGTTTACATCATCGCTCTTGAAGGTCAGTATCTCCTGAAGCGTGTAGGCGGCGCCGTACGCCTCAAGTGCCCAAACCTCCATCTCTCCGAAGCGCTGACCGCCGAACTGTGCCTTACCGCCGAGAGGCTGCTGCGTCACGAGCGAGTAAGGACCGGTGCTGCGTGCGTGGATCTTATCGTCAACGAGATGGTGGAGCTTGAGGTAGTACATTATACCTACGGTTACGGGGTTGTCGAAAGGCTCGCCCGTTCTTCCGTCATAGAGAGTTGCCTTACCGTCGGGGCTGAGTCCCGCCTGCTTGAGCAGCTCGGTGATATCCTCCATGTGCGCGCCGTCGAATACGGGGGTCATGACCTTCCATCCGAGCTTGCGCGCCGCAATGCCGAGGTGGACCTCAAGCACCTGACCGATGTTCATTCGCGAAGGAACTCCCAGAGGGTTAAGCACAATATCAAGAGGCGTACCGTCTGCAAGGAACGGCATATCCTCGGGCGGAAGAATTCTCGAAACGACGCCCTTGTTACCGTGGCGTCCCGCCATCTTATCGCCGACCGAAATTTTTCTCTTCTGAGCGACATAAACACGGACGACCTTGTTAACGCCGGGCATCAGCTCGTCGCCCGCCTCCTTAGTGAATACGCGGACATCGACAATGATACCGCTCTCACCGTGCGGCAGACGAAGCGAGGTGTCGCGGACCTCACGCGCCTTCTCACCGAAGATCGCGCGGAGCAGGCGCTCCTCTGCGGTCAGCTCGGTCTCGCCCTTAGGCGTTACCTTACCGACAAGTATATCGCCGGCTCTTACCTCTGTACCGATACGAATAACGCCGTCGGGAGTAAGATCCTTGAGCGCGTCGTCGCCGACATTCGGTATCTCGCGGGTAATCTCCTCCGGTCCGAGCTTGGTATCGCGAGCCTCATGCTCGTACTTTTCTATATGAATAGATGTATAAACATCGTCACGGACAAGGCGCTCGTTAAGGAGAACCGCGTCCTCGTAGTTGTAGCCCTCCCATGTCATAAAGCCGATGAGAGCATTCTTACCGAGCGAGATCTCGCCGCCGGAGGTCGCGGGACCGTCCGCAATGACATCGCCGGCATTAACAAGCTCGCCGACATCTACTATCGGGCGCTGATTTACACAGGTGCCCTGGTTGGAGCGCTTGAACTTGATAAGGTGGTAAACATCCTTGGTTCCGTCCTCTGCGCGAATAGTGATATCATCAGCGGTAACGCGCTCGACGGTACCGTTGCGCTTAGCGCAGACAACAACGCCTGAGTCGACGGCAGCCTTATACTCCATACCGGTTCCGACAATGGGAGAGTCGGTGACCATAAGCGGGACAGCCTGCTTCTGCATGTTGGAGCCCATGAGCGCACGTGAGTTATCGTCGTTTTCAAGGAACGGGATGCACGCCGTAGCGACCGAAACGACCATCTTAGGCGATACGTCCATATAGTCGACCCTGCTCGCGTCGATCTCGATGATTTCGGCGCGATGGCGGGCTGTGACCTTCTTATTGATGAAGTGTCCCTCCTCGTCGAGCGGCTCGTTAGCCTGAGCGACGATATAGTTATCCTCGGTGTCGGCGGTCATATACTCGACCTCGCGGGTAACTATGCCCTTTTCCTTATCCACGCGGCGGTACGGCGCCTCGATGAAGCCGTAGTCATTAATGCTCGCGTAGGTAGAAAGATAGGAAATAAGTCCGATATTAGGTCCCTCGGGGGTCTCGATCGGGCACATACGTCCGTAGTGGGTATAGTGAACATCGCGCACCTCAAACGATGCACGGTCACGAGAGATACCGCCGGGTCCGAGCGCGGAGAGACGACGCTTGTGCGTCAGCTCTGCAAGCGGGTTGTTCTGATCCATGAACTGCGAGAGCGGCGAAGAGCCGAAGAACTCGCGGATGGCTGTAACTACCGGTCGGATATTGATGAGCGCCTCGGGGGTGATGGACTCGCTGTCGTGAACGGTCATACGCTCCTTGACGATCTTATCCATACGTGCGAAGCCGATGCGGAGCTGATTCTGAAGCAGTTCGCCTACGCAGCGCAGACGACGGTTGCCGAGATGGTCGATATCGTCCTTTTCACCGACTCCGTGGAACAGACCGATCATGTAGCTGACCGATGCGAGAATATCATCGCGGGTGATGTTCTTTGGAGCAAGCTCGGAGAAGCGCTTCTTAGCCTCAGCCTTTACATCGCCCTCCTCGGTACCCACCGCAGCAATGATCTCGGAGAGAACACCGTAGCGGACCTTGTGGCGCAGTCCGATATCCTCAAGACTGTAACCGAGTATAGCCTCGGGGTATACCATACCGTTGGAGAGCAGCTTGAGCTCTGCGCCGTCTATCTGAATATACGCCTCGTTGACCGCGCCCGCGCGGAACTCTGCGAGCATCTCATCGTCGATGATGTCTCCCTCATTACCGATAAGCTCACCGGTGATAAGGTTTACGGCAGGACGGGCAAGCAGCTGTCCGCGCAGACGGGACTCGAGATCCATCTTGCCGTCGTACTTATAGCGTCCGACAGCAGCGAGGTCATAGCGCTTAGGGTCGAAGAAGAGATTGTTGATAAGCACCTGAGCGCTCTCCACAAGCGGCGGATCGCCGGGACGCAGGCGCTTATAGATCTCCTTGAGAGATTCGTCTACCGCGCTTGTATTATACTTGAGCGCCTCGCTCTGCATCTCGTCCTTTGCGAGCGTCTCACGCAGGCAGTGGTCGTCGCCGAGAAGCTCGATGATCTCCTCATCTGTCTCGAAGCCGAGCGCACGGATAAAAATGGTCAGAGGCATCTTGCGGTTCTTATCTATGCGGACATACATGATATCGTTCATGTCGGTCTCGTACTCGATCCATGCGCCGCGATACGGGATGACCTGAGCGGAATAAATAAGCTTGCCGCTCTTGTCGAAATCATGGTCATAGTACATTCCGGGCGAGCGGACGATCTGTGAAACGACGACGCGCTCCGCGCCGTTGATAATAAATGTACCGTTCTCGGTCATCAGCGGGAAATCGCCCATGAATATCTGCTTAACGATAGGCGTTCCGGTCGCCTTGTTGAAAAGACGGACGGTAACGCGGAGAGGTGCGGCGTAGTTAACGTCTCTCTCCTTGCACTCCTCTACCGAGTACTTAGGCTCGGGGTCTATTGTGTAGTCGATGAACTCGATCTCGAGATTTCCCGAATAATCGGTGATAGGGGAGACATCACGAAGAACTTCCATCAGTCCCTCACGGCGGAACCACTCGTAGGACTTCTTCTGAACATCAATGAGATTCGGCAGATCCAGAGTCTCATCGATCTTGGAAAAGCTCATACGTGTGTTCTTACCGAGCTTCTGGGGCTTTACCATTTAAACAACCACTCCATTCACATAAAAGTCTTGGGGGAAAAACGGAGCTCCCGCATACCGTCCGAGGCATTCGCGCAGTCCTCCGTGAGCACCGGGATACGGCGCCCGGAATCATGCGTCCGTGCCTTAACGGCAAAATACGGGAATAAAACCCGCCGAAAGCAGCTCGAAGTCACCCCTACGGCATGCTGGTTACAGCCGAATTATAAGCAGGCTTCGAGTGTCCGGCGGTATTTCATTCCCATATCCGTTATCTGCGGTGGCAGTAAAATTACCGTCCGTTATTAGCTTGTTTCATCGCCGTACAAAATCGCAGAAAGCGCATTCCGGAGCGGTTTTCACCGCTATTCGGCTCTCGCGAAAAAGAAAAAAATTCCTTATGGCGAATCAAGAACATAATACCACAACGCATCCTGCTTGTCAAGGCTTTTTTCTGAAAAAAGGCTTATTTTCTTTAATTGTAAATTAAAGTTTTTATTTATTTTACATTTCGTTAATTTGTGTCGCGAACATACCGAATCAAGCCTGAGATCGGGTCGAATCACGACAAATAACAGCCCGATTCCCGTGCAATTCCCTATTGCGGGAGCATAAAAGCCTTGTTCTCCGAGCCATCCGGCACATTTTTTCAAAAATATAAAAAAAGCTCTTGCAAAACCGTAGGCATAGTGATATAATATAGCGGTAAATGCAATCGGCGCACCGCTGTCCACACGTCCGCGGACATGCAGCGCCGCAATGTACGCTCACCCGTACAAATCTTTAAGGAGGTGAAAAACTTGCCGAACATTAAATCCGCTAAGAAGCGTGTGCTCGTAACCGCAGCCAAGACTCTTCAGAACAAGATGTTCAAATCGGATATGAAGACCACGATCAAAAAGTATGAGGCAGCGATCGCAGCCGGCGATAAGGCAGCAGCCGATACATATAAGGCAGCAGTCAAGATCATTGATAAGGCTGTGGCAAACGGCACTATTCACAAGAATAAAGCCGCAAGAAAGAAGAGCCAGTTCACTCTCGCTCTCAACAAGCTGAACTGATAGGTTCAGACGATTTCGAAATCGGAAAAGCAGACTCGGTCACTCACCCCGGGGCTGCTTTTCTTTTTTTATTTTTTCATTCATCGCGCAGACTCGTGTCTCAGAGCCGCCGCCCGATGAGCAATGCCGCCTGCCGCCGAACATTTTCACTTATCACCGGGGATCACATATCCCATAGGTTATCACCTATTTCATCGGTAATCAAAGCCGACTGCCTAAAAACTGTTTTTTAACAGCTCGCTTTTTTGCTGCTCTATTATAATAAATTATTATATTATATCGTTGCTTTTTTATTGACAGATTTGCTTTGACATGTTAAACTATGTATATAATAAACAAAGTCGGATGCTGCACTCCATCATCAGCATCTAAAAACGCACTACAAAAAGGAGTAGTCCAAACATGAAAATAACATTTCCGTCAAATGCGATACGAAAGGTCTCCGCACTTGCGCTCGCGCTGCTGACAGCATCGGCATCGCTCACCGTCTTTGCGGAGGGAGAACTGCCGCTCGCACAGATATATGTCTCGACCGAGGGAGACGACAGCGCCGCCGGAACGGAGTCTGCGCCTCTCGCGACCCTCGAGGCGGCAAGAGATGCCGTACGCGCCCTCTCGCGCGAGCAGTACTCCGGCGCGCAGGTCATTATACGCGGCGGCGAGTATCGGCGCGACACCACCTTCAAGCTGACGGCTGAGGATGGCGGCAGCGACGGATTTTCGGTCAGCTATGTTGCATACGAGGACGAAACTCCCGTATTTACCGGAGCGGCGACACTCGACCCCGTGAAATTTACAGAGCCGGACGAGGCATTCCGTTCGCTGCTGCCGGAGGAGTCGAAGGATAAGGTACTTGCCTACGATCTCGCCGCAGACGGACTCGATTATGCCCGTTACGACCGCACCGGTATCCACAATGCCATACTTCCCGACAACCGCATATATGTCGGCGATGTTCGCTGCACTCAGGCACGTTACCCGAATCTCAACCGTTCCAACAGCATCAGCAACTACGTCTACGCGACAAAGACAAGCAATAATGAGAGCGAGGGTTATTACAGCTTTTACGACGAGTCGGGCAGAGCCGCATCGTGGTCCGAAGAGTCGAGAAAGAATGCTCACATGAACGGCTTCTTCCCTATCGACTGGATACAGTCGAGCGCCGATATAGTCGGCATAGACGAGGAGACCGGCTATGTCGTCTATACGCCCACGAACGGCGACTACGGAAAGGTCATACAGAACTCCCGCTATGCGTTCTACAATGTTCCCGAGGAGCTTGATGCGCCTATGGAATACTACATTAACCGCGATACCGGAATGCTCTATATCTATCTGCCGGACGGCTGGCAGGAGAGCGGTGTGACCATCGGTCAGTCGCTCTGCACGAGAATGCTCGAATCGACCGCATCGAATATCACATTCTCCGGTCTTACTTTCCGCGGAACGATGCTCGACGCAATGAAGCTGACCGGCGACGATATTACCGTATCCGGCTGCCGCATCCTCTGCATCGGCAAAAACGCCGTTGATGCCACGGGCAACAGAATTCTTATCGACGGCTGCGAGGTCTATAACGTCGGAGGCAACGGCATCCGCATAGGAGTCGACAAGGAAGTAAGACGCGCTAATATATTCACAGACAGCCAGGTATCCAACTGCCGCATTCACGCATTCGAGGAGCTCGACCGCATCTATAACCCCGGTCTGTCGCTTCAGGGGCTCGGTTCGCGCGCACTGAACAACGAGATATACGATGCCCCGCACCTCGGTATGTCCTACGTCGGAACAAATATCGAGATAGCCTACAACATCTTTGAGAACCTCTGCTACGATTCGTCGGATGCCGGTGCGCTGTACATCTACGACGCGACCATCACCTCCGGCGGCACGAAGATACACGACAATATCGTACGTAATATTATTAATGATGAAAACATCTACTTCAACCCGCACGGCATTTACCTCGATGCGGGCAGCGGCGGAATGCAGGTATATTCAAATATCCTGGAGAATGTTGACGGCTTCGGCATTCTCAGCGGCGGCCCCGACAATGAGCTGTGCGACAACCTCTTTATCAACTCCGTATATCAGTTCCACGGCGGAAATTATTACAAGGTTCAGAACGAACACACCGGATGGAACGGTCTGCTCGAGGACGGCACCGGCAATATCGGAACCTATCCGAACGGCATGTTCTGGCAGTTCCTGCTCTCCGACAAGGAGAATCCCGGCTACGGCACCGAGCGCTGGGCTTACCTCAATCCGTGGGTAATGCTGCTGAAAACGACCAACTGCTATGACCTGAACGACAACTATGTCGCTTACGCATACGGCGACGCAAGGGTGAGAAACAATGTGTTCTCCTCCTCGAGCAAGTCGAACGATGTTTCCAATGCCGCCGCGCGTCTCATAGTCATACGCGACAACTTTGACCTCACGCTCTCGCAGATAGGTCTGGCAGACCTTGAAAACAGAGACTACCGTCTCACCGACGATACCATGATCTATCAGGTGATCCCCGGCTTCAGATACTGCAACGTCGAGCGTGTCGGTATCGGCAAATAAGATATAAGACAAATAAACAACAGATCATATCGCGAACATCATAACTGAATAAAACAGTTTTATATGTCGACACCTCGCCTATATATAGGCATTGGTAATCTAAGGCGGGGGAGCCATGCTCCCTCGCCTTTTTGCTTTGACACTGAAATGATACGGCAAAATTTTTTTAAAAATTTTCGGCAAAAAATGTAGTAATTTCGCGATGTAAATCGTAATAAGTGTTGTAGACAAAAAATGACCTTATAGCGCAGAAATTTGCCTTGCAGCTGTATTGTGCATGGTCTTTACGGCTGTCAGAGGTAAGGCGCACCAGACACTGCGCACGATATTTTTCTCGATCCGAAAATCGAAGGAGGATATTTTTATCAATCGGAGATATATATAATTTTGTTTCACTGCGATAGACGTCAGTACTTGCAGGCGAGGAAAGGAGACTCTTTAATGCAGCGCATCGCGCACCGACGAATATCGCCTTAACCGGATATAATTTCAACCACGTCAAACGGGAACACTGTCCCGAAGGAGAATACTATGAAAATGTACTCAAAGAGAATTTTAACCTCCGCCATTGCACTCGGTATGTGCATCGGCATGACCGCTTGCGGCGATGATAAGACCACAGACGAAACGACAGCGGAGACGACCGCTGTTACAACAACAGCATCCGAAACCACCGCCGAAACAACCGTTGAAACCACTGCGCCCGAGACTGAGGAAGAAAAGATAGGTATCAATCAGGACCTTGTGTCCGAATACGGGCAGACCTTTGCCGAGATATCGGCAAAGCACGGAAAGATAACCGGGTATGTCGCACTCCACGGCGGACCGTTTTTCGAGTTTGAGACCGGATACGGGGTATACTTCTTTTACGGTACCGACATCATGAATCCGAGCGCATGGGGTACAATTGAAGAAACCGGAGAGAAATTTCCGCTCCCCGATGACGATTTTAAGTGCATCAATATTGAAGGAATAAAAGCATCGGACTTTTTTGACCGCGAATTTGAGACATTAACTCCTCAGGATGTCGGAAGCATTAAAGGAATGCAATTACATAATGCCGGAAGAAACGAATTAGCGTGGGAAAAGAGCATACGTAATTATTATTCTACCTATTCTTACGATGCATTCAGTCATGAAAATACCGGATTTACGGGGGATAACACGATAATTACCATGTATCAAATAGACGACGGAATAATAGCACCCGACACGATGGTAAACATTGACCTTTGGAAAACTGATGCAGATGTATATTTAGGGACAACACAGAATTAAGGAGAACGCTATGAAAATGTACTCAAAGAGAATTTTAACCTCCGCACTTGCACTCGGTATGTGTATCGGCATGACCGCTTGCGGCGAGGATAAGACCACAGACGAAACAACAACAGAGACGACCGCTGTTACAACAACAGCATCCGAAACCGCCGCCGAGACAACCGTTGAAACCACTGCGCCTGAAACTGAGGAAGAAAAGATAGGTATCAATCAGGACCTTGTATCAGAATACGGACTAACCTTTGCCGAGATAAAAGCTAAGCACGGAAATATCATAGATATTGCAACACCTTACGGCGGTTGGTTCTTTAAATTTGAAACGGGTTATGGGTGGTATTCATTCTACGGTGACTATGACTACGACAATCAAAATTGGAAACCAATAGAAGGTACAGATAAGTCAGCACCGCTTCCGAAAGATAATTATATATGCATTTGGATAGATGGCATAGACATCACCGATTTTTTAGTCGGAGATTTTGATACTATATCCGTTAAAGAACTTGAAAACATCGACGGTATGCATTTGGACAGCAACGGCGAGTCATATATGGATTTTTCGGACAAGTATGTAGCGACCTTCTCATATGACGAATTCAGCCATGAAAAGACCGGTTTTACAGGAGACAAAACAGGTGTATACATAAACCACAAAAAAGAAGATGTGATAGACCACGATTCGTTTGTAAATATTCAGCTTTGGGCATCTTTCGCAGATAAATATTTGGGTACGACAGCAAACGAGAAACAACCGACAGATGCCGGTTAAACGGCTGACATGCACTATTTCGTTTCGCAGCGATAGATATCGGCACTCACGGCAAAGGAAGGGGACTTCCATCACCGTGCACGGCACACCGCCGCCGACGAATATCGCTTTAACACCACTGTGCGGGACTCTGTCCCGAAGGAGAACGATATGAAAATGTACTCAAAGGAAATTTTAACCGCCGCCATAGCACTCGGTATGTGTATCGGCATGACCGCTTGCGGCGAGGATAAGACCACAGACGAAACGACGGCGGAGACGACCGCTGTCACCACAACAGCATCCGAAACCGCCGCAGAGACAACCGTTGAAACCACCGCACCCGAAACCGAGGAAGAAAAACTAAAGCTTAATGCCGACCTTATTTCGGAATACGGGCAGACCTTTGCCGAGATATCTGCAAAGCACGGAAAGGTTATAGACCAGGTCAACGATAAAGGCGGAAAACTTTTCAAATTTGAGACCGGATACGGCTGGTATTTTTTCTACGGCAAATACAGCATAGATACTTCAACATGGGTAGAAATCGGAGATACCGGAAAAAAAGCGCCGCTTCCTAAAGACGATTACAAATGCACAGGTATTGATGCCATTCCCGCATCCGATTTCTTTGACGGAGATTTTGAATATCTGACAACCGACGACCTCGAAAATATTGATGGAATAACCGTGACATACAACGAGGTGGCAGGCGAGCTTTCAACAGTTGATGGGTTTGTGATAAACTTAAAATATGACGGATTCAGTCAAGAAAAGCTTGGCTTTACTGATGATCGGGTAATTATACATTTCTTTACCACCGTCAAAGACAGACTTTACCCGGATACAATGATGAACATTTATCTTCATCCATCTATTGCAGAGAAATATTTAAATCTCGATAAATAAATTTTTGTTCCGTCACGATAGTCATAGGCACTTACCGTTGAGGAAAGGAGAAATTACGCTACTGAGCACTGTACGTTTCGCCGCCGATGATATCGCTTAAACACTACTATAAGGGACACTGTCCCGAAGGAGAACGATATGAAAATGTATTCAAAGAGAATTTTAACCTCCGCCCTTGCACTCGGATTGTGCATCGGTATGACCGCCTGCGGCGAGGATAAGATTGCAGACGAAACAACAGCAGAGACGACCGCTGTCACCACAACGACACCCGAAACCACCTCTGAAACAACCGTTGAAACCACTGCGCCCGAAACCGAGGCAGAAAAGCTCAAGCTTAATGCCGACCTTATTTCGGAATACGGGCAGACATTTGCCGAGATATCTGCAAAGCACGGAAAGATAATTGAATATCAGATTCTGAAGGGTGGCGCAAGCTATCGCTTTGAAACCGGTTACGGTTGGTATTTCTTTTACAATACCGATTATCTGAATCCATCCGTATGGGGAACCATTGAGGAAACAGGAGAGAGAATACCTCTGCCGGATGATGATTTCAGATGTATTGATCTCGACCATGTCGCTGCATCCGATTTATTTGAGGGAGACTTTGAGTATTATACTTATGACGAGATTGCCGCAATTGACGGTATCACCATAAAATATGATGACGTATCTGGCGGTCTTAACGGTGACGAGGGGTATGAGCTTCATTTTAGGTACGACGGTTTCAGTCACGAAAAACTCGGTTTTACCGATGACCGAGTGGATATAGGTCTTTACACACCTGTCAGGGGAAGAGTTGAACCGGATACTGAGATTGACATCTGGCTCAGTCCGAGAATTGCGAAAAAGTACTTAAATATAACTTCGGGGGACTAATCATGAATAAGAAAACAAGATTTTTACTCGCACTGTCTGTTGTCATAGTCATTACGGCAGCGATATTTGGGATAAGCGCATATGCGACCGATGGTTTGTACGATTCGACAAACGTTTTGACAGAGGTCAATATGGCAAACAGTTGCCCGCACAGTGTATATTTTACATTCAACGAAAAGAGCAAGACTATAACCGAAATGCACGAGGATTGGAAGGTCGAGTCTCTTATCTACGATGTAGAGACCTTTTCCGGAGACGGAATAAAGGTGTATGACGGCGAGAAAGAGGTTACGGAAGGCTTTGTCAAGGACGGAATGATCGTTCAGATTTTCCATAAAGATAAGCTTTTCGGGGAATACAGAATTACAAATTTACTTCTGCCGCTTGACGACAATGTTTCTGCGGATTCTTCGCCGAAAGCCGACGTAAATAACAGTATTGATTTGCAAGCAAACGATGCCGGCTTTATACTCCCGATCAGAGGCATTAAATTGAAAAGCAAGGGCAGTGGGGGTAATATCAGCCAGTTCTTCGGTCCGACTCACAGAGGTATAGATATTGCAGGCAGCACCAGCTACGGCAGCGTTGCAAATGCAGAAATATTAGCAATAGCCCAGGTATCTGTTCTGTGACGCGGCGCTGTAAGCAGCACACGCGGAAAGCTGAAAAAATAGGCAAGCGATATAATCAATAACATAAAGCTCATAACGGGACTGTTAAAAGATTATCAACAGTCCCGTTTTAGTATTATTGGAATAAAGACCGATTAAATCTCCGGCGCAGTATACACATAAAGCGATAACATAAAATTTATTCAAAAACGAAAGGATTCCGACCCCATAACCAAAATGCTGATTAAACTAAGGCTTCATCAATTTAAAAATTAAAAACTGTTTTCGTTTTTTCGTTCCTGACGGTTTTAGCCTCCCCATGCACCATTCGATACAATTGCATATACTTTTCTCCCGAACTGCGCCACGAAAAATCCCTCAGCATTATGCGCTGACCGAGAGCGGTAAAAGCTGAGCGGTCACGGCGGAATAGCCGTTCCGCACGTGCCACCGCGCCGAGCAGCGCCTCGCCCGAAAATCCGTCAAAAGCAAAACCGTCGCCCTCTCCCGTCTCGGCATCATAGTCACACACCGTCTCGCGCAGACCGCCGACCGAATGCACGATAGGCACTGTGCCGTAGCGTGAGGCTATCATCTGCGACAGCCCGCACTGCTCGCTGCGCGACGGCATGATGAACGCATCCGCGCCCGCATATATCAGGTGAGCAAGCTCGGGGTCAAAGCGCAGCACCGACGCTATCTTTCCGGGAAACCGGCGCGCAGCATCCCGCAGATCGAGCTCGTATTCTCCGTCGCCCGTGCCCTGCACCGCTATCTGGATATCGCGCTCTACAAGCTCGGGCAGTATGCTGAGCAGCAGCCCTATGCCCTTCTGCTCGGTCAGTCGCGAAACGACCGCGAACAACGGAACATCGAGTCGGTCGCCGAGCCCGAGCAGCCGCTGCAGCTCCGCCTTGCAGCACATCTTACCGCCCATATCCGCCGCAGAATATCGGCACGGAAGAACGGTGTCGGTAGATGGGTCGAACAGCTCTTCGTCGATACCGTTCGTTATTCCGACCAGCTTGCCCCGGTTCTCGCGCAGCAGACCGCCGAGCCCCGCCCCGCCGCCCGGCGCAAGCATATCGTCGAGGCTTCCGCGGCTGACCGTAGTTACCGCATCGGCACATAGCACCGCGCCGCGAGTCAGATTTATCCCGCCGCCGTCAAGAAGCAGCTCCGATGCCTCCTCGAGCCCGAGAATATCACCGAGGGTGCCCTCCGAAAATCTGCCCTGATACTCGATATTGTGTATGGTATGTACGCCGCGAATATTTTCGTACCCCGCACGGCTTCCGCGAAAGCGGCACTCGAGATAAACCTGAGCCGCAGCGCATTGCCAGTCTCCGGTATGCAGCACATCCGGAAAAAATCTCACCTGCTCCATCATCTCAAGCAGCGCAAGCGAGAAAAAGGCAAAGCGCTCCGCATCGTCGTAATAGCCGTAAAGCGCGCCCCTGCCGTAGTAATAATCGCAGCGAATGAGATAAAGAATATAGCCGTCCATCTCTGCCTCGAGAATCTCGCAGTCCTGCCGCCGCCACGACAGCGAAACGGTGAATTGCGCCGCACTGTGAAGCCTGTCTCCGAGCCGCTCTCGAATACCGCGATAGCACGGCATAACGACCCGAATCTCCGCACCGAGCCTGCCGAGACACGGCGGCAGAGATGCGGAAACATCGCCGAGACCTCCGGTATACGCATACGGCGCAAGCTCGGATGTGGCATACAGTATCTTGATTCTATCCGTTTTCTCCGATACTGCGGGATCCTGCTTTTCTCCCGCCTCGCCGCCTGCCGCTGCTATTTTGTCAAGCTGTTTTTTCATCCCCGTCTGCCGCCTCCCTTCCCGGTGCGGTGCTTTGCTTCGCTGTCAGCCGTTCTTTCATACCCTATGGTCTTATCGTTCTTCCCGGACAATTTGCTCTGCTTTTCGGTTCTATCGCTCTTTCCCGCCATAGCGCTTTTTCCCGCAGGCATTACGCTTTTCTTAACCGAATCGCTCTTATCTTCGGATACCGCACTCTTTTTCGATATTTTTCCCCGATCCGATAAACTGTCGTCTTTTTCGGCACGCTTTTTGCTCCGCGCAGCGGTATTCCCGCGCGCTCCAGCCGCTCCTCCGACCGCATCTCCGTCCCGGCTTGCCCGCCGGCGTTTCTCGGCATATCTGCGTCTTGTCGCCTCCCCGCCGCGCAGATGGCGCTGCGCCTTGTTCCTGCCGAGAAGCTCTGCGACCTCCTCGGCAAGCGCGGGATTTTTATATTTCAGCGCGGTCGTAACATCCTTATGTACCGTGCTCTTACTCATTCCGAAATATCTTGCCGCCTCGCGCACCGTGGTACCGTGACTAACGAGATATTCACCGAATTCCTCGCACCTCGCCTTTTCCTCGCTATGCATACAATCACCGACCTCATTTTGTGTGAATAGTGTTTACGCTACATTCTATTTGCACCGGGCGGCGAATATTCCGTATGCGGAGCCAACGGAATATAAAAACACTTCTGTTGTTATTTAAAATTGTACACTGATATATATAAACAAGAAAATGTACAGCGTCAAGGAGAGGTTGCGAAATACAAAATCCCGACGCTGAGGGAATGCAACAGCATTCGAGCATCGGGATTTATGTTATTATTCTGCGCGTCAGGCGCCGTACTTAGCCTTCTGCCGCTAAAAGGAACAAAAATCGGCTTTTGCGATTTTGTCCGCAACGGTATTACCGGAGCAAGAATATCGAAATTACTTCTTTGCGCTATTACTCGGGCAAGAATGAAGGAATTACTTCTTTGCGCCGTGCTTTATATCACAGCAATGCGCAATGCCGTCAAGTATCGCCGCAACGCCCTCTGTATGCGCAAGATCAAAGCCCGCAAGCTGAACCGAGCCGTGCTCGACAAGGTGCACGAAATGCCGCAGCTCATGCGTCATGGTCGGCAGCGGCTGAACCGCGTCGGACGGGGTATGCCCGTCGGCATCGAGTTCTATCGAGGCGAGAGCGTCATCATCAAGGCGCTTGATATCAAAGCGCTCAAGGTCGAGACGGTCGCCGTCGTAGCGGCGCACGCCGCCGGAGCGCAGGCGGAGCGTCACGTATCGCGGGCGCGAAACGGAATCGAGCGTTATAACGCCCTCCTCGCCGCATATCTCAGCGCCTCGGGCACCGTCGCATATCTTTGAATAGGTCAGGTCCGCCATCATTCCGTTATACATAAGCGAGGCTGAGCCGAGACCGTCGACTCCGGTCTCGAGGAACATAGCCTCCGCTCCTATACGGTGCGGAGTTCCGAACAGTCCCTCAGCGACCGCGGCGCAGTAAACTCCGAGATCGGTCAGCGCTCCGCCGCCCAGCTCGGGGTTAAAGGCATTTTCTACCTTGCCCTGCTTCAGCGCGTCATAGCGCGACGAATACTGACGGTAAGAGAGCGTCGCGCAGCGAACCGGAGCTATATTGCGTATCAGACGCTTTGCTACCGCAAACGCGGGAGTATACAGGGGCATCATAGCCTCCATGAGTATCTTTCCGTTTCGCTTTGCGGCTGCGGTCATATGTCCGAGCTCCTTAGCCGATACGGCGGCGGGCTTTTCCACAAGCACATGCTTGCCGGACTCGAGCATGGCGACCGCCTGAGCGGCATGTACGGTATTAGGCGTTGCAATATATACCGCGTCGATATCCTCGGCGTGCGCAAGCGCATGAATGCCCACATATCTGTGCGCGGGATCAATACCGTACCGCTCTCCAAACTCGCGTGCGCCCTCCGCACTGCGTGAGCAGATACCGCACAGTTCAAGCTCCGGCACATGCTTCATAGCCTCTATCATGCTGTCAACGACAAAATTTCTGCCGATTACCGCAAGTCTTATCATACAGCTGTCAACCTCCGAGCTTGGATGTGAATTTTTCTATGCGTTCGAGAGCGGTCTTGATGTGCTTGACCGAGTATGCATAAGAGATGCGGGCAAAGCCCTCTCCGCAGTCACCGAACGCCGTTCCTGGGACGATAGCAACATGTGTCTCCTTAAGCAGCTGTGCACAGAAATCCTCGCTCGTCATGCCGAATGCCGTAAGGTTAGGATAGACGTAGAACGCGCCCTCCGGCTCAAAGCACGGCATGCCGATGCTGCGCAGTCCGGACACGATGAGCTTTCTGCGGCGGTCGTATTCCGCTGCCATCTCTGCGATATCGCCGTCACCGTTCTTCATTGCCTCGAGTGCCGCGAACTGACTCGTGGTCGGCGCGCACATGATGGCATACTGATGTATCTTGAACATCTGATATGTTATTTCACTCGGTGCTGCGGTATAGCCGAGCCGCCAACCGGTCATGGCATATGCCTTGGAAAAGCCGCTGGCAACGATTGTGCGCTCGCGCATTCCGGGCAGCGACGCTATGGACACATGTTTCCTGCCGTAGGTAAGCTCCGCATATATCTCGTCCGAGAGAACAAGTATATCGGTGCCGCGCAGCACCTGTGCGATAGCCTCGAGCTCTTCAGCGGTCATGATAGCGCCGGTGGGGTTGTTAGGATATGGGAGCACGAGCATCTTTGTGCGCGGGGTAATAGCCGCACGGAGCTGCTCGGGAGTTATCTTGAAGCGGTCCTCTTCCTTTGTTTCGAGAAAAACCGGAGTGCCGCCCGCCAGGGTAACGATAGGTCCGTAGCAGACAAAGCTCGGCACGGGAACGATGACCTCATCTCCGTCGTCGACACAGGCACGGATAGCAAGATCGATAGCCTCGCTGCCGCCGACGGTGACGAGTATCTCGTCGTTTGCATCGTAGTGCAGATCGAAGCGACGGGCGAGATAACGCGATATCTCATGGCGAAGCTCAGCGGTACCGCTGTTGGAGGTATAATAGGTCTTTCCTTGCTCGAGGCTGTCGATAGCAGCCTCACGTATATGCCAAGGAGTGACGAAATCCGGCTGACCTACGGTCAGCGAGACAACGTCCTCCATCTCGCCGAGAATATCGAAAAACTTTCGTATTCCCGACGGCTGAAGTGACTGTGCCTTTTTCGAGAGCACATTCTCATAACTGTTCAAATTGTGTACCCTCTTTCGTCGTTATCGATTATAGTATAGTTAACTCCCTTGTCCTTGTACTTTTTCAGCACAAAATGCGTCGCGGTAGAAACGATGGAATCGAGCGGTGCGAGCTTCTGCGCGACAAAGAATGCAACCTCCTTCATCGTTCTGCCCTCGATAAATACGGCAAGGTCGAATCCGCCCGACATCAGATAGACGCTCTGAACCTCGGGAAAATTACGGATCTTCTCCGCCATGCGGTCAAAGCCGCGCTCGCGCTGCGGAGATACCTTAAGCTCTATCAGGGCGGTAACATATTCACGGTCGGTCTTATCCCAGTCGATAAGCGTCTTATAGCCGACTATAACACCGTCCTGCTCATACTTCTTTATCATGTCTCTGATATCGCCGACTTCTTTATCACACATTACCGCGAGCTGCTCCGCAGTGAGTGTGCTGTCGTTTTCAAGCAAGCGAAGAATAGCATTATTTTCTTTCATTTTTTGTTACGTCCTTTCACTGCCCGCGCTCGGCGGGGGATATTATTATTATTTTATTATACATGATTATCCCTGCTTTGTCTATAATTTCGCACAAAATAAATTTTCCATAAATATTAAAGAAAAAACAGCCCGCATCGCGGGCTGTCAGTAAATTCATTGATATGAACGTACGTAAATACGGCAGCTCAAACAGAATCAGATAAGGCTTGTAACGATACCCGCTATCAGCGCGCCGAGGCAGGAGCCTGCCGCAACGGTAAGCAGTCCGCGCTCAAAGAACGCGAGCACTACGCCGACGATAAAGCCGCAGAGCGACGGGATAAATGCCCCCGTCGACGAGAAAACCGCGGGCACGGTCATAGCCGTAAGCACCGCATACGGCATATAGTGGAGCACCGAACGGATAAAGCGGCTCTCTATCTTGCGGCGGAAGAGCACGAGAGGAAGCATGCGGATAAGATATGTCACTCCCGCCATAACGGCAAGGTAAATGAGAAATGTCGAAAAGTCCTTCATTCTGCCGCCTCCTCTGCTTTTTCGTGTGCGCCATCCCCACCGGATACTATGTCCTCGACAGGCATACCGTCCTTATGTTCATCAGCTCTTGCAGTCGCGCAGTAAGCCTCATCGGGCGCACTGCCGTCCGATAATTCTGCCGAGACAGCACTATCCGATAATTCCGCCGCCGAGGCAGCGCCGTCCGCAAGCTCGGCGCCGTCATTTGCATCCGATGCGTCGGATAAATCCGATGAATCCGATAAATCCGATAAATCCGATGAATCCGATGTATCCGATGAATCCGATGTATCCGATCCGTCTTGTTCGTTCTGTCCGTCTTTTATCGGTGCTATCGCCGCCATTATAACAGCAGAGGCGACACCCGCGATAATAATTACAAAGCCTCCCGAAACGCCGCTGAGCACCGGAATAAACTTAAATGCGCAGGATATCGCAGCTGCAATAACAGCGCAGAAAGCGACCGGGGCGCTCTTTCTTGCGGGCGGGAGCACAATTGCGATGAACATTCCGTAGATAGCTATACCGAGTGCGTTGACTATCATCTCGGGCAGCAGACTGCCGGCAATGCATCCGATAAGCGTTCCGGTGCTCCAGCCGAGGAACGGAGGGATTATCAGTCCGTACATATACCCGCGTCCGACCGAGCCGGGGCGAGATGCGGCAACGGCATACACCTCGTCGGTATTTACAAAGGCGATGACAAAGCGGTCGCCGAGCCTTACGTCAGGCGCGAGCTTCTGCGAGAGCGATACCGACATCAGCGCATAGCGCAGATTGATAACGAGCTGTGCAAGTGCAAGCTCGGCAAGGCTGCCGCCCGCCGCTATTATAGGCACGCCCGCAAGCTGTCCCGCGCTCGTAACGTTGGTCATGGATATCAGAAGAGTCTCAAGAAGCGTGAGCCCGCTGCCGGTCGAGAATATGCCGAATGCAAATGCGACCGAAAGATATCCGAAGCAGATGGGCAGACCGTCGTGCAGTCCCTGCCTGAAGCCGCCCTTATTTATCAAAAGACCGGATGAGCTGCTCATGTCCTTTTCTTTTTCCTTTCGCCCTTTTTGTCGGCGGGCTTAAAATACTGATACAGCCCGCAGCGAAGCATTCCGTTATACAGTCGGCGCACCTTATCGGCACGCGCGCCGAAATACCGCTCAAACTCCTCGTCCGAGGTAAGTATATACTTCTGCCATCTGCCGAGCTCGCTCCAGCTCCTGCCGATATCTCGGTAGAGCCGATGTATCTGCTCGGGAGTGCCCATACGTTCGCCGTAAGGGGGATTGCAGACGATCGTACCGCGTCTGCCGCCGGTAGTAACCTCACGCGCATCGAGACGGAAGAGCTTTACGCGGTCGCTGACTCCCGCAAGACGCGCATTCTCTGCGGCAACGCCGAGTATGTCGGGGTCGATATCCGAGCCGAACGTCTCAAAAGCGGAATCTCTGCGTTCGGCGTCGGCTGCCTCCTCACGCGCGTCACGCCACAGCTGCGGCGGAAACATCGGAAACTCCTCCGAGCAAAAGCTGCGCGAGCAGCCGGGTGCGCGACGGGTCATTATCATAGCCGCCTCTATCGGAATGGTAGCCGAGCCGCAAAACGGGTCCCACAGCAGCACCTCCTCGCGCGGGCGCGAAATAAGCGCAAGCGCAGCGGCAAGCGTTTCGCGCAGCGGAGCATCCCCTGCCTCGGCACGGTAGCCGCGCTTATGCAGTGCGGTACCCGACAGATCTATCATCAGAGTCGCCTCGTCCTTGAATATGAAGAACTCGACCTGATACTTGACTCCGGTCTCGGGCAGCAAACGCAGTCCGTAAATGCCTCCGAGACGATCCGCAAGCGCCTTTTTGACTATACTCTGACAGTCGGGAATGCTGTACAGCTGAGAACGGACGGCATGTCCCTTGACCGGGAATGCATCCTCCCTACCGATAAAGCGCTCCCACGGCAGCGCCTTTGTTCCCTCAAAGAGAGCGTCAAAGGTAGGCGCGGTAAAGCTGCCGAGACTGGCATACAGCCGCTCGGCGGTACGGAGCCACATATTGCAGCGTGCGGCGGCATCCGCTCCGGCGCGAAAGCCCACTCTGCCGTCCATTGTAAATGTACGCTCGTATCCGAGCGCGTCTATCTCCTCGCCCACGAGCCGCTCAAGTCCGAACAGACAGGTGGCTACATAGTCGAGGCAGTCGCCGTCGCTCTCGGGCATGCTGCCGCGCGGAGGCAGTATCTCTGCCGCGCGTGTGCGATGCGCCGTGTCGGTATCGGCGGAATGCTCCGCGCGTGCGGGATTATCCGTCACTGCGCCGTGCTCCGACCGTCCTGCCGACTCCGCGTCGGAATACATCTGCGCACTCGCTGTTCTTTCGTTTTTTCTCATCTGATTCTCCGTAAAAGGGCAGCACTTCTCCGCCCTGCTCTCACAGCCCTGCGGGTCTGCGATCAACCTATAAAAAACAAGTAAAGCCGCCCGCCGCCACATGGGCAGCGGGCAGCAGATGTCAGGCAAGCGATACCGAGCTCACTCCGCACACACCGACCGATCCGGCACAGCGCGGCTCGGAGAGCCCGACGACATGCAGCAGCGCCGGATCACTCCTGCGCGACAAAGGGAGCAATAAGGTGATAGATATCCTTGTCGGATTCACACCATACCTCGCCCCACTCCATAGAATATATGGCACCGAGCATGGATTTTGCACTTACGACAAAGGCTCTGTCCTTATCGGTAAGATATACATTACCGTCGTAGCCTGCCATAATCTTAACGAAATCGTTAATATCGGTCATAGTATCGAGGTTGATTTTTACTCTCATCATTAAGCCCTCCGCATGATTTATCTTCGTGCAGAATCATTGTAGCACAACGAAGTGGGTTTGTCAACAATCAGTCGACGATTTTCGCGCTTTCGCCGTCGGCATTTTCAGCACCGCTCTCCGGTACGGTAAGCTCTTCAAGGCGCGCCTTTATCGCCTTCATGTCTATAAGCATATCTTCCTTTTTTCTCGGATCGCGCAGCAGCAGCGACGGATGGTAGACTGCGGTTATCCACACGCCCGCCTTCTGTATCCACTGCCCGTGCTCGCGGGTGATGCGATAATCGGGACGGATAAGACGCATGGCGGATATTCTGCCGAGGCAGACGATGATCTTAGGTCTTATGAGCTTTACCTGCGCGCGCAGGTAGCCTATGCACAGATCCTGCTCTCCCGGCAGCGGATCGCGGTTGCGCGGCGGGCGGCATTTGAGCATATTTGCTATGTAAACCTCCTCTCGCGGTATATCCACCGCATAGAGAAATTTGTCGAAAAGCTGTCCCGCCCTGCCCACAAACGGCACACCGGTCAGATCCTCGTTTTCGCCCGGCGCTTCACCGATAAACATAAGGTCGGCATTTCTGTTGCCCGTTCCGAAAACACAGTTGGTTCTTGTCTCGCTGAGCGGACATTTTTTGCAGCTGCGGCATTCTGCCTCGAGCGTCTCCCATGTCAATTCCATTTAAGCATCTCCTGTTTTTCTGTTTCCTATGTATTTTATTGTTTTCTGTTTTTTCAAGGTATACGCCGATCCTGCCGCGTAACCGAAAAGCTGTGCGTGCCGCCGCGCGTAAACCATGCTCCACCGGCAAGCGCGTGGCACAGCCGCTGTCAGGCAAGCGCGCCGAGCCGCTCGACCGCATGACTGCATATCTCACTGCAATGCTCTGCCAGATAGCCGTCGCAGGTATAAAACACCTCGCCGAATTCGGTCATGATATCGCCGCCGCAGCCGTACGGCATCACGAGCAGATAGCTGCCGTCGTCGGTTCTGTATGCTCTTCCGTCCGACGCTCCCGCGCATAATGCAAGCGCACGGCAGAGCCGAAGCAGCAGCTGCATATCACGGACACGACAGGCTCTGAGGCGCTCTCCGGCATGAAGCCGCGTAACAAACATCTCGCAGCCTCCGCCGGACGATTCAAAAACCTGAACCATTATCCTGCCGCCGGAATCGTCAAAGCCGGTCTTTCGCCTCGCCTCGCGCAGTATCTCACGAATTACGTGCGGCGCCCTCTCCGGCGCGCAATCTATACACCCTCCGGCGATATTATATAACAGCATATCCTCGGCGGACAGCTCGATTTTCAGTCCGTCGTCGCCTATGCGCGTAAGTTCCATATTCCTCAGCCGAGCCTTTCCCGCACAGCAGCGCCGCGCGATGGTTTACTACCATTATACTCAGACCGAGCGGACTTTGCCACCCTAAAATACTGGAAGCGCAGCCGCGTAATGCCGCCATACCGTAACGCAGGAGCGCAGCAATACATTGGCAGCCGCCGCGATAGAAAGCCGGCTTGATATGGATAGCCGATGCATCCGCTCGGCTATTCGGACATGACCGCCTCCGACAGACAGTTGCGCACGCCGTAATCATCCGCACACAGAGCGCCGTAGCCGTAGTGAGCACAGCCGATGCAGCCCGGAATATCGCGGGCAAGCAGCTCCTGCTCCGCGATCTCGCCGCCGTCCTCCCACTGCGCCGCCTTATAGTCCGCGAGCGAAAAAATGAGCGGGATCCCGCTGCCGCCGAGCGCATCGCTCCACCACTGCATAAGCGTCAGTGCAGGCGCTGCGGGATCGTCGCGGCGAAAATATATCTGAGGGGAGAGGAAATCCACCGTGCGTGACCGCACCCATTCGAGCGCATCGGCATATATCCCGTCGTAGGCGGAAAAGCCTCGAGTATCGCTGCCGCGCGGGTCAAGCGAGAAATTTCTCCATATGCCGAACGGTGAAACTCCGAATACGCAGGATGGAGCCTCTGCGTCACGGGCACCATGCACCGCCACTGAGCAGAGACGTATCAGCTCGGAGATATTTGCACGGCGAAAGTCACCCGGCTCGGCACCGCCGCCGTAAAGTGCATAGCTCTCGCTGTCGTCCCATCCGTCGGCAGCGGAGGGATAGGGATAAAAATAATCGTCGAATAACACGCCGTCAACCGGATAATCACGTGCTATCTCGGCAACACCTTCGGCAACAAGCTCGCGCACCTCAGGATATCCCGGGTCGAGCCAGAGCCTGCCGCCGGGAAATGCACAATACTCCGGATGCTGCGAGGCGGGACTTGAGGCAGACAGCGAAGCAAGCGCCTGCTCGCGCGTCTGAAAGGCTTTCAGCGTCACGCGCAGCGGATTCACCCATGCAACGACCGAAATATCGCGTCTGTGCGCCGCAGCACACAGCTCCGCAAGCGGGTCAAAGCCGTACGGAAGCTCTCCGCCGAGCACCGAGCTGACCGGAAATATTTCCGAGCGGTACAGCGCGTCCGCAGCCGGTCTGACCTGAAAAAATATCGCGCTCATACCCATATCCGAGGCATTTTTTACGATACGGTTTATTTCAGCGCGCAGCTCGGCAATGCAGCTGCCGTCGCCAGACGGATAGTCGATGGCATACGCGCTCGCGATCCACAGCGCGCGTACCGTACCGCCGAGAAGCGGAACGCCGTCATCGGTTCGTGTCCCCATCGGCAGCGCAGCGCAAGCCTTGGTCGGCACTGCGCTGCTGTCTGCATCGCGCTCTCCCGGCGCCGAAGATACAGCCGATGCCGTATCACCGCCCGGTGCGATGTAGCCGTCCGACTTAGTGCAGCCAGCCGCGCCGCGTCTGCCGATAAGTCCCGGAAGTACAGCGCCGAGCAACGCGACCGATATCATCAGCGCGAGCAGTCGGCGCTCTACACAGTTTCCGCCTCTGTCTCTGTGTATCATATCAGAAAACCGTCCTTTTTGCAACCCGATTTTTTCGTTTTCCCGAAAATCAGTTCAAAATCAGGATAGAAAAGTTCAGCAGTGCCGCGAAGCAGAGCCATCCGAGATATATCCACAAACATACACCGGCGGCATAAATAATACGCCCGAATATCCGCGCGGTGATAAAGGTAAGCACTATCATCAGCAATATGTCGATGAATGCAATAAGGAAAGCACCCGCGCCGAAAAAGAGCGGATACCACAGATAATTAAGCAGCAGTCCGAGCGTAAACAGGAACAACGAGCGGTACTTTTCGCTTTCCGGCGCACAGCAGCTCTCGCCGAGTACCGCGCCGGCAGCGCCGCCTATGAGCAGATATATTACCGTCCATACTATGGGAAAGACAAATGCGGGCGGGGTAAATGCGGGCTTGTTTACGACCGAAAAAAGCGAACGGTCCCCGCCGAGCAGTGCGACAAGCACACCTACGGCAAGCACGAGCAGCGCGGATATCAGCGTCGGAGCGGGCTTGATGCAGCCGAGAGACGACACCGTTTTTTTTATTACACGACCCATAATCATACCTCAAGCAATGTATTCCGGCACGAAAAAAGGACGAACCGGTCCATAAAGTATATGTACCGTATCCGTCCTTATATTCACATTTTAATGCGGAGATCTCGCCGCAGCGACGAGTCGGGATCAATCCTTATCCGACTTGCTGTCCTTATCCTTATCCTTGTCTTTGTCCTTATCCTCATCCTTATCGGAATCCGAATCGCTCTTATCCGACGGCGAGTGCGCGGCACAACCGCGGTTGTACTGCGTCGTTCCGCCGGTCACACCGGAAAACTTTCCGTCAAGCGCATTCTGATAGAACGGCTCGTACGGGTCGGTCGCGGGCGACACGCCGCTCGGCAGCGAACGCCATGTATACTGAGCGTCGGCAATATTGACCTGTACCGGGAAATTACGCGAGGTTATATTCAGCAGCGCCACCTGACCGGTGCTTCCGCAGCCGGAATTTGCAACGCCGTTGCCGGAGTCGTAGGGGACGAGAACATGCACATCGCAAGCATCGACAGGCATCGTTGCAAGCGTGAAATAACCGGTAGCGACTCGCGAGCCGCGCGGGTCTGCCTTGCAGTTATCGCCGTAGACCTTACCTGAATCCATGCAGTAGTTGCATTCGATAACTCCGGCGGCATCGGTAAACGATTTCAGTGCAACGCCGTTATCCTGATTGTCGCGCTCGACAAGATCCTGAACCTTGCTCATTACCTCGTCCCATATCTTTGCAGACGGAGGAACGGAAGCCGAAAACGCGCTCAGGCTCTGCGGCATTGCGTAGCCGAACCATACACCCGCAACATAGTAGGGAGTGTAGCCGACAAACCAGCGGTCGCGGTCGTCGGTGGTAGTACCCGTCTTGCCCGCAACATCAACGCGGTTCTTGAGCGTTACCGAGCTTGCGGTACCGCGGCGAACGACGTTCTGCATGAGCTTTGTCATGATAGTTGCGGTCTGATCGCTTATGACCACCTCGCCGAGGGTATTAGTGTTATCAACGATTATATTACCCTGCTTATCCTTTATCTGAAGGATGGTATGCGGCTCGGTATAGATACCGCCGTTCGGGAATATCTGATACGCCGCCACCATTTCGAGCAGTGTAACACCGTAGTTCATTCCTCCGAGTGCAAGCGCGGAGTAGTCCTTATCCGAGAGGATAGCGCCGCTCTTTGTCTCCCGCGACTCGATAAAGTTATCCATATGCAGCTTGTTCTTTACAAAGTCAAAGCTGCGGTCGAGCGAGAGCATATCAAGCACCTTGTATGCCACCGTATTGAGCGAGTGGGTAACTGCATACTCGATGGTCGTGAGTCCGCGGAAGGTGTTTGAATAGTTCTGCGGATAGCCGTCGGGACGCGACCATACGGTGCTGCCGTCCTCTCCGGTCTTCGCCTCTCCGAAGGTTGCGGGCGAATCGTCGACAACACTGCCATAGTTTATGACTCCCGCCTCTATCGCGGGCGCATATACCGATATCGGCTTTATCGATGAACCGGGTGAGCGGGTAGTCTGAGTAGCATAGTTCTGAATAAGATTCTGCGTTTTCTTGCCTCTGCCGCCGGCAATGCCGACGACATCGCCCGTATACGGATCCATAATGACCATACTCGACTCGGGCTGAACTCCCGAATTGTTGACTCTCGGGAAGTTCTCGTCATTCTCGTAGAACTCCTCAAGAATATCTTGGATTTCGGGATCCATTGCGGTATATATCTGCAGTCCGCCGGTATAGAGGTAGGTCTGAGCGGCGGAGTAGGACATATTCTTCTCCTCCCTCAGCACCTGAACAGCCTCGTCAAAGACCGCCTCGGTGTACCACGAGAAGATGGTCGAGCCGTTTGAAGTATTTGCACCGCTCTTGTTGTAGTTCAGCTCAAGGTCGGCATTGTAACACTCGTCAAACTCCTCCTGAGTGATGTCTCCGTAGGCGAGCATATTTTTGAGCATCTCCTGACGCTTGCCCTTGTTATTCTCCGGATTGGAAACAGGGTCATAGCGCGTAGGCGCCTGAGTAATGCCCGCAATTGCAACACACTCGAGCAGCGACAGCTGGCTGACGTCCTTTCCGAAGTAGACGTACGCCGCCGACTGAACGCCGTAGCAGCCGCGCGAGCAGTAAACAAGGTTCAGATACAGCTCCATTATTTCGGATTTGTCCTTGACCTTTTCGAGGTTCAGCGCTCGCATTATCTCCTGGACTTTTCGCTGTATGGTGACATCGTCATCCTGCGTCAGGTTCTTTACCACTTGCTGTGTAATGGTGGAAGCGCCGCCGAACTTGGATGAACCGAGAAAATAGTTGAAGGTAGCACGTATCGTTCGTATCCAGTCAACACCCGAATGCGTCCAGAAGCGGTGATCCTCCGTATCCACATATGCGTCGATGAGATAGCGCGGGACATTCTCATACGAGACAATCATTCGGTTCTCGCGCGCATATAGGCGCTGATTCTCAAGCTCTACCGGCGTTCCGAGCCCGGAGGCACGGTCATCCCAATCCATATAATATATAGAAGTGCTCGTGTCCTGATCGCTCATGTACATATCAAAGCTGTCTATGCTGCCGTCAACATAGTTATTGACATAGTATAGGAACGCACAGCCCATTATTGTTCCGGCGACAACGCCGATGAGCAGTATCGTCAAAAGAATATTGGCGAGGTAGGCGAGCATCCTCAGGCATACCTTGCCCACGACCTTCATCGCGCCCGAGGTCTCTGCGCCCCAATCCGTGCGCTGCGGCGTCGGACGTCGCATTCCGGAACGTGCGGCTCCGCGTGCAGGCTGTCCCCGAGCGGGTCGCTGCGCGGGTAACCGAGGCTGTCCCGATGCAGGTCTGCCCTGAGGTCCCGCTGCTCTTCCGGGCTGTCCCGGTGCTCTGCCCTGAGGCTGAGCGGGGCGCGGAGGAACCCTTCTGTCTCTCTGAGCCTGAGCTCTTGCGTCGGACGAAGGCATAGGTTTGCCGACACGGCTGCCCTGCGGTACACCGCCGGCATTCTGACGGCTCTCCTGTCCGTTACGATCGTTCTCGCTCACAAGCGTTCACCTCCTGATAGTTCTTTTCATTATAGTTTATCATTTTGAACAAAATGTGAATCCCTATCTAAATTTATCATAATTATTTTTACCGATGCGATTAAATATCGGCTCGGCACGCGCCTCGCGGCATATATCGGCAGATGCGGTCTGCTCACACGCGGCAGCATGGGAAATAATTTCTTACCGCAGCGATCGGCACAGCTGAGACGATCGAGCAATTAAGTCCCGACACGGCGGTCGGTATATGATCCTCGGATATGCCGATAGAAAGGTCATTACCTGTCGCGCCGAAGCGCGACATTCTCCTCCCCGAGCAGCGTGCGCAGCTCGCCGAGCATAACGGTGCTTAGCGCCACGTCTCCGCCGGATCGCGGACGGTATTCGCCGTTCGATGAGTCGTAGAACATTACCCTTGCGCCGGGCGCGCCATGCTCAAGCTCGAATATGGAAAAGAGATTTTCAGCACGCTTGCAGCTCTCGCACTTCATGTCAGGCACACGGACAAACAGCTTGATCTTTTCGGCTGCCTGAGGATATCGCAGCGTATCCGATGTATTTGGAGATGTATTTGACAGATGAGGCTGTGCAGAGGGAGAATTCCGTCCCGCAGCCGCGTCGGCATGACCGCTCATCGTCGGAGTGCCGGATGCGCTTGCTTCTCTCCGTCCGTTTGCCGCACGCATACCGGAGACGGCTGCGCCGCTTGCGCCGGAGGAAGTCACAGCGCCTGCGCGCAGCGGCTCTATCGCAGAGGCGATAAGCGAGACCGTGCGTTTCTCATCATCGTCCCCGAGCTGAGGTCTGCCGCGAACCGCGATCGGGCTGCCCGCCGTAAGATACGGACGGCACTGCTCGTACACGCGCGGAAAGACGATAAGCTCTATCGGCAGCGACTCATCCTCGAGTGTAACGAATGCCATCATATCGCCCTTTTTCGTTCGCTTTTCGCTGACGGAGGAGACCATGCCTCCTATCGTATATTCACTGCGTTCGACATTCTCACCGCCCTCTCCGTCAAGCGCGAGCGAGCGCAGCGCAGAAACGGTAAGTGCCCCGCGAGCCTGAATATCCGCGCGGTATCGGTCGAGCGGATGCCCGCTGAAATAGAAGCCGGTACTCTCCTTTTCCTGGGCGAGCCGCTGCTCTATCGGCAGCTCGGCAAGGTCGGGAAATTCATAATCCTTTATAGCCGTGTCCTCTGCTGCATCGAATAGTCCGATCTGACCCTCGACCCCGTCCGAGGCACGGTGTGACAGCTCATCGAGCATATGCTCGTATTCGGCGGCAAGCGAGCTGCGTGTAACGCCGAAGCTGTCAAGCGCGCCGGAGCGGATAAGCGACTCGAGCTGACGCTTGTTCATGCCGACCGCCATACGGCTGACAAAATCATAGACGGATGAAAACGGTCGATTTGCTCGCTCCTCGATTATCTGCGCGGCAAAGCCCTCGCCGATATTCTTGACCGCAGACAGAGCAAAGCGTATTCCGTCGCCCGTCGCGCGGAAGCGAACATCTCCGTCCGATACCGACGGAGGCAGAATTGAAATTCCCGCCCTGCGGCACTCGGTCATATATTCGCTGAGCTTGTCGGTGTTATTGCGCACCGATGTAAGAAGAGCCGCCATATACTCGGCGCGGTAGTGCGCCTTCAGATATGCGGTACGGTAGGAGGTGAGCGAGTATGCAGCCGCATGGCTCTTGTTAAAGGCATAGGACGCGAACCGCGTCAGCTCGTCGAAGAGGGCTGACGCCTTTTCTCGCGAGATACCGCGCGATGCGGCTCCGTCGACGAAATCTCCGCGCTCACGCTCCATGACCTCGTGCTTTTTCTTGCTCATTGCGCGCCGCACGATATCCGCTCTGCCGAAAGAATAGCCGGCTACGGCGCGGCATATCTGCATTACCTGCTCCTGATAAACGATACAGCCACAGGTAGGCGCGAGGATCGGCTCAAGCTCGGGAATCAGATAATCGGGCTTTTCGCCGCCGCGAACCGCGATATATCGCGGTATCGACTCCATGGGTCCCGGACGGTATAGCGCTATCGCAGCCATTATGTCCGATATGCAGTTAGGACGGAAGGAGGTCAGCATACGCCGCATTCCCGCAGACTCGAGCTGAAAAACTCCGCCTGTATCTCCGCGCGATATAAGCGCAAAGGTCTCGCTGTCGTCCTCGGATATCGCCTCGACCGAAAAGCTCGGCTCGCACTCGCGCACCGCCCGCTCTGCGTCGCTTATGACCGTAAGATAGCGCAGACCGAGAAAGTCGAATTTCAGCAGTCCGAGCGCTGCCACGGTATCCATATCATACTGTGTAACGAGCGTTCCGCAGCTCACTGCGAGCGGCAGATACGTCCAGACCGGCTTTTCCGCGATAACCACACCCGCCGCATGAGTCGAGGTATGACGAGGCAGTCCCTCAACAAGGCGCGCCATATCTATCAGCCGGCGCGCGTTCTCGTCGGACTCATAAACGCTCGCGAGTGCCTTGGTCTTGAGCGCCGAATCGAGCGACACCCCGATTGCACGCGGTATCAGCTTTGCAACCGCATCTACATCCTTGTACGTATAGCCGAGCACTCTGCCGACATCGCGCACAGCTGCACGTGCGGAAAGCGTTCCGAATGTAATTATCTGACAAACACGATCACTGCCGTACTTTTCCTCGACGTAACGGATGACCTCCTCGCGACGCTCATCGCTGAAATCGATATCAAAGTCGGGCATGCTGACGCGCTCGGGATTGAGAAAGCGCTCAAAGAGAAGTCCGTACTTCAGCGAATCGACATCGGTTATACCGACGAGAAATGCAACAAGACTGCCGGCGCCGGAGCCTCTGCCCGGACCGGTCGGTATGCCGTGCGACTTGGCATAGCCGACAAAATCAAGCACGATAAGAAAATATTCGTCGTAGCCCATCTGATGGATTATGCCGAGCTCGTGCTCCGCGCGTTCGATATAATCCTCACGCGCCCTGCCCTCGACAAACACGATCGCACCCGAAGCAGTGCGAGACTCAAGCCCCTGCATCGTCAGCCGACTCAGATAGTCATACGGATCGCTGCCGTCCTCAGGCACATATCGCGGCAGGTATGTAGATGAAAAATCAAAATCGTAGCTGCATCGCTCGGCGATAGCTACCGTGTTTTCAATCGCACCGCCGTAGGAGGAGAAGAGCTGTGCCATCTCCGCCTCGGATTTAAAATAATGCTCCTCGCCGCCGAAGCCGACCTCATCAGCCGTGCTCTGCATTGCAATAGCCATGAGCACGCGCTGTGCGCCCGCGTCGGAGCGTCTTATATAGTGAACGTCGTTCGTTGCAACGAGAGGTATGCCGCTCCTGCCGGAGATCTCAAGCAATGCACGGTTGACCTTCTTCTGCTCCGGCATTCCGTGATCCTGAAGTTCGAGATAGAAGCTGTCCTTACCGAAGATATCGCGCAGCCGCTCCGCCTCGCGCAGCGCGCCGTCGAAATCCGATGCGAGTATCAACGACGGAACTATTCCACCGAGACATCCGGATAGCGCAATAAGCCCCTCCGAATACTCGGTCAGCAGCTCGTAATCCACCCTCGGCTTAGAATAAAAGCCCTCGGTAAACGAAAGCGATACCATGCGGCAGAGATTGCGGTAGCCGATCTCATTCTCGACAAGAAGGACAAGATGATTGTATTTTGCGGCGGGATCGCGGTCAAAGCGCGATTTCGGGGCAACATAGACCTCACAGCCGATAATGGGCTTGACCCCCGCAGCCTTGCAGGCGCGGTAAAACTCCACGGCTCCGTACATTGCGCCGTGGTCGGTCAGAGCAACGGCGCAATGTTCCTCGCGCGCCGCCGCTTCGGCTATTTCGTTTATCCTGCATGCACCGTCCAGCAGACTGTATCCGCTGTGCAGGTGCAGATGAACAAAACCGCTCACCGTTTTCCGCTCCTCCGTGTTGTTTATGCTCTTTTCCCACCGCGTTTTTCGGCTGTCACGACGGAAAAATGTTTTCAGCTTTTTTCCGCCGATAACAGCGGAATAATATATTCGACATTCTATATTGATATTAAAAATCCGCGCGGCGCGCCGACCTATCCCGCCGATACCGCATCGGCGGTTTGATTACGATCAGACCGAAATACCGTTTCCGCTCCGCGCCGCCTCTGCAAGCTCTATCAGCTTGGACAGCCGATGATTCACTCCGCTGCGGGTTATCGACTCGTCGTGCAGCGCCGCAAGCACCGAAAGCGATACCGACGGATTCTCGAGCCTTAGCTCCGCCGTACGTCTGAGCTCGTCCGGCAGCTGCGGCAGATACCCTCCGTCGCGCAGCAGCTCTATCGCGCCGATCTGCTCCTCCGAGGCAGAGACCGTCCTCCTGATATTCGCCGCGTCGCAGTTTGTTGCACGGTTTACGTTATTGCGTATCTCTCGCTTTATCTTTGCATTGATAAAATCAAACACCTCGCGCGTTGCGCCCATTATTCCGAGTATATCTTCTATCGCGTCGCTGCCGCCGAGGTAGACGAGCGGTCTGCCGCGCCGATGCGACACACGCGGCTCTATGCCGAGTGTATCGAATACCGACAGCACCTCGTCACGGGCGCGCTCGTCCGGAAGAGGAAACTCCATTCGACAGCCTTTTTCGGGGTCCGGCATGGTTCCGAGCGAGATAAACAGTCCGCGCAGAAACGCGCCCGGACAAGACGGACAGACAGTCAGCGTGTCGATAGGGTCGTCCGATTCCGGTAGGCATCCCCGCCGCTCAAGCCCCGGGCGCAAATGCTCGCACAGCTCCTCTGCTGCGGCAGTCGGTCTGCGATAGCGGATCAGCGCGGCATATTCAGCCGCCCGACAGCACATCTGACGCACCGGCAACTGCGCAAGCGCCTCGCGCAGCTCCTCGGTCTGAGATTTTTCGGTCATAGCCTCACCCGCCATTGTTTCGCCCGTCCTTTTCATGTCCCGACCGCGAAAGCGGTCATAAAGCAGAATCAGTCAGCCAAAGGCTCATGCCTTAGGCGCAAAGATTATCTCGCACTCGATATGTATACCGTTTGCGCGGAAGATCTCATCCTTGATTATATCTATCAGCTCGCGCACATCGGCGGCGGTAGCGCCGCCGCGATTGATTATAAATCCGGCATGCTTCAACGACACCTCGGCACCGCCGACCGCTCTGCCCTTCAGCCCCGCCTCTTCTATCAGTCTGGAGGTATAGTAGCCGGGGTAGCGCTTGAACACGCTGCCCGCGCTCGGAAAATCGAGCGGCTGCGTGCCGAAGCGGTAAGCCATATGCTCCTCCATCTGTTGTTTTATGCTGTCACGCTCGCCCGCCTCGCCGCGAAGCACCGCGCCGAGGATTATCCTGCCGCCCTGCATAAAAATACTGCTGCGGTATGCAAAGCCGAGCTTATCCGGCGTTTCGGTAACGACAGCTCCGCTCTCTGTGTCGAGATATGTACAGCTGACGAGATTCTCGGATATCTGTCCTCCGAATGCACCGCAGTTCATATAGATACCGCCGCCGAGCGTTCCGGGTATTCCGTGCAGATATTCAAGCCCCGCTATCCCCGCGCGCTGAGCGCAGGCAGCCACGCCGCTAAGCATAGCTCCCGCATCCGCCGTGACGGTACAACTCTCGCTGTCGGCAGAGGTGTTGTGCATAGCGGAGGTGAAGATCACCGCACCGCGATATCCCTCATCGTCAAAGAGCACATTGCTCGCGTTGCCCGCGACAAACACCGGCATTCCGGCATATTGTGCGGCATCAAGTGCAACACGCAGCTGCTCCGCATTCGACGGGTACAATGCGCATTCCGCAGGTCCTCCGATGTGAAAGGAGGAGCACTCGGAGAGCATACGGTCAAACCGCGCGCATATCTCACTGCCCGTCTGTTCCTTATATTCCGCAAGCCGCTCTGAAAGCAGCCTTTGCCTATCATTCATATTATATTCCCTTCGGATGATCTAAAATGTCTGCCGCTGGTGCGGCTATCCGGCTCTCACATATTCAGTCTACTTTTTCGGAGCCGCAATTATTCCGATCAGCCGAGGATAAATCTGTGATAGGTCTTTTTGCCCTTTTTCAGAACAAGTCCGTCCTCAAAAGCCGAACGCTCTACGGTCGCGTCAAATGCGGTCACCTTGCTGTCGCCGACGGTTATACCGCCGTCCTTGATAAGGCGCTTTGCCTCGCTCTTGGACGGAGCAAGTCCGGATACGGTAAGCATAGATGTAACGGCGATGCTGCCGTTCTCAAAGTCCGCATCGGTAAGTGTAGTCGTGGGCATGTCCTCACTCCTGCCCGCACCAGCAAAAACCGCTCTCGCCGCTTCAAGCGCCTTGTTTGCCTCATCATCGCCGTGAACGAGCTTGGTAAGCTCGTAGGCGAGCTTTTCCTTGGCGGAGTTGATGGCGCTGCCCTCGAGCTTTTCATATTCTGCGATCTCATCGAGCGGCATAAATGTCAGCATCTTCATGCACTTGATAACGTCACCGTCACCGATATTTCTCCAATACTGGAAGAACTCGTAGGGAGGAGTCTTTTCGGGGTCGAGCCAAACAGCGCCGCGCTCGGTCTTGCCCATCTTCTTGCCCTCGCTGTTGGTGAGCAGGTTAAAGGTCATACCGTAGACCTCGGCTTTTTCCTTACGGCGAACAAGCTCTACGCCGCCGATGATGTTCGACCACTGGTCGTCGCCGCCGAATTCGAGACGGCAGCCGTAGTCCTTGTACAGACGGTAGAAATCGTAGCTCTGCATGAGCATGTAGTTGAATTCAAGAAATGTTAGACCGTTCTCAAGTCTCGACTTATAGCACTCTGCGGCGAGCATGCGGTTGACCGAAAAATGTACGCCGACCTCGCGGAGAAAGTCGATATAGTTAAGGTCGCAGAGCCAGTCTGCGTTGTTTACGAATATCGCCTTGCCGTCGGAAATGTCGATAAAGCGCGACATCTGACGCTTAAAGCACTCGATGTTGTGCGCAATGGTCTCCTTTGTCATCATGCGGCGCATATCGCTCTTGCCCGACGGGTCGCCTATCATTCCGGTACCGCCGCCGAAAATAGCAATGGGGCGGTGTCCGGCGCGCTGCATACGCGCCATGATAAGCATCTGCATCATGTGACCGACGTGAAGGCTGTCCGCAGTGGGGTCAAATCCGATATAAAAGGTCGCGCCGCCCTCCTCGAGCAGCTTCGTTACCGACTCCTCGTCGGTGCACTGTGCAAGCAGTCCTCTCGCCTTAAAATCCTCAACTATGTTCATCTTTCTTCTCCTATATCTGATAGTGTATTATTTATTCTGCGCATCGGAGGCATCCGCCGTACCGAGCGATAATTTAAAGCAATAATATCATGGCGGTAATTCAGCGCCATGTCCTAAAGCACTGATATTCCGTCCTCGCACTATTCGAGCCGAGTCTCATCCGAGCTTGATAGCGCACGCAGCTCACGCGCCGATTCAAGCAGCTTTTCGGTGATGGTCTCACCGCCCATTATACGGGCAATCTCATATGTGCGCTGCTCCTCGCCGAGTGCGCACACCGCCGTTTCGGCTCTGCCGTCGCGCGTCTCCTTGCTGACGAGCAGATGTGTATCCGCAAGCGCGGCTATCTGCGCCGAGTGAGTTATGCATATGACCTGCGTTCCGCGTGATACACGGCGAAGGCGATAGCCTATCTTTTGTGCTGCCTTGCCCGAAACGCCGGTATCGACCTCGTCGAATATCATGACACCGGTACCCTCGCGGTCGCCGAGCACGCATTTCAGCGCGAGCATAACTCTCGACAGCTCGCCGCCCGAAGCGATCTTCTGCAGCGGTGCGAGCGGGTCTCCGGAGTTTGTGGCAATAACGAACTGAACCGAGTCCGCTCCGTTCTCGCCGAGCGGACAGGACTGTATATCAGCGCCGAAGCGCGCGCCGTGCATCTCGAGCGCGTCAAGCTCCGCCGTTACGGCAGCGCTCAGCCGCTCTCCCGCCTCGCGCCTTGCCGCGCTCAGCCGCCCGGCTGCCTCAGCCGCCTCACGCTCGACGGTCTTGCGCTGCTTTCGCAGCTCGTCCGCACGCGCATCCGAATCCTCGAGCGCAGCAAGACGCGCCGCTGCATTTTCGCGAAATTCGAGAATGTCGTTTACGGTCGCGCCGTACTTGCGGCGCAGCCGTGTGATAAGCTCAAGCCGCGATTCGAGACGGTCGAGCACCTTCGTGCTGTCACTCATATCCTCGTCGAGCAGCGAATATACCGTCTCGCCTATATCCTCGACCTCTATCATACAGCTGCGCAGCCGCTCGATAAGCTCCGCGCCGTCCGGCACGACATCTCCGAGACGTTCGAGCGCAGGCAGGGCCGAGGCTATCCGGTCACGCGCAGACGGCGTTCCGTCGCCGGTAACGAGCGATGTGTGCACTGCGGTGACAAAGCGCGAGAGCCTCTCGAGCGCTCGTATTCTGTCGCGCTTGCGTTCAAGTTCCTCGTCCTCGCCGGGACGCAGCTTTGCCGCGTCGATATCACCTATCTGATAGGTCAGCATCTCTGTAAGGCGAGCCTTCTCCTGCTCGTCGTGTTCAAGCTCCGAAAGCTCTCTGTCTATTGCTCGCAGTGCCGAATACCTTTCTCTGTAATCGGCAATAAGCGCCTCGTCAGATGCGTATCGGTCGAGATATGAAAGATGCAGCTCGGGACGCAGCAGCCTGCCGTTCTCATGCTGTCCGTGTACGGCGATAAGCAGCTCTCCGATCTCGCGCGCCAGCTGCATGGGCACCTGTCTGCCCGAAATAAGAAAGCGTCCCTTTCCGTCTGCGTTCACGGTACGCTGAATATACAGCTCTCCGTCCTCACACTCGACTCCGAGCTCGGAGAGCGCTGCGAGCAGCTCGTCCGACAGATCGGTAAACAGTCCCGCAACAGTTGCGCTGTCCTCGCCGCGGCGTACAAGCTCACGCCGCGCACGCTCGCCCGAGAGCAGTTTTATCGAGTCGATGAGCACCGACTTTCCCGCACCTGTCTCTCCGGTTATGACGGTAAGCCCCTCGCCGAGGTCGATATCGGCGCGGCGCACTACCGCGATATTTTCTATATGTAGGTTTGCGAGCATCCTCCGCTCCTCCCATCCTGCTCATTCTCGGGCGCTCCGTCATTGCCGTTTTGCGCAGAGCATCGCTATACAGCGTCAGTGCGTGCTGAGCGTATCGTGAAAATTATCGGTAAACTCACGCGCCTGCTCCGGTGTGCGCATTACGACAAACACAGTATCGTCTCCGGCAAGGCTTCCGACCATAGCGTCATTTCCGATGCCGTCGATAGCTGCCGCAGCGGCATTAGCCATACCGGGATATGTGTTGACCACGACGATATTCATAGCGCAGTCGACATGAATGACCGTCTCGCGGATGATGGATTTGTATTTTTCGGATATGCGCTTGTTTTCATGCCCCGCAGCATGCGGAAGCGAATAGCGGTATCGGTTATCCATGGTTGATATCTTGACGATACCGAGCTCCTTTATATCGCGGGATATGGTTGCCTGGGTAACATTGAAGCCCTGCTCGCGCAGGCGGGATATAAGATCATCCTGAGTCTCTATCGCATCCGACTCGATGATCTCGATGATCTTGTTGTGTCTCTTATTTTTCATTTGACATTTACCTTCCCTTTATTATCAGTCCGTATCCTTTTCGGACAGCTTTTTTTGAAGCGTTTCGCAGAACGGACTCTTTCCGAACCGTATCAGCTTCGTAACGCGCGAGGATTTTTTAACGGTAACGCGCGAGCCGCGCGGCAGCATTATTCCGACGCCGCCGTCGACCGTAAGGCACGCCTTTCCCTCTCTGCGTCCGCAGCCGAATATCTCGAGCTTCGACTCAGAGGAGAATATCATCGGTCTTGCGGTAAGCGAGTGTGCGGACACCGGGGTGACCGATATGCAGTGCACCACAGGGTCGATGACCGGACCGCCCGCCGAGAGCGAATAGGCGGTAGAGCCGGTCGGTGTGGCAACGATGATGCCGTCCGCATAATAGCGGCAGGCAGCTGAGCCGTCGACATCTACGCCTATATCTATCATCTTCGTGACAACACCGCTTGCAAGCACCGCATCATTCAGCGCAACGAGGCGGCGTGTGCCGTACCGCTCGTCCGGCACGATAACATCGAGCATCATACGGCTCTCTATGCGATAGTCGCCGTCAAAAAGGCGGTCAAGAACACCGAGGTCACCTATCTCGGTCTCGGTCATATAGCCGACCCTGCCGAGATTTATTCCGAGCAGTGGTATCCCGCGTGCAGAGGCATTTCTCGCCGCGCGAAGCATCGAGCCGTCGCCGCCGAGTACCACGGCGAGATCGGTCATCGGCGTGATATTGCCGATCTCGACACGGCAGCCGCGCGAGGTAAAGATATTGCTTACCTGCTCGGTATAACTGCCGTCGCAGTCCTTTGCCTTATTCGGAATCAGTACAACATTTTTTATCTTCACCGGATACCTCCTTGATTCGACGCTCCCAGCCGTCCGGCAGCTTTTGCGCGCTGCCTGCGGCGGTAAACAGGGCAAGATACTCTATATTGCCGTCCCCTCCCTCTATCGGCGAGCGGATGAGAGAGCGCGCGGCAAGCCCGAAGGCTGCGGCAGTCTCGAGCAGATGCAGCACAGCCGCCTCACGCGCCCTGCGGTCACGGACTATGCCTCCTCCGCCTATATGCTCTCGTCCGACCTCAAACTGCGGCTTTATCAGCGAAATAAAATCTCCGCCCTCGCGCAGTATATCACAGACAGCGGGATAGAGCAGCGCCTGCGAGATAAACGACACATCCATAACAACGATATCGACAGTACCGATATCACCGCGCGAAAGCCCGCGTGCGTTGCAGCCCTCCATAACGCAGACCCGCGGGTCTGCACGCAGCTGCGGAGCGAGCTGATCTCTGCCGGAATCCACCGCGTAAACACGCGAGGCACCGCGCTCGAGCAGCACCTGGGTAAAGCCTCCGGTCGACGCGCCTATGTCGGCTGCGACAGCGCCGCGAGCGTCGACTTTGAATGCATCAAGCGCGCCGAGCAGCTTGTATGCACCTCGTCCGACATAGTGCAGTCCCTCGCTGTCTATCTCTATCGCAGCGTCGTCTCCGACATCCTCGGACGGGCGGCTTGCCGGTCTGCCGTCGACCGTTACAGCTCCCTCGGATATCAGCGCAGCCGCGCGGCTGCGGCTCGGCGCAAGACCGCGCGCAAATATCAGCTTGTCAAGGCGCATCTTTACACCTTGCGAGACAGCAGCATATCGGCGAGCGCCGAGAGCGTACCCTCACGGTCGTCCTGCGCTATCATTTCCTTCGCTTTTGCCGTAAGACGAGCAGCATAGTCGCGCGCCTCGTCAGCTGTATAATATGAGAGAAACGTCGTTTTTTCAGCCTTCTCGGTATCGGCATCGAGCAGATCGTCGGTCAACTGATAGCACAGGCCTATCGCCTCGCCGTACTCAACAGCGCGGCGGCGCGCAGCCTTGTCCGCTCCGGCGGCAATACAGCCGAGCTCGCACGCGACCGATATGAAGCGGCAGGTCTTGAGTGTATTCATATGCAGCAGCTCGGCGCGGCTGAGCCGTCTGCTCTCGCCGATGAGATCGAGCATCTGACCGCCTACCATGCCGTCCGGACCCGCCGCATGCGCAAGGGCTCGCAGTGCATCAAGCGCCGCATCTGCCCCGACATGGGTGTTTTCCGCAGCTATCGAAAATGCCTTTGCCTGCATGCCGTCTCCGGCGAGCATCGCGGTTCCCTCTCCGTAGCGGACATGGTTTGTCGGCGCGCCGCGTCTGACCGTATCGCCGTCGAGGCACGGCATATCGTCATGGATAAGCGAATAGGAGTGCAGCGACTCAATAGCACATGCAAAAGGAACAGCCGCCTCTTCATCGCCGACGTGTGCCCGGCAGAATGCGAGCGTAAGAAACGGGCGTATCCGTTTTCCGCCCGCAAGCAGGCTGTAACGCATAGCCTCATACAGCTCGGCGGGGCTGCCGTCGGGACAGGTATAATACTCTCCGAGCGCACGGTCGATCCGCTCGCTCGCCTCGTGTATAAGCGCCGGAATATCGTCCGGACGCACCGTCTTGTTCTCGTTCATAATGCCGCCGCTCTCCTTTTTATAAGCAAATTATCTCGATAAATGTTATATCGCCGCTCTTAATACACCGCATTTCATCGACTTTTGCCTATTCGTCGATTTTCTTCAATTCTCTCTTCTCTTTCAATTCTCTTCAAGCTTCATCAATTCTCATCGAAGTCTCTCTCGGTATATTCTCCGCCGCTCTTCTTTTCTATCATTTTTATCTTGCGCTCCGCCTTATCAAGGGTCGAATTGCAGAGCGAGACGAGATGAACGCCCTCCTCGAACATCGTCAGCGACTCGTCAAGCGGCGCGGTGCCGCTCTCAAGAGAACGAACTATCTCCTCGAGCCGTGACATTGCCGCCTCAAAGGACAGCTCCTTATCCTGCTTTTTTGCGCCTGTGCCTGCCATAGCTACCTCCGCTCCTGCCCGCTGCGGGACAGTTTTTTCTTTCTTGCCGCGCGCACCGTTGCGTCTATTTCGCCGTCCGATGTACGCAGTGTAAATTCGTCTCCCTCGCTGACATCCTCAACGCTCTTGATAACTCTGCCGTCCGGAGCGAACACTGCGGAATATCCGCGTGCAAGCACTGCCAACGGGTCGAGTGCGGACAGCCCCGAGGTCAGCGCCGCAAAATCCGCGCGAGCTGAGGAGACCTTGTCCTTCATCGCTCCGCACAGCAGCTGCTCCGATAGCAGCAGACGCATTCTGCGTTCGTCGGTTATTGCTGCGGGCTTCATCAGCGCGCGGCTGTGTGCGTAGCTGTCGATCAGCGCCCGATAGCGCAACACATCGGCATTTATCAGCTGCGACATTCTGCCGATGACGTTTTCTATCTTGCGCTTCAGCTCCCGCGTTTCCGGCACGGCAAGCTCGGCAGCCGCAGACGGTGTAGGCGCGCGGCGGTCGGCTGCAAAATCGGCTATCGTAAAGTCGGTCTCATGTCCCACCGCCGATATCACCGGGACACGGCATGCCGCAATGGTGCGTGCGAGCTTTTCGTTATTGAACTCCCATAGATCCTCTATCGAGCCGCCGCCTCTGCCGATTATGACAACATCGGCGCGCAGCGAGTCCGAAAAATACTCTATGCCCTCGCACAGCCGCTCGGCTGCTCCCTCCCCCTGAACCGGTGAGGGAAACAACACTATCTCGGCATGCGGAAAGCGTCTGCCGATAACATTTATCATATCACGGACAGCCGCGCCGGTGGGGGAGGTTATTATTCCGACGGTGCGCGGTATCTTCGGCAGCGGACGCTTGCGCTCCGCATCGAAAAGTCCCTCAGCCTCGAGTCTGCGCCGCAGCTTTTCATAGGCTATGTACAGCGCGCCGAGGCCATCCGGCTCAAGAGATGAAACATACAGCTGATAGCTGCCGCCCTGCATATAGACAGAAATGCCGCCGCGCGCCACGACGGTCATGCCGTCCTCGGGTGCGAACCGCAGCCGCTGAGTCGACGAGCGGAACATAACCGCACGCAGCACGCTCCGCTCGTCCTTGAGCGTGAAATATATGTGTCCGCTGCTCGGGGTTGAGAGATTGGATATCTCGCCCCGTATCGCGACCTTGCCGAGCAGGGGATTTGCGTCGATAATACCCTTGGTCAGCATATTGAGCTGTGTTACGGTCAAAATACCGTCGCGTACGGTAACCGAGCCGCTGTCTCCGTATTCCGGCATATTCATCCCCTCCTCTTCTTTTTATTTTTTTGATCATCGTCGGTGCATCGCATCTCGCGTAATATGCCATGCGTATAACGGCAATGTCATTCCGACGGCGTAACGCATAGGCAAGGCACACACCGCCCTGTCATATTACGCAGTCTGCCGTAGCAGCACGCGGTTACCCGCCGTATTACAGCGCAGCTGTCCGCCTTATTCAGTTATCACGGAGATGTTTTTTTCCTCCGATGTGCCTCGCCCTGCACAGCAGAGCGATCCCGGCGGCATTATCCGCAGAGAAGCGCGGCGGCGCAAAAAGCATACCATCCCCCGCAAGTCTCGGCTTTATCAACGAGCAGCTCATTACGCCGCCCGAAAACAGCACAGGTGCCTTGCCGTGCATCGCGATCAGTCCGTCACGCAGTCCCGCGAGCGAGAGCGCCACCGCCTCGAGCGTGTACATCGCCACCGACTCCGCTCCCTCTCCTCTGTCAAGCATATGCCGCGCCTTGTTTTCAAAGCCCGAGAGATTACATTCAAGCCCGCGCACGCATACCCTCGGACGCTCCGGCAGGCTCACGCCCGAAGCTATACCGCGCAGTGCAAGTGCCTCAAGCTCCGGTCCGCACGGAAAATGCATTCCGAGCATTACGCCGACGCGGTCGATAAGCTGTCCCGCATTGATATCCGCGCTGCCGCCGATGCACTCTATCGTACCGTCCTCCGATACCTCGAGCAGCTCGGTCGTGCCGCCGGAGACATGAAAGGCATAAAACCTTTTGCCGTGCAGCTGCTCCGCTCCGCTGCCGTATATCGCAGCCTCGACATGCCCCGCCTGATGCGAAAATTCATACATCGGGACGGAGGCAGCCGCCGATAAGGTCATAGCATTGCAGCGTCCGACAAGGAAGCATGG
>JABLTQ010079781.1_pt1 | contig 50905 bp, 51 predicted proteins | sample 7160101 | NCBI WGS metagenome assembly JABLTQ01 (sample SAMN14651228, study PRJNA627086) | human gut metagenome | isolation source: feces | host: Homo sapiens | reverse complement strand
GCAGGAATACTTTGTGTATTGCAAGGGAAAATGGTGCACAGCAGACGGAAAAGACCCGCTGTTTGGGCGTGTTGACGGTTTTCAGATAGACCCTAATCAGGAAATAGTATGAAAACGGGTCTGCCGGTTAAGGCAGACCCGTTTGTACTTTGGTTCAGAATCAGGCTTCCAGATTGATGCCGGTCTCCTTGGAGAAGATGTGGCATACTTGGCCGGGGAAGGAGAAGTGAACGGTGGAACCGCTGGACAGAGCAGCGACTTCCGCACCGGTCATGTTCATGGTGGAGACCACCAGAACCACGTCGCGGCCCATGGAGGTGACATGCAGGTGGACAGTGGAGCCCATCATTTCGGACACGTCAACCTTGCCCTCGATGCCGCCGGCGGTCAGCTCAATGTGCTCGGGACGGACGCCCAGAACGACATCCTGCTCCGCAACGTTGTTGGCGGCGAGCTTGGCCTGCTTCTCGTCGGACAGAACCACGGTCTGGTTGTCCAGCTGCACGGCGTACTTGCCGTCAGCCTTGACCAGCTTGGCGTTCTCGAACATGTTCATCTGAGGCGTACCAATGAAGGTCGCGACGAACAGGTTGTAAGGATGGTTGAAGACCTCCTGAGGCGTGCCGATCTGCTGGATGAAGCCGTCCTTCATGATGACGATCCGGTCGCCCAGAGTCATAGCCTCGGTCTGGTCGTGGGTAACATAGATAAAGGTGGTGTTGATGCGCTCGCGCAGCTTGATGATCTCAGCACGCATCTGGTTACGCAGCTTGGCGTCCAGATTGGACAGGGGCTCATCCATCAGCATGACCTGAGGGTCACGAACGATGGCGCGGCCGATGGCAACACGCTGACGCTGACCGCCGGACAGAGCCTTGGGCTTACGGCCCAGATACTGGGTGATGTCCAGGATCTCAGCGGCTTCCTTGACCTTCTTGTCGATCTCGTCCTTGGGAGCATGACGCAGCTTCAGAGCGAAGGCCATGTTCTCGTAAACGGTCATGTGGGGGTACAGAGCGTAGTTCTGGAAAACCATGGCGATATCGCGGTCCTTGGGGGCAACGTCGTTGACCAGACGGTCGCCGATGTACAGTTCGCCTTCGGAGATCTCTTCCAGACCGGCGATCATACGCAGGGTGGTGGACTTACCACAGCCGGAGGGGCCGACCAGAACGATGAATTCCTTGTCCTTGATGTCCAGGCTGAACTCCTGCACTGCCACGACACCCTTGTCGGTGATCTGCAGGTTCACCTTCTTCTCGGTGGTCTCCTCGCCCTTCTTCTTTTTCTTCTTCTTTGCGTCGTCGCCGTTGAAGGGGTAGATCTTCTTTACGTTCTTCAGGGTTACACTTGCCATACTGTTTCGACGCCGAACGCACCTACCATTTTCGTATGCGTTCTCACTGACCGGAAAGCAATATTCCGGGAGCATTACGACAGGTCTCCACACTGCCGCACCGTGCGTCAGACGGGTTTATCCTCCTTTATTTTAGCGGTATTCTGTCTATTATGTGGAGTAGACAGAATCCACCTGGATAAATAAATGTTACCATATTCTGCAAGAACACGCAATGGTTGGTTTCTACAATTTTGGATAATAGTTTTTGGGCAGTTTGCCAATCCGGGCTTTTTACAGGATGGAAAAGCCGCTCTCCGTTGCTTCCAGTGTCGAGCCGTAGTAGGCGGCCATGGCGGTTTCTAAGTCGATGGCGTCGGACACTGCGGCCGTCTCGCAGCACGAGTGCATGGCCAGCTGGGCAAGGCCGATGTCCACCGTGGGGACGCTCACGTGGGCAAGGGAGATTCTGCCAAGCGTAGAGCCGCCGGGAAGATCCGCCCGGTTGTGGTAGGTTTGCACCTTGACGCCCGCCCTGCCGCAGATTTTCCGGAACACTGCGGCGCTGACGCTGTCGGTGCAGTAGCTGAGATTGGCGTTGTACTTGATCACCAGTCCGCCGCCCATGACCGGGGCGTTGCCGGGGTCGGCATACTCCGGGTGGTTGGGGTGGATGGCGTGGGCATTGTCCGCGGACACCAGAAAAGACTGCGCCAGCATCCGCCCACGGTTCAGCTTCAGGCCGTCGCAAATTCTGCCCAGCGTATCCTCCAGCAGAGACGAGCCCGCGCCCTGAGGGGAAACGGAACCGACCTCCTCGCTGTCAAAAACGCACAGAACCGGGATGGACGCGCTGTCCCTGCCCTTGAGGAAGCCCTGCGTGCAGCCCCATGCGCATTCCAGATCGTCCAGCGCGGCGGAGGAAATGTATTCTTCGTCAACGCCCCAGACCGATGCCTTCTGCCGGATGTAAAGATACAGGTCGTGTCCCAGAATCTTTCCGCCCGCTTCCTTCTCCAGCAGCGCCGGGAGCTTGCCTGCCGCCCCCGCGCCGCCGACGAGGGGCAGGGTGTCCACCGCAGGATTCCATTTATAGCCCTCGTTTGCCTGACGGTTCATGTGGATGGCGACGTTGGGGATGAGCAGCAGGTCTCTGTCGATGTCCAGTAGCTTCGTCTCCACACCGGCTTCCGTCTCCACCGTCACCCGTCCCGCGACGGACAGGGGACGGTCCAGCCATGGGGAGATCAGCATTCCGCCGTAGCGCTCCACAGCCATGCGGGTGTAGGCGGCGGCAAGCTCAAAATTCTCCTTGACCTTGAAGGTGGGACGGTCGGAATGGCTGGCGCTCATGAGGAAGCCCTTGGGGCTTCCCTGCGGCACCCGGAAGGCCACGAGGGCAGAGCCGCCCCGGATCAGGAAATACTTTCCGCCGGGGGCAAGCGCCCATTCGTCCTGCTCGTACAGCCGGGTATAACCGGCATTTTTCAGCGTCTCGGCCAGATACGCCTGGGCGTGATACACGCTGTGGGCTGCATTCAGAAAATCACACAGTGCTTTTGTCCGGCTGTCCATTACTGTTTTCCCTCCTCAAGAAGTCCGCAGACCAGATCGATCTGCTGGGCGACGGTCTGCAACGCGCCGCGCCAGAATTCCTTGTCTGTCAGGTCAATGCCCGCCACCTTGGCGACATCCTCCGCCGTGGCGACGGTGGTGGTGCGCAGCAGCTTCTTGTACTTCGGCACGAAAGCCGCGCCCTCCCGCTCGTACTGGGCGTACAGTCCCCGGGCGAACAGACCGCCGAAGGCGTAGGGATAGTTATAGAAGGTCGAGCCGTAGTAGTGGCTCTTGCAGACCCACATATAGGGATGGCGGAAGCTTGCGTCCAGACCGTCGCCGTAGGACTGCTCCTGCGCCTTCAGCATCATGCCGCACAGAGTCTCCGCGTTCATGAACTGCTTCTCCCGGTTTTCCAGCACCATACTCTCAAACAGGTACCGGGAATAGATGTCGCAGATGATCTGGGTGACGTCCTGAAGCTGGGACTCGATGAGCGCCAGCTCCTCGTCGTGGGATTTTGCCTGCCGGATGGCCGCCGCCATGACCACGCACTCGTTGAAGGTGGACGCGGTCTCCGCCACGGGCATGGAGTAATCCCGGTTCAGCGGCCGGTGGGTACGGATGCACTGGTTGTGGAAAGCGTGTCCCAGCTCGTGGGCAAGGGTCACGATATCGCCGAAAGTGCCGTCGAAATTGGTCAGAATGCGGCTCTGGCCGATGCTCGCCACCCCGGCGCAGAACGCGCCGCCGGACTTTCCGTCCCGGGGATAGAAGTCGATCCATTCCTCGTCAAAGGCGCGCGCCACCATGTCCGCCAGCTCGGAATCGAAGGTGGAGAACAGCTCCACCAGAATCCGCTTGGCGTCTTCCGTGGTGTACCGCGCAGTAGATTTGCCCATGGGCGCGAACAAATCGTACCATGGCAGGCCGTTTTCGTGGCCCAGCGCCTTTCCCTTGGCGCGGAGGTACTGCCGGAATTTGGGCATGTATTCTTCCATCGCCCCCAGCATGGCGTCTAAGGTCTCCCGCTTCATGTCGGACTTTTCCAGCGTCCGGTCAAGGGGCGACGCATAGCCACGGAGCTGGCAGTCCGAAATGGTCTCCAGCTTGATGGAGTTCAAGGCGAAGGCCACGGCGTCCTTGATCCGGTCGTAACAGCTCAGCTCTGCTTCATAGGCCGCTTTCCGCACGGCTGGGTCGGGGTCATAGGCCAGATTGCGGATGGCGGACAGATTGGTCGTCCCGCCGTTGTAGCTCACCGGCACGGTGCTGGTCAGATATTCCTGCAGGTCGCTCCACGCGCTGGAGCCGGACATGGACAGCTTGGCGCTGATCTGCTCGCCCAGACTTCCCAGCAGATGGGAGCTGTTTCGCAGCAGGCTTTCAAACAGGAAGGTGTAGTCCTTCAGCGTCTCATCGCTGCCCACAAGCGTCATCAAATCGGGGATTTTCGACACCCACTCCCGCCACTGCGCCTGCGCGCCTGCGGCGCCGGTGAGGATCTGCATCACCTGTCCCAGTCGGGAGCCGGCTTCCGCGTCCCGGGTGTTGCCAGACTGGCGCAGAAAAGCGTATTCCACCAGCTTCCCGGAAAGCTCCGACAGGGATTCTTCCAGCGCGACGCCTTTTTTCAGGCCGTCCAAGGGCGTCTGCTTATCCAGTTCCCCGGCAAAGGCCACATAATCCTGTACAAGCTTCTCCAGCTTTTCCATGTCCGCGGCAAAGGCGGGGTCGTCAAAGCCGCGGTAAATAACGTCCAGATTCCATACTTCGTTCATGATTTGTCCCTCCTGACAGTATTCACGGCCATTTTACACCAGTCTTCCCCTTCCGTCAACTGTCCGCACGGACTGCCGCATTTTGTCGAAAAATGTAGAAAAGTTCTCGATATCCGACGAAATTGTCGAAAATGCGCTATTTTTGACGAGCGATTATTTTTGTTTTTCCTTGCAAAACCGCGTGCTTCATGGTATTCTTTATTTGTCGCACACGGGTTTTCGTGATTCGTGGCATTGGGGAGCAAAATCTAATCTTTTACATGACAGGAGAGGACTGTATATGGAACATGTAACAACCGTATTGATCGCGGACAGCGCGGACGACTTCTGCACCGCCCTGACCGCCGCATTGCAGCACGCCGACGGTTTCCAGGTCGTTGGAACGGCCAACGACGGGGAACAGGCCATTCGCATGGTGGAGGAGCGGAAGCCCGACGTTCTGGTGCTGGATCTGATGCTGAGCAAAAAGGACGGCATCAGCGTTCTGAAAGCCGTGTCCGGCATGGAGCGCCGCCCCATCACCCTGGCGACCTCCGTCTTCGTGACGCAGTACGTGTCTGCGGCAGCGGCCAATCTGGGGGTGCGGTATCTGATGCTGAAGCCCTGCGATATGACCGCGCTGGTGGAGCGGCTTGAGGAGATCCGGGGCGGAGACAGTCAGAAGGCCGCAGAAAAGCGCCGCCCGGACAAGACCAGCATCGAGTCCATGGTCACGGGCATCATCCACGAGATCGGCGTCCCCGCCCACATCAAGGGCTACCAGTATCTGCGGGAGGCCATCATCATCGCGGTAAACGACATGGACGTAATCAACGCCATCACGAAGGTACTCTATCCCCAGGTGGCGAAAACCTTCGGGACAACCCCCAGCCGGGTGGAGCGTGCCATCCGCCACGCCATCGAGGTGGCATGGGATCGGGGCGATCTGGATACCCTGCAAAGATTCTTTGGGTATACCGTGAGCAATACCAAGGGGAAGCCTACGAATAGTGAGTTTATTGCGCTGATTGCGGATAGGCTTCAATTGCAGCTCAAGTCCGCCGAGGCGGCGCAATATTGAGGGATTCCATAGGACGTTTTGACATTTGTGTATCCGCAGTCGAACCTACGAATACTACAAAAATCTATATGGAAAATCCCCTTTGAAACCGATAAATTTTGTTTGCTGAACCGATAAACACCTCTAATCTATTGGGTCATTTGAACCAATGAAGATTAGGGGTGTTTTATCATGATTTGTTTGGATTTTGACTGGGAAATCGATGAATTTCTAGTTTATTGCCGCAGTGCTCAGCTTCGGCCAAAAACCATGAAAAGCTACGAGCAGACCCTTCGGTTGTTCGAGCGCTGGTGCCGGGAACAGCAAGGAATTGAAACCGTGGATAAGGTCACGGAGTCAGTCATTCGTCACTACATCCAGGATTTACAGGAGCGGGGCAAATACTCCTTCTATGCGGACGAAAACCAGAAGCAAACCAACCACCCAGACCGAAGGAGGGACTACCGCAAGCCGGTAAGCAATACCACCATTAACAACTATATCCGGAATCTGCGGGTATTCTTTAATTGGCTGGACAGGGACTATGTTATCAAACGCAATCCCATGAAGAAGGTGCGGCAGCTGAAAGTGAACCGGAAAGCCAAAGAGTATTTGCCGGATGAAGAAATGCGGCGGCTGCTGTCCCGGCTGGACAAATCCTATTTTTCGGAACACCGGGATTATGTCATGACGCTTCTGATGCTGGATACCGGAATGCGCCTGGGCGAGTGCAGTTCACTGCTTGTGGATGATCTGGAGCTTGCCAGGAGAAGAATCAACCTGCGGGCAGAGGAAACAAAGGGCAGAGCGCCCCGGACGGTGTTCTTTGGAGAAAAGACCGAGCGCGTGCTTCGGCGCTGGCTCCAATTCAAAGACCGCTACACAGAAAGTGACTTTTTATTCCCCGTCCGGGAAAGCGGTGGACATATCCAGGTGAGCAACTTTGAGACAAATTTCAAGAAGTATCTGACCCGCTGCGGCCTGAGCGAAGCCTATACGCCCCATTGTCTGCGGAATAATTTCGCCAAACGCTGTCTGATGAACGGCATGGACATTTATACTTTGAGCAAGCTCCTGGGGCATTCCAGCGTGACTGTAACGGAAAAGGCGTATCTGGATTTGACCGACGATGATATCAGTCAACGCTATCAGCGCCATAGTCCCATATCCTTCCTTTAATGGATTCAAAAGGCTCTATGTGAACAACTTTTGATAACTTTTCAAAATAACAGCAAGCCCCGGATTTTTCATTCCAGAAGTGGGAAAAATCCGGGGATATTTCTATTTTAACGCAGTCTGTGGCGGCTCCTGCTCATACATTGAGGAAACCTTGTTTATAAAATTCCGTATTCCTTCCACGACCTGCGGCGGCTCCAATATCTTTGCCCGCCGCCCGAAGCCACAGACCCAGGCATAAAACATGTCGCTGATTTCCACTTCCGCCTGAACGGTGAAATGCTTCTCGTCCACCTTTTCGTATTTTACGCCGGTAGTGCCGAATTGGTCTACGACCGTATCAAGGCGCAAATCCAGAAACCGAATGGTTACTTTTTCACGCTGTCCGCCGAACATGGAGAAAACGCGCCTTGTGTAGTTCTCCATGTTGACATTCTCCCGGAATTCCTTCTCGAATTCTCTGGGCGTGGATAGCTCCCGAACCTCCTTCATCCGGTCAATGCGATAGGTGATGACTTTTTTGCCATTGTAGGTCAGCAGATAGAAAAAGCCCTCGTTGATAAGCGTTTTGAAGGGATTCACAATGGTGATTGCCCCTGGGCGACGCTCCACCTGAGAATACATGTTGCTGAAGGAGTAGGAAAGGTATTTGAACGAGATTTGATTCCCGTGGCGCATGGCCTGATTGATGGTTGTAATAGAAGCAATTACGGATTTATTGACCGTTTTGGCGCGGTTGACAACCAGACTTTCGGTATTCAGGAGCTTTGCCTGTTCCCGGCTACAAAGGCAGCTGATGGTGCTGCGCAGATTGCGGGCTTGGGTTTCCGAGAGAAAACGAGCGCTGTTGACACATTCGGTCAGCAAGCGCAACTCATCAAACTCATATGGACGCTGGGTGACAAGGTAGCCTCCCGTGGAAGAATTCTTTGTGGGTCTTCTGGTGAATACAATTTCATAACCCATGCGTTCCCGTTCCGGAATTCTGTCTTCCTCCTGGAGTTCCGTATTCAGCAGCTCCATAAGGTCGTGAATATCCCTGTAAACAGAGCGCCGGTCTGCTTCAATGCCGTATTTGGCAAGGTGGGACAGAATATCATTCATGGTGACGGCGTTTTCATCATCGGCATTCTTGAGCAGATATTGGATGACCAGAAGGGATTTGAATTTCTGACCGGGACGCTTGCCGGGGCGGGGGTGAAGGTCATTCGGTTGATTGTCCATTATTCTTTCCTCTTATGGCACACAGAAGAAAATATCATTTACGCAGGAGCCGTTTTATATTCTCAAGTGTCAGCGAAAGGTCTTTTTCATCCAGCTGTGACAGGAGCGTCAATGCTTCCCCGAAAAGTTTCGGATTGGTCTTGTTGGTGTCGAAAAACTCAACCGGGGTGATTCCGAAATAGTCACAGATTGCGAAAAACTCTGTCATTGACGGCAAAGTTTTTCCGGATGATATGTTGTTGATATACCCCCGGCTGTGGCCTAAATCATAGCTCATTTTATACTCCGATATGCCCTTCTGAAGCCTTAACTGGGTAATCCGCTCCCGAACAAATTCTATATCCATACGGTCACCACCTTTCCCGTATAGCATAGAACATAATTTTTGTGAAAAGTGCGTTTTATAAATGTGATAATTCTTGACATGCACTTTGCAAGATGTTATTATTGCTTTGAAAATGTCGAAACAATATACTAGACATTTTATAAAAGGCTAAAGGAGAGAAAATAATGGAATACATAACTGTGCATGAGGCTTCTGAACGATGGGGTTATCCTGAAGCAACTATTCGGAAATGGTGTAAAGAAGGTACACTTGACGTAGTGATTAAGGCTGAGAAGAAGAGCGGACGGTGGCAAATCCCAGCTAACGCAAAATGTCCCAAACCAATTAGAAGCAGAAAAATGTAGTGAGCGCTCGTCTTACATACCATAGAAAGAGGTAATTTCTTATGAAAAACAAAACAACAGCCCTTATTCTCTCCGTATTAGTAGGCGGTCTGGGTATAGACAGATTTTATCTGGGATACACAAGCATGGGAGTCTTAAAGCTGCTGACCGGAGGCGTATTTGGAGTTCTTTATGTTATTGACATTGTAAATATCGCAACCGGCAAACTTATGCCCGCAGATGGTTCTCTTTATGAGGATACTACCGCAGTTTCCCAACAGACTTCATCCTCCAGCGCTTATGAGGAATTGGAAAAGGCCGCAAAGCTCCATGCGGATGGTGTTCTGAGCGACGAGGAATTCAGCAAGATGAAAACAAATCTGCTTCAGAGAATGTGATTATGTTGGAAAATAAGAAAAGTAACTTTCGGTTGGCATCTGGCGTCTGCTATATTCTTGGCGCACTTTATGGCCTGTTTACTCAGTTTTCTTCATATACCTGGATAGGCAGCATTCTACAAATTATTGCTTTGATTCTTGTCGCAGTAGGAATGTTTCTCCAATTTCCACTATTGTCCATAATCGGAAGTGGAATTCAGATTTTGACCCGATACAGAGCAATTCTTGGAATAAAATTTTTATTCCAAAGCTTTTCCATGTATCAAGCTCTTGTGGGTTTCCGCGAGCTTGCTCTCATGCTATATTGGGTCGTTTTTCTACTCGCAGTGTTAAATATAAAAGGGAAGCGGAAAAATCTTGGAATAGCTTCAGGATGCCTGCTGTTAATCCTTTCTGTTTTAACATTTGGCAGAGTACAGTATATTACATTTGAGGGCATAATACCCGCTGCTGGTGCTGTCCTTTTTGCCCTTGCTGCGGATGATTTTCCCAATAAGATTTCTTCCATGCCTGCTGTCACACCCCATAAGAGTTCAAATACAGCAACATCGGAATATGAAGGAAATCAAGTTGAACGTCTTGCGAAACTAAAGGAACTTTTTGATAAAGGCGTAATTTCACAGGAAGAGTTTGACGCAAAGAAAAAGCAAATTATGGGATTGTAAGTGTAATCCCCAGAGAACCCAAAAAGTTCTCTGGGGAGTTCCTATGCTTCCAAAAGAGAAATATACTTATACACCGTTGTCCTACTAACCCCGCAAACCCTTGCCAATTCAGAAACGTTCAACGTCCCCTTCTGATATGCCGGATAGTGCTTTAGAAACGCGCTGGGCAAATCCTCAACCGTAACCTGCGGCCTTCCTATCCGCTTCCCTTTGGCTCTGGCGTTCGCCATTCCAGACCGCACACGCATTCTTATCATGGACAATTCCAGCTGACTGAACACGCCTGCCATTTGTAGGAAAGCCTCGCTCATGGGGTCGGGCAGGCCGCTGCGGCAATCCAGAATGATACTGCCCACGATCACAAGGCGCAGATGCTTCTCCCGCACAAGGTCGATGATCTCACAAAGCTGCTGCGTGCTTCTGGCAAGGCGGGAAACCTCCAATACGGTGATGGTATCCCCAGCGTGTGCCTGGGCGAACATGGCTTGCTGCTGGCTCTTTATCTTTGCGTCCCCATCGTATTCCATGAAGATTTCTTCGGCTCCTGCGGCCTTCAGCTCCCGCACCTGCCTGTTGATGTCCTGTTTCGTCTCGTTGGTGCTACACCTGGAATAGCCATAAACCATTTTCTTTTCTCCTTCTGGCGGCGGGGCGAATGCCCCGCCCATTGTATTTACATACTGATGGAAAAGCGGCGGCTGGAAACCTGTTTGGTGTATGCTTTATAGATTTCCGGCATAACGCGCTTGAAAGCAGTGGAATCAAACCGATTGGAAAGAACAGAGGTATAGCGGATGATATACTGCCCGGCAATCATTTCTTCCAAATCGTGGGCATCCATTTCCGCCTTGATCTCATTACGGATGGCATCTGCCTGGGATTTCATTTCCTCCATCATGGCCTCGTATTTGTTGAGAAGTTCAATTTTGGCAAGCAGTTCGATTTTGGACATGGTGTGTATCTCCTTCAGATTTTATTTTGCCGTCTTTCCGCGCTGTCGAGGCTCTTTTGTGTTTGGTATAGGACTTACAACAGGCCTTGTTGAAATTGGGCTGTCCTTGTTTACATAGATATAATACACTATTTTCTGTGTAATTTCAATAGGCAGACTACACAACAATCAGTGTATTTTCTTGTTCAAATTCTACATTGAAATCTGTGTAATTCTATGCTACAATACGGATGCTGAGAAAGTGCCGCCGCAGGCGGCAGCCAAAAGGAGGAATACAGAATGCCTATTGTCTACAAAAAAGACATCCTTGCCGCACTGAAAGAGGCAGGCTACAACACGAACCGGCTGCGCAAGGAGAAACTGTTGTCAGAGGGGGTCATTCAATCGCTGCGGGAGAACAAGTATATTGCCCTCCAGAACATTTCAAAGATTTGTGAACTGCTGAACTGCCAGCCGGGAGACTTGCTGGAATACGTGCCAGAGGATGTTCAATAATACATCTGTTTTCGTGGACGGCCGGGGCAGGCTCCAAAAGGCAGAAAAAGCAATAGAATAGGCCACAGTTTTGTCCAGAAAAGTGCGGGGATGTTTTTGTAGACAGGGGGTGCCATACAGGAAAACAAAGGGCTGCTTCTCAATTCCGGCTCAACGAGGGTCATTCCCTCACCAAAGGATTTTTCTGCTCCCAGAACGGCAGACAGGCTCATATTCGATAGGATGAAAAAATACGGCAAGCATTCCTGAAAGGCAAAGGGAACGCTTGCCGTGTTGCTTTTTTGAAATTTACAAAAAATTTTGGTATAATATTACCAGAGAGTTGAAGATGCTGCTCTCAAAAAAGTTTAGAAAAGGAGAAAAAGGAGAATGCCAAATACATTTCCTAATTAGAGAATAATTTCGATACACAGAGAACGCGCCACGTCTGACTTCCTCGGTATCAAGAACAGCCGTTGGCAGGCAGCAGCCCGTGACCTTGGCGCACACGCTTTGATGCTTTATTTATATCTTGCGTCCAATGCGGACGGCTTTACGCTTGCGCTGTCCCCTGCGGCCATCAGGCAGGCTATTGGAATGCCAGCATCCACATACCGTGACCAATTTGTGAAGCTGGTTGACCGTGGTTATCTTGTCCAGAGGGGTGAAGGAAGCACATATGATTTTTATGAAGCGCCGCAACGAGACACGTGTGAAGATGATGGAATACGACGTGGGACGTTTTACTTTACGGATGGCGTTCAAGGCAAAACATCTCCCGTTGTTGGAAGAACGGCTCAGAACAGAGAAATAAATAAGATAAATAATACAAATAATATAATAAATAGCGACGGGAAGAAACAAGTTTCTTCCACGCCGCACTATGAAACATTTGAATTTTAAGGAGAATAATATGAGTGTAAAAACCACAGGCATGAAGCCAGAAGAAATGAAACGCAATTTGTGGGTAATATACAGGTCTTTACCAAATGGAATGAATGAAGAAGAATACAACACCATTTTGACCTTAGTATAGGAAATAGAGTATTTTCTGACCCATGAGATGGAATACAAACCGGCTGAATTTAAGGTGCGGAGTGACAGTATTCCATTTGAATTCTGATACATATGGCTAAAGCGGGAGGCGTTATGCTTCCCGCTCTTTTGCTGTTCGGGCAAATAAATCCACAATCCTTTTATATTGTCTCATGCTCTGGCCTTGTAAGTTCCTACATCGGGCAGCGGAATCAGCGTAATAGTTCCCGTATGCTGTTCGTCGGTGACAGCCTGGGCGTAATTCGGGAACTGCTGCCTGAACCAGTCGGTCACATACTTGTAGGGACTTGCCAGAGGGGCAGAGCGTGCCTTGGCAGTTTCAAAAACAGCTAGGAGGGCGTCAGCGTTCTCATAGGAGCGGATGTGTGTTTCCATATTCTGATAGGTCAGGCGGGTGTTTGCCTGGGGTGTGCGCTTCTTCCGGCCTGACACAACTGTTTCAGTCATATCCGGAAAGTCGTGGCGGACGTTGCGGATAATCCTGTTTTCCTTGGTGCCATACTGGGCGGCGGCAGCCGCAAATTTGTAATTCATAATCACGGTATTGGTAGCGAACACAATTTTATAGCCGTTCTTTCCGGGCTTCACTTCGTTGTAACGCATAATCATTCTCCTTCTCTGTTGGTGCGCTGTCTCAAGCGCTCTTGGCTACGTCCGTCTGGGTTCGCGCTTCCTCTTTCTGCTCCATGAAATCCTTCAGGGCGATTTCATCCGCAAAAGTGGCCTCGAACCAGTTAAGCACATACTGATAGGGACTTTTCTGGATTTGAGAGCGCTGACGGATAAGCCCGAACTGCGCAAGGAACGCTTCACTGTTGTTCAGGGTTTTAATGAATTCTTCCATATTTGCGTAGGTCATGTTGCGGCGGGTTTTCTTGTTTGGGTTTTTCCTGATTGTCTTAACCACCATCTGGGCATCTGAATAGATGGTCTTGTATTCCCGCCAGAGCTTGAATTCCTCTGTTCCGTAGACACTGGCATTCTTGGCAAACGCCTTGGTGACCTGAGCTTCCTTGTCGCTTACATAAACAATCTTTTTCATGGTAATATCTCCTTTTCATTATCCGGGGCTTTGCGCTCCCCTTTGTTTTTACGCTCATATTATATCATGGCAGAATTTGATGGTTGTACTATAAATAAGACTTTGCTATTTTCAGAAAAGAAACATTCCAATTCTTTTGAAACGTCTGGATGGCGGCGGAAAAAGTTCGGCGGGACGCGCAAATTCCGGATGATAGAAAAGTTATTAAAAGTTATCACTTTGTGAATCAATAAGAAATATTGGATTAACACAGGCCAAAGTAGTTCAGATAAAGGCAGGAAAAATAATTTTGGGAGTTTATAGGTTTTTCCATTGACCGCTGGGTTTCCTTTTGGTATCATATGTGTAAACCAATAGACGAGAGGTCTATGGGACAACAAACAAAGCAATAAATCTGTTTCCTTCTGGACGCCTCCACGGCGGGTCGCAGACCCGCAACGCCATCACGAAGGTACTGTATCCCCAGGTAGCGAAAACCTTCGGCACCACCCCCAGCCGGGTGGAGCGGGCCATTCGTCACGCCATCGAGGTAGCCTGGGATCGGGGCGACCTGGACACCCTGCAGCGGTTCTTCGGCTACACCGTGTCAAACACCAAGGGAAAGCCCACCAATAGTGAGTTTATCGCCCTGATTGCGGATAGGCTTCAATTACAGCTCAAGTCCGCCGAGGCGGCGCAGTATTGAGGAATTCCCTAGACGTTTTGGCGTTTCCATTTGAACTACGCAAGCAAATTTTATCGTTATGAAAAATGCTCCTGCCTTACTGGGTGCTTTACACCCAATAAAGCAGGAGCGTTTTATTTTATATCCAGTAAAAAACGGAGGACGGCTTTTCCCGTCCTCACTCTATTTCAATATGTTTAATGCCATAGTCTAATATCAGATTGATCAGTTCGTTGCGGGAATAGTTGCTTTCATTGGCAATTTTATCCAATTCAGAGAGGATTTCTTCCCGAATGCGCACGGAGATAATGCGGTTTCCGTCTTCGCCGCGCTTCTTGATCCTCAGGGGTTCGTTGCTCATTGCTTCCACCTCACATTGTACTGTGATTATATATTGACAGAAGCGATTATTATATGCTACAATTACACATGTAATATGATATGTTATTGTATTACAAATTACAAAAGAGGAGTTGGCTTTATGGCAATGATACGGTGTGGATATTGCGGCAAATATTATGACGATGGGTATACCGGGGCACTCGATAACGGCTGCCCCGCCTGCCCGGAATGTGTCGCCTATGAAGAAGCGGCAGAGAAGGAAAAGGCAGAAAAAGAACGAGAAAACCAGCAAACGCAAGAGAAGAAAGGAAGGGAAACGGTATGAATCCATTGAAATCCAATAACATCGTCGCAAGAATTTTGCAGGTATATGCGTATGTAAATGGTGCGGCCGGAATCATTCTCTCTCTATTGCTCATTAAAAAATGGGGAGCAGTGGTGGCTACCATTTTTTTCGCACTTGTTCTTGTCGTAAATTTTCTAATTTTCGCGTTGGGCGAAATCATTGATTTACTGCAAAATCTCAAAGATAACACGGATAAAAAAGCGGAAATCCCTGGCATCCGAGGGGCTGAGAATGTCCCGGTAAAGAGCGCTCCGCCTGCGGCTGTGGTATCCCAGACCGGCGCTTCCAATCTGAATAGCTATACGAGTCAACACAATTATGATCCCAAGGAAAAAGAGAAGCGAGTGGCTGCGTATTGGGCGGAACATGCGGCAGAGAAAGCAGCGCTTGAAGCTGAGCTGGAATCGGTGAATAACAAACTGACCGATTTACAGACGCAGATCGATGCAGTTTCAAAAGAGGTTTCTCCCCAGGTCGCAGCATTGAACAAAAAGAGAACCGAGAAAATTCCCGAGGAACTTGAAGTGGCGAAGCAAAGAGAGCTGATTCACGAGTTGGAAAACGCCCGTGCCGGTATTGGCGGCCTTTTCAAAGGCAAAGAAAGGGACGCGATTACACACCGTCTTAACACGATTGAACGGCCCAAATTGGATAGACTTTGCCGGGAATGTGAAGCTGCCAAGCAGAAATACAAACTGTGCATAGACGCAGATATTGCGGCGCTTAACAGGCCGGAATTAAGATATGAAAAAGAAAATCTGAAAAAACGTCAGGCAGAAATCAAGCGTGAATTGACCAGAGACAGACTTTGATTCACTTGCAGGATAGCGGAAATACCACTTGCAGCGCAAAAAAACTCCCAACCGACTTCCCTCGGTTGGGAGTTTTTTCATCATTCAAACGCCGCTATACTCCAGATATGTACCCCGTCTGAGCAAAGCGGCGGCACATTTTTCGCAGAGGTAGTCCTCCGTGAGCAGCGCTTCCGGTGCGCCCTCCTCTGTTCCGCCGCAGCGGGCGCAGGCGGGAATCGTTACGATCTTCTTTTCAAAGATCCAGTAGGCCGTCCCCGAGGGTACCACCGTGGAAAAGTCGAAGCGGTCGGTCTTGTGGCCTTCCAGCTTTCCGTAATTGTAAATGTTGGAGTCCCGTACCTGAATCACATCGTCGTCGAACATCTTTTCCAGCAGCAGATAGTGTCCGCCTCGCGTCCAGTAGCCCTTGGTCTGGACGCAGACCACCACATAGCCCTCCCGCATGGCGTCTCTGGCTTCCCGCCACTCGAAGGTCTTTTTCTTCAGGTAAAAGCCCATCTGCGCCGGGGCGACGACGAACAGGCTGCCGTCGGTGCCGTGATCGTAGCAGTAGCCGCCGTAGCGACGGCACATCTCCGGCGGCGTCAGCTCGGTGTCGGCCATGTAGGTCGCCAGCATGGCCATGGTGGTGATGCCGCAGCCGTGGGTGACGATCCGGTACGCGCCGTACATGGTGGTGGGGTAATCCTGCTGGAGATAGAGCTGGGCTTCCGGGTAGCGCTGGTGCCCAACGTCGGGATAGAGCAGGTCAGAGGCAGTCACCGGGGCGGTCTGCGCCGCGGTGCCCAGCGTAATGGCGCTGTAGTCGATCTCGGCGGGGTATTTTTCCCGCGCCTGCGCGATCTTCTCCCCGCCAAGGGCGGCGGTCAGGTCTTCCCGGGCGGCGTCGTACCAGATGTCGGTGCTGCCCTTGAAAAAGACGATATGATAGCCCAAACCTGAACGGAGGATGTCCACGTCCCCGCTCTGGCGGGCATCGTCAAAGCACCAGTCGTCCAGCACGGGGGTCAGCTGCCCCTTGTGCAGCTTCTGGTACAGTCCGCCGTCCAGCGCGGAACCGGCGTCCGCGGAATTTTTATTGGCCAAATCCGCGAAGATGGCGTCATTGGTGGATCTGTTGTCGCCGCGCCTGCTGTCCGCTGCCAAAGCTTTCTCGTAGTCCTCCACCAGCGTCTGGGCGGAGGCAAGGCACGCGTCCCACAGTTCTTCGGAACAGGTCACGGTGCCGTCCGGCGCCACGGTGACGGTTCCCGTCCCGTCCTCCGGCACCTGCGGGATCAGCAGAATGTGGCGGATGTCCACCAGCTTGCCGCTGCTGCGGGTAATGCCCGTTTCGGCATAATCCGACTCATGTTCCGTGAAGTAGGCTTCCACCTCTTCCTCAGTGGGCGCGATGTAGTAGCTCAGGGCGGTATCGTACATATAGCCCCGGTTGTACAGCTCCATGCAGGCGGTCAGGTCCTCCGCCGACGCACCGGCGATATCCTTCGCCAATGCGGAAACGTCGGCAAAGCCGTACTTTTCCGCCAGAGCCGCCAGCGCCTGGGGAATGTCCTCCAGATACTGTTCGTGGAGAGTGTTGAGTCGGTAATTCTTATTGTAGCCGTAGAGATAGGCCGTGGCAGGCTTGCCGGACATGTAGACCTCGTGGTTTTTCATGTTGGGCTGGTAGGCTTCCTCTGTGGGGATGCCCTCGTCCACGCTTTGCAGCGACAGCGCCAGAGCGCTGTGCCAGCTGTTCAGCGCCCGTTTCAGGAAATACTGCTGCCAGCTGGCGACGCTGGCGTCAATTTCACAGGGCTGGGTGTCCAGAGGCTTATCAAAGTCCGGGGCAGTCTCGTGCGCTGCCTGACGGTAAGAGGCGACTTCCATCCAGTAATAGACCTGCAGCTGCCCGTTTGTCAGCTGCTCGTTTCCAACGGTCGCCACCACGGCAGAAGCGTTGACGGAATCCGCCGTATAGCTGCCCTTGCAGGTCACGTCGCCGGGATTGCCGTCCTGCGGCATCGTCGCCGGGACGGTGGGCTGGGTAGTCTCCGCCGCGGACGGGGCGGTAGTCTCCGTCTTCACGGGGGGCTTTTTTCCGCAGCCCGTCAGGCCCTCCAGAAGCATAACGGCACACAGGGCTGCTGCCAGATATCTCTTTGTATTCACTGTCATACCCAGATTCCTTTCTGATTCCATGCTCCTCCCGGCCGGTGCCCCCATTGACATTGTTTCGGAGGCATGATATAAAACGATCAGACTTTGGGGGAGGAAGCGAACATGCGCGAACAATTTATCCGTACCGAAATGCTGCTGGGCGCCGAAGCGCTGGAGCGGCTGCAGAATGCCCGGGTCGCCCTGTTCGGGCTGGGCGGCGTGGGCGGCTACACACTGGAAGCCCTGACCCGCAGCGGCGTGGGGCAGCTTGATCTCATTGACAACGACACCGTCAGTCTGTCCAATCTGAACCGGCAGATTCTCGCGACCTACGATACCGTAGGAATGCGGAAGGTGGACGCGGCAAAGCAGCGGGTGCTTTCCATCAACCCCGCGTGCGTCGTGCGGACTTATGCCGTTTTCTATACCCCCGAGACCGCGGGGCAGTTCGATTTTACCCAATACGACTACATCGTGGACGCCATCGACACCGTCACCGGCAAGCTGGCGCTGGTTCAGAACGCCCACGACGCCGGGACGCCTATCATCAGCTGCATGGGCACCGGCAACAAGCTGGACGCGTCCATGTTTGAGGTGGCGGATATCACCAAGACTTCCGTGTGTCCTCTGGCGCGGGTCATGCGCCGGGAGCTGAGCAAGCGGGGCATCCGCCACTTAAAGGTCGTCTATTCCAAAGAGGAGGCCCTTACCCCCACCGGCTGGGAGGCGGAAGCCGCCGCCCTTGGCAAGCGCCAGATCCCCGGCAGCTCGGCCTTCGTGCCGGGAACGGCGGGGCTGATTCTGGCAGGGGAAGTGGTACGGGACATCGCGATGGCTGCACCGGAGGCTTGAAAAAGCAGCCCAAAAACGGCTGCTTTTTTCCGGGCGAGCAGCGCTGCCCCAGCCTGATGGTTTTTAATCTTCCTCGAAGGTCAGGATATCCTTATACTTTTCCTTGAACAGTCCGTAGACCGCATCCAGAATTGCCTCGTCCTCCACGGCGAGGTAATTTTCATTTTCCTCGTCCACCGGCTCCACCTCGAGAATCACGATCTCGGTGGACGGCTCGTCGGCGGGCATCAGCACCAGATATTCCTTGCCCTCGTAGGTAAGGCAGTCCAGATATTCAAAGTCCATATCCTGTCCGTTTTCGTCGGTCAGGGTCAGAATGCTTTCTTCCTGTTCCATGTTTTCGTTTTCCATAAAAAGTCCCTCCTGATATTGGGATTGATTTTGGGATGATTATACCTGATATGACCGGGAAATGCAAGAGGAATGTGCCGGAGTGTTTCATTGACTTTGCCCTTTGCATATGTTAAACTGAGATCAAGAACACAAGGAGGGATACTTATGACCCCCATCGAAAAGGAAATCGAAGGCATTGTGGACGGCATTCTGGAGGATTACCGCCACGGCCGGGACATCGACAAGCTTGACCCCTTCCAGCACCCGGACAAAGCTGTGGTCATTGACATGATCGGCAAGCTTCTGCGCATTGTCTACCCCGGCTCCTCCCGGGACAAAGCCTACCGCATCTACAACACCAAGCACAACCTCTCCATGCTCATTGAGGACGTGATGTACAATCTGAACAAGCAGATCGCTATCGCCCTGCGGGTCGACAGGACGGAGCGGGAAGCGCAGGAAACGGCGCAGGAGCTGAGTTTGCAGTTCTTCCGGGCAATTCCCGGCATCCGGGCGGTGGCCCAGACAGACGTGGAGGCCTTTTACGACGGCGACCCCGCTGCGTTCAGCACGGACGAGATCATCTTCTGCTACCCCGGACTGTTTGCCATCACGGTGTACCGGCTGGCGCACGTGCTGTATATGCTGAAAGTCCCCATGCTCCCCCGGATCATGACGGAGCACGCCCACAGCGTCACGGGCATCGACATCAACCCCGGCGCCACCATCGGCCGGTATTTCTTTATTGACCACGGCACCGGCATTGTGGTGGGCGAGACCACGGTCATCGGCGACCACGTGAAGGTCTATCAGGGCGTGACGCTTGGCGCACTGACCACCCGGGGCGGACAGAGCCTGCGGGGAAAGAAGCGCCACCCCACCATCGAGGACAATGTGACCATTTACGCCGGCGCGTCTATCCTTGGCGGCGGCACGGTGATCGGCCGGGACAGCGTCATCGGCTCCAACGTCTTCATCACCCATTCTATCCCCCCCTGCACCACAGTGAGCGTCAAGAGTCAGGAGCTGCAGTTCAAGCCCCGGAACTGCGAAGGAAACTGCGCCTCCTGCACCAAGCCGGAACCCTTCTGGGAAGGGCAGAAATAATGTGAGGGCACACCCCAAATGAACCGCACCGGTTCGTGCGGATGGTACAAAAACGGGGCCATGAGCGGGAATGTTTCGTTTCAAATGGAGTGGCGCAGCGCTGGCGGCGCCACTCCGGTTTTTATCCGGATGCGCTCACAGGAAAGCTTTTTCAAAGATTTTGCCGGAGCGTCTTGACTTCCCGGACAAACGTGGTATAATCCTCATATGTAATGAATGTAATAAACATGTGGGGGAGTAGCAAGCACGGTTCCCGCCGCGCAGCAAGTCAACAGTACGGCGAAAGCCTGGCTTGCTTTAATTTGCCAGACTCATGTATATCCGTCCTTTCGGTTATGCATGGTCTGTCTCTTTTTTCAGACCTGACATATCCGTTCGGATGTGGGCAGGTTTTTTATTTTGGGAATCTTTGATTCAGAGCTTCCCCGCTGTCCTTCGGATATACCATTATGATTCGGGAAAAATCCCCAAAAACGAAAAGGAGAGTCATTATGCTTGTACCCGTATTATTGTTCGCAGTCGGCCTCGTGCTGCTCATCAAGGGCGGCGATTGGTTCGTGGACGGCGCCACCGGCCTTGCCCGGCGCTTCCATATTCCCGAGATCATCGTGGGTGCCACCGTGGTGTCCATCGGCACCACATTGCCGGAGGTGATGGTATCCGCCACCGGCGCACTGAACGGTCAGGGCGCCATGTCCTACGGCAACGCCATCGGCTCCATTATCTGCAATACGTCTCTCATAGCCGCCATCACCCTGGCCGTCCGTCCTGCCCCCGTGGATGTGCAGTCCATGAAGAAGCCGGTGATTTTCTTCTTCGTCGCCGCCGCCGTCTACTGCTTCGCCGCCTACGGGATGGGGGAGTTCACCCGGCCGCTGGGCATCGTGCTGCTGGCAATGTTCGTCTTCTACATGGTCGTCACCGTCCGTCAGGGCATCAAAACCCCCGCTCCCCAGGACGAGGAACCCCACGAGGACGGCACGTCCGTCCCTCTGTGGAAGGAGCTGCTGCTCCTGGTGGTTGGCGCGGCGGTCATTGCCGTGGGCGCGAACCTGCTGGTGGACAACGGCACCATCATCGCCAAGGAGCTGGGCGTGCCGGAGACGGTCATTGCCCTGACCTTCGTCGCTCTCGGCACCAGTCTGCCTGAGCTGGTCACGGCCATCACCTCTCTGGTCAAGGGTCACGGTTCTCTCTCCATCGGCAACATCATCGGCGCGAACCTCTTTAATCTGGTGCTGGTTTCCGGCGTGTCCGTCACCCTCGCGCCGTTTGAGGTTCCCGTGGGTAAGACCATCTTCGGCATCAATTCCTCCCTGATTCTGGACATGCCGCTGATGCTCGTCGTCATGGCGCTGCTGACCATCCCAGCACTGACCACCAAAAAGCTCCACCGCTGGCAGGGCATCCTCCTGCTGTGCATTTATGCGGCCTTCTGTGCGATTCAGTTCGGGCTGTAAAAGAAAATAACGCACCGGCGGCGTCGGAGAGAAGCTTCTCTCTGACGCCGCCGTTGATTTTCTTCCGGGCATGTAGTATAGTTAGAAGGAGATAACAACGCCCGCTTCGGCAGAAAGGATCCGGTAACATGACGCGATATGAATTTGAGGTGCTTTCCCATCTGGAGCGGAACGGAGCGGGGCAATATCCCCTGCGGACGCTGTCGGACACCCTGACGATCTCCGGTGGGGAAATTTCCCGGTGTCTGGAGCGGTTGACGGCGGGACATTGGATCACCCGCGACGGGGACGCCCTCGCCGTCACGGACGCCGGCTTGGCCGCGCTGGAACCTTACCGGGTGAAACGCGCCATCATTCTCGCCGCCGGGTTCGGCTCCCGGATGATGCCCGCCACTGCCGACCGCCCCAAGCCTCTGGTGACGGTGAACGGGGTGCGCATTCTGGAAACGCTGCTGGACGCACTGGTGGCGGTTGGGATTCGGGACATCACCGTTGTGCGGGGCTACCGGAAGGAATGCTTTGACGCGCTGCTGGAAAAGTACCCCTTCCTGACGCTGGTAGACAACGACATTTACAGTAAGACCAACAACATTTCCTCCGTCATGGCGGGGCTTAATAAGCTGGACGGCTGCTACCTGTGCGAAGCGGACTTATATATCACCAATCCCGGCATCATCACCAAGTACCAGTACGCCAGCAACATCCTCGGCGCTTACTGCCTCGAAACCGACGACTGGAGCTTCCAGATGGATGCAGCCGGTCACATCATCAACTACCAGAAGGGAAACACCTTCTGTTACAACTACTATGGCATTTCCTACTGGACGCAAGCGGACAGCGCCCGCCTGCGGGAGGACTTCCGGCAGGTCTACGGGGAAGCCGGCGGGAAAGACTATTTCTGGGAATTCATCCCTCTGGTGCTCCGGAAGGAGCACTATGCCGTGGAGATCCGCCAGTGCCGGAAGTCGGACATCATGGAGATCGACAATTACTACGAGCTTGCGCAGCTGGATTCCACCTACCGGGCTGCGCCGGACAGGGAGGGAACGCTGTGAAATGCTACGAAGGCCATATCCTGACGGTCAATCAGAATAACGACGTTGCCCGTTATCTCGTGGAAGACGGGGGAAAAATCGTGTACGTGGGAAACGACCTGCCAGAACAGTACCGCTCCGCCGAGGCCATTCAACTGGGTGAAAAAGCCCTTATTCCCGCCTTTGTGGACGCACACCAGCACTTTGCGTCCTTCTCCACTTTCCACGCGGGTCTGAACGTCATGGACGCGGCGTCCAACGCCGAGATCATGGAGATGGTGAAGCAGTTCGCGGCGCAGTCTCTTAAGAAAACGCTGATCGCCTTCGGCGCGTCCCCCTACTGCGTAAAGGAGGGGCGGCTCATCAGCCGTCAGGAGCTGGACGCCGTGTGTCCCGACAAGGAAATTATGGTGGTAAAATACGACGGCCACGCCTGCATTGTCAATTCCAGACTCCTGAACGCCATGGAAAGCAAGGTAAGGCACCTTCGCGGATACCACCCGGACACGGGGGAAATGAATCAGGAGGCGTTTTTTGCCTTCTCCAACGCGCTGACCAATTCCCTGTCCATTCCCGAGTTGATTCACAATATGCAATCGGCGGTGGATTTTCAGGCAAGCCGGGGGATCGGCTGCGTCCACACCGTCAGCGGCGTGGGCTTTGCGGGAGATCTGGACATCACCCTGGAAACACTCTTTGCCAAGGGACTGAAAAACGGGTTCCAAATCCGGGTATTCCCCCAGAGCATGAACGTGAAAACGGCCACCAGCCGGCATCTTCCCCGCATCGGCGGCTGCTTCGCCTGCGCCCTGGACGGCTGCTTCGGCTCCCACGACGCGGCGCTGAACGCCCCCTACGCCGACGAAACCGGCGGCGAGGGCGTGCTGTACTACGACGATCAGAAGGTCATGGATTTCTGCAAAGAAGCCAACCGGGCGGGATTGCAGATCGAGCTGCACGCCATCGGCGACAAGGCATTTGACCAGGCCTGCCGTGCGATAAAAGCGGCGCTGGACGACTGTCCCAGAGAAGACCACCGCCACGGCATCATCCACGACTGCCTGCCCACCCCGGAGGGCATTCAAATTTGCCGGGACTATCATATCCAGATGCCCATGCAGAGTGCGTTCATCGGCTGGAAGCAGGAGCCGGACGATTATCTGGAACACATTCTGGGTCACGACCGTCTGGAAAAGCTGAACCCCATCAAAACGTTCCGGGACAATGATATTATGGTATCCTTCGGTTCCGACGCTCCCTGTACCACCCCCGACCCCATCGTCTGGATGGACAGAGCGGTGAACAATGATAACGCCGGTCAGGCGGTCTCCGTTCAGGACGCTCTGCGGATGTGTACCTACAACGGCGCATGGGCGGCCTTTGACGAGCAGGAGCGGGGCAGTCTGGAAGCCGGGAAAATCGCGGACATGGCTGTGCTGTCGGAAAACCCGTACACCGTCCCCAAAGACAAAATCAAGGACATTCGGGTGGAGCGGCTGTACCTCAGCGGAAAGTCCTACGAAAGCTGCCGGGAAAGCATTCTTCCCATGATGCTCCGGGGATTGACCTCCCGGAACAAGGCGTAAAGGCGGATTCCTATGACAAAACACGAATTTTACATTCTCAACGACCTGTATAACGGCAGACAGGGCCGGGGCGGTTGCACGTCGGACATCGACCGCACCCGCGCGCTGGACGATCAGGCCGCCATCAACGCCCTGACGGACGCGGGGCTGATTGCCCGGGACACCGGCGCTCTGACCGGAGCGGGTCTTGCGGCGCTGGAACCCTACCGGGTGGACAACGCGGTCATTCTGGCGGCGGGCGCCTCCACCCGATTCATCCCCCTCTCCTTAGAGCAGCCCAAGGGTCTGTTCGAGGTCAAGGGAGAACGGCTGATCGAGCGTCAGGTCCAGCAGCTGAAGGCCGCCGGAATCGACGACATCACGGTGGTTCTGGGCTATAAAAAGGAAATGTTCTTCTACCTGAAGGAGAAGTACGGCGTTAAATTCATCATCAACGACGCGTTCAACATCAAGAACAACATTGAAAGCCTGTACCTCGCCCGAAGCGAGCTGAAAAACACCTATGTCTGTGTCAGCGACAGCTATTTTGTGGAAAATCCATTTAGCCGCTTTGAATACCAGACCTTTTACGCGGGACTGTCCGTCAGCGAAGCAGTGAACGAGCTGTACGTGGACACGGACGGCGACGGCAGAATCATTCGGATGGCAGAAAACCGGGACGCGGGGCGCGTGCTGCTGGGGCATTCCTTCTGGCGAAAAGAATTCTCCGACGCCTTTATCGCCCTTGCCGAAGCCGACCGGGAGGTCGGCCGCTATCACGCCTGCTTCTGGGAGTGGCTGGTGAAGGACTACCTTGCCCAGCTGCCGCCCATGTATTATAAGGAATACACCCCCGGCACGATCTTCGAGTTTGACTATTTTGAGGAGCTTCGCCAGTTCGACACCCAATACCTGAGCCACACCCACAGCGGCATTATCCGGAACATCAAGCTGGTTTTCCGCTGCGACGAGGAAGACATTGTGGACTTCCGGAACGTCAGCGAGGGCATGACCAACACATCCTTTATTTTCAAGATCGACGGTGTGGACTACATCTACCGCCACCCGGGGGACGGCACCGACAGCATCATCAACCGCCGCAACGAGAAGACTTCCCTCATAAAGGCGAAGCAGCTGGGCATCGACCCGACATACATCTACGCCGACGTCAACGAGGGGTGGAAGATCTCCCGGTTTGTCCCCCAATTCCGGGAGCCGGACTACGGAAGCTTTGCGGATTCCAAAAAGGTGCTGTCTGTCCTGCGGAAGCTCCATGCTTCGGACGTGAAAGTGGACTACGGAATGCGCCCATGGGAGGACGCGCTGAGTATGCAGAAGCTGCTTACCGGAAAAGACCCCAACTGCTTCGCTCCCCACGAAGCGCTGAAAGCAAAAATCGGCAGACTCTATCAGATGACGCTGGGCGACGGCGTGGAAAAATGCTTCTGCCACGGCGATACCTACCGCCCCAACTGGATGCTCCTGCCTGACGGGGACGTAATTCTCATCGACTGGGAGTACGCAGGCTTTTCCGATCCCGGAATTGACGTTGGCTACTACATCGTAGACGCCATGTACGACTTCCCGGACGCGGAACGGTTCATCAAAGAGTATCTGGGAAGCGGATACGACGTGTCCGGCCGCTTCCACTACATGGCCTATACTGCCATCATTGCCTATTACTGGTTCGTCTGGGCGCTGTACCGGGAATCCTGTGGTGCGGACATGGGTCAGTCGCTGGAAAACTGGCGCGCCATGGCGGAAAAGTACGCGGATCATTTGCTGAGAGAATAAACTGAGCGCAGAAAGCCTCGATTCGTGGGGCTTTCTGCGCTTCTTTTACAAACATTCTGCGGCTCGGGAAAGTGGCGGAAACGGCCGTTTCTGTTGTTTCCTGAAGCCCTCCGCTCGGGCGGAGACATTTCCGCAATAGTGGGAAAAAGTATACATTTCGTCTATTTATATCGATACAATTGGAGCTTTATACAAATTTTTTGTTTAAAATGACAAATTCGCTGTGGACAAATGGCTCCGGATGAAGTAAAATAAGGGGCGTACAGTGCGGTGTGTGCCGCGAAATTTGAAAGAGGTGAAGTAATATGGCGTTTTCTTTTTTCGGCGGGGTCCATCCCAAAGAAAATAAGTGGTATGCCTGCGACAAGGAGACTCAGGTTTTCCCCGAGCCGGATATCGTTGTGATCCCCATGTCCCAGCATATCGGCGCCCCCTGCAACCCCCTCGTGAAGAAGGGTGACCCGGTGACCGTGGGTCAGAAGATCGGCGATAATCAGGGACTGTGTGTGCCTGTCCACGCTTCCGTCTCCGGTACGGTCAAGGCTGTGGAAATGCGCGCCCACACCAGCGGTACCACCGTGATGAGTGTGGTGATCGAGAATGACCATCTGGATACCCTGTGTGAGGACATCAAGCCCCGCACGCAGGAAGAGGTGGACGCACTCAGCCCGGAAGAGCTGATCGGCATTATCCGGGAGGGCGGCATCGTCGGCATGGGCGGCGCGACCTTCCCCACCCACGTCAAGCTCTCCGGCGGCATCGGCAAGGTGGACACCGTCATCATCAACGCGGGCGAGTGCGAGCCTTACATAACGGCTGACGACCGGCTGTGCCGGGAGCATCCGGCGGAGCTGATGAAGGGCCTGAAGATCATCATGAAGATCTTCGGCCTGACAGAGGGACACATTGCCATCGAAGACAACAAGCCGGAAGCCATTCAGTCGCTGAAGGAGCACCAGCTGGACGGTATCGTACTGGATGTGCTGCCTGCCAAGTACCCGCAGGGCGCTGAAAAGCAGCTGATCTACGCCGTCACCGGCCGGGAAGTTCCCTCCGGCGGCCTGCCCGCTGCCGTGGGCTGCGCGGTATTCAACGCCGCGACCACCCGCGCCATCCACGATGTGGTGTACGACGGAATGCCACTCATCAAGAGAATCGTCACCGTGTCCGGCGACATCCTTATGGAGCCGAAGAACCTGCTGGTTCCCATCGGCACCAGCTTCAACGACCTGATCGACGCCTGCGGCCACTCCGAGAACCCCTACAAGGTCCTCTCCGGCGGCCCCATGATGGGCGTTGCGCAGTACGACCTGAACGTCCCCACCATCAAGGGCGTCAACGCCGTTACCGTGCTGGGCAAGAAGAACAACTTCTTCGTGGAGGAGCCTCACTGCCTGCGCTGCGGCAAGTGCATCGAGGTCTGCCCCATGCATCTGATGCCCGTTCTCATGTATCAGGCTACGCAGGACGGTGATGTGGACGGAATGAAGTCCGTGAACCTGCTGGACTGCATCGAATGCGGCTGCTGCGCCTACACCTGTCCTGCCAGCGTGCCGCTGGTGCTGGGCTTCCGTGCCGGCAAGCAGATGATCCGCAACGCTGCCGCCCGGGAAAAGGCAAAGGCTTAAGGAGGTGGAGATCAAATGGCACAGATGAAATACTTTTATGAGCTGACGATTTCCAGCTCGCCCCACGCCCATTCCCCCGTCACCACCCAGACCATCATGCGGGATGTGCTGATCGCGCTGATCCCCGCGCTGCTGGGTTCCATCTACTTCTTCGGTTTCCGCGCGCTGCTGGTGACGCTGGTCAGCGCCGCTGCCTGCGTGTTCTTTGAGTGGGGCTTCTGCAAGGTAAGGAAGCTGCACTGCAAGACCTATGACCTGTCCGCCGTCGTTACCGGCGTGCTGCTGGCCTTCGTCTGCCCTGTCACCATTCCTTACTGGACGATCATTCTGGGCGACTTCTTTGCAATCGTCTTGGTGAAGATGCTCTTCGGCGGCCTGGGCAAGAATATTGTCAACCCCGCCCTTGCCGGACGTGCCTTCCTGTTCAGCTGGCCGGTTCTCATGAGCAACTGGGTCAAGGTCGGCTTTGACAATGCCGCCGGGCTGCTGTCCACCGCCGATGCCGTCACGGCGGCGACCCCCATGTCCGCCATGCACCAGGGCGCGCTGCCGGAGGAATCCATCCTGGACATGTTCCTGGGCAACATCGGCGGCTGCATCGGCGAAACCTCCGCACTGCTGCTGATCATCGGCTTCATTTACCTGCTGTACCGCAAGGTCATCACCGCCCGGATCCCTCTGGCCTATATCGGCACCGTGGCGATTCTGGCGTTCCTGTTCCCCCAGGGCAATGACCGCATTGCCTGGATGGCCGCCCAGGTGTTCGGCGGCGGATTGATGCTGGGCGCTATCTTCATGGCCACCGACTACGTGACTTCCCCGCTGACCAAGCTGGGACAGATCGTCTACGGCATCGGCTGCGGCGTCATCACCATTCTGATCCGCTACTTCGGCGGCTACAGCGAGGGCGTGACCTATGCCATCCTGTGCATGAACGCCTGCGCGGTGCTGCTGGATAAGATCGGCCGTCCCGTGAAGTTCGGCGCACCCAAGAAGGAGGCGGCAAAGAAATGAAAACCGAATCCACCGTGAAATATGTGCTCCGCATCGCGCTGACCCTGCTGGCCATCACTGCCGTTGTGGCCGTGATCCTCGCCGCGGTCAACTCCGTTACCGCGCCCCGCATCGCGGCGCAGAACGAGCAGAAGACCCAGAACGCCATTGAAGCTGTGCTTCCCGGCGGCGGTCAGGAAGTGAAGGAATTCACCGACGACACCGGTTTGGTCACCGCCGCCTACAAGGGCGATAATGGCTGCGCCGTTCAGGTGACGCCTAACGGCTTTAACGGCACCGTCACCATGATGGTCGGCGTGGACAATGACGGCAAGGTGACCGGCATTTCCATCATTTCCCACACGGAGACCGCCGGCCTCGGCGCTACCGCCGACGCCAACACGGACGCGGGCAGAGCCTTCCGCGACCAGTTTATCGGCATGAGCGGCACCGTGTCCGTTGCCAAGGACGGCGGTGAGGTGGACGCCCTTACCGGCGCCACCATCACGTCCCGCGCAGTCTGCACCGGCGTCTCCGCCGCGCTGGCCTGCGCCGCCAATCTGGCTTAAGGAGGCTGCGTCATGGATTTCAAAAAGCAATTTAAGGAAGGCCTGCTGACCAAGAACCCGGTTCTGGTGCAGCTGCTGGGTATGTGCTCCACGCTGGCCATCACCACCAGCCTGTCCAACGGCATCGGCATGGGTCTGGCCGTCACCGTCATTCTCATCTGCTCCAATATTCTGATCTCCGCTCTGCGGAAGGTCATTCCCAACCAGATCCGCATTGCGGCCTACATCACCATCATCGCGGGCTTCGTCACCGTGGTCGATCTGTCCATTCAGGCGTTTGTCCCCAAACTGTCCCAGAGTCTGGGCGTGTTCATCCCGCTGATCGTCGTGAACTGTATCGTCCTTGGCCGGGCGGAGGCATTTGCCTCCAAGAATGGCGTTCTGGCGTCCGCTGTGGACGGCCTGTGTCAGGGCATCGGCTACACGCTGGCGCTGATCACCGTCTGCGTCATCCGGGAACTGCTGGGCAGCGGCACCTTCGGCGGCGGCATCCTCAACGGCGGCGAGGGCATCCGCATCATCCCCGCTCCGTATCCCGCCATGCAGATGGTCATGCCTGTGGGCGGCTTCCTGGTGCTGGGCTGTGTCATTGCCGCGTCCCAGTGGCTTGTAAAGCATCTGGAAATGAAGAATAAGAAGAAGGAGGCGGCGAAATAATGCAAGCGATTCTCGGTATTATTCTCAGCGCCATTCTCAGTGAGAACTTCATTCTGGTCAAGTTCTACGGCATCTGCCCCTTCATGGGCGTGTCCAAGAAGATCGACACCGCGCTGGGCATGGGCATGGCCGTTACCTTCGTTATGGCGATCGCCTCTGCTGCCTGCTACGCGGTCAACGTGCTGCTGGTGAAGCTGGGACTGGACTACATGCAGACTGTCGCCTTCATTCTGGTCATTGCCGCCATCGTGCAGGTGGTGGAGATGTTCCTGAAGAAGAGCGTCCCCGCGCTGTACAAGGCGCTGGGCGTGTACCTGCCCCTGATTACCACCAACTGCGCCGTTCTGGGCGTGGTGCTGGTCAACGTGCAGAAGGGCTACAACTTCCTGCTGAGCGTGGTCAACGGCGCTGCCGGCGGACTGGGCTTCACCGTGGCCATCGTGCTGTTCGCTTCCGTCCGGGAGCGGGTGAACCGTGCCGACTGTCCCGCGTGCTTCAAGGGCTTCCCCATCGCGCTGATTTCCGCCGGACTGCTGGCGCTTGCCTTCATGGGCTTCTCCGGCCTGAAGGTTTTCTAAGGAGGGCGAAGATATGCAAATTGTGATTGCGATTGCGATTCTCGGCGGTCTGGGACTGGTGTTCGGTCTGGTGCTGGCTGCCGCGTCCAAGATTTTCTATGTGGAATCCGACCCCCGGCTGGATCAGCTGAACGAATGTCTCCCCGGCGCCAACTGCGGCGGCTGCGGCTATGCCGGCTGCGGTGCTTACGCCGAAGCCGTCCTCAAGGGCGAAGCACCCATCGGAAAGTGCGCCTCCGGCGGCAATGAAGCTGCGCAGGCCATGGCGGCCATCATGGGCGTCAAGGCGGAAGCCGTCACCCGTAAGGTCGCGCTGGTGCGCTGCTCCGGCGAGAAGATCTATGACGCGGACGGCAATCTGACCAAGGGCGCGAAGATCAAGGGCAACTACGAGGGCCTGAAGGACTGTCTGGCCGCCTCCAAGATCGGCGGCAACGGCCCTGTGTCCTGCAAGTTCGGCTGCCTGGGCTACGGCACCTGCGTCAAGGCGTGTAAATACGGCGCGATGAAGGTCGTCAACGGCGTTGCCCATGTGGACGAAGACCTGTGCGTCGGCTGCATGGCCTGTGCCAACGTATGTCCCCGTCATCTGATCGTCCCCGTGGAGCCTGACCGGAACGTGGTCATCGCCTGCGCGTCTCTTGCCAAGGGCGCTGTCACCACCCGCGGCTGTACCGTGGGCTGCATCGGCTGCGGCCTGTGCAAGAAGATCTGTCCCAAGGACGCCATCACCGTGGAAAAGAATCTTGCCCGCATCGATTACTCCAAGTGCGACAACTGCGGCCTGTGCGCCACGGTCTGCCCCAAGAAGCTGATCAGGGACTCCAACGTGGAGAACCTCGGCGAGCCGAAGCCTGTTGTTCAGGCGTAACCCCCAAACAATTGCGCGGCAGACCTCTGCGGAGGTCTGCCGCAAGCTCTATGGAAAAGGGCGGAGCCGTGCGGACGGCTGCGGCGCTGACCCCCTTTTTTGAATGGGCGGGTACGCTTGCGAATATAATAGAACCGGCCGGTTTTGGGGAATACAGCCCCGCATTTTCCATGCAGAAGTGGGCGCTGACCTGTTTCTACTGCCGGTAGAGTAGGGTATTCTACTGTAGGTAGGAAAGATACGGCTGTTTTCTTCCCGGGGGGCGTGGCGTTTTCCCGAGAATGTGTGTTACAATAAACCCAAGAATCGGATGATACCGTTTCCCCATCATTTTCAGGAGTGTGAACCTCATGCCTAACTACAATATTGTGACCGATTCCTGCTGCGACCTGCGGCCGGAAACGTATGAGCAGCTGAATCTGACCGTCGTTCCTCTGAGCATGGAATTCCGGGGTCAGGTGCGCGAGGATAAAAGCGACGACAGCATTAAGGAAGTTTACGCGGCTCTGCGCGCCGGAGAGAGTGCTCAGACCGCAGCAGTCAACCCGGACCGCTGGCTGAACGCCATGGAGCCTCATCTGGCAGAGGGAAGGGATGTATTGGTGATGGCCTTTTCTTCCGGCCTGTCCACTACCTACCAGTCTGCCGTCATCGCGGCGGAGGAGCTGCGGGAAAAGTATCCGGAGCGGACGATATATGTAGTTGACACTCTCTGCGCGTCCCGTGGTGAGGGACTGCTGGTGTGGTACGCTTGCAAAAAGCGGGATGAGGGCATGACGCTGGACGAGCTGCACAAATGGGTGGAGGACACGAAGCTCCATCTGTGCCACTGGTTCACCGTGGACGACCTGATGTATCTGAAACGCGGCGGTCGTATCAGCGCTGCCACCGCCCTTGTAGGCACCATGCTGAAGGTCAAGCCTGTGCTTCACGTGGACAATGAGGGACATCTGATCAACATGTTCAAGGTGCGCGGCCGCAAGGCATCTCTGGAGGCCATTGCAAATAAGCTGGGCGAGCTGGGCGGCAATTACGACAACAGCACGGTGTTCATCTGCCACGGCGACTGCATCGAGGATGCAAAATATGTGGAGAACATTCTGAAGACGAAGTACGGCGTCAAGGAAGTGCTGATCAACTACACCGGCGCTGTCATCGGCTCCCACTCCGGCCCCGGCACCATGGCAGTATTTTTCCTGGGCGATCACCGGTAACGGAAAATCATTTCATACTGCATCCGCCCCGGCTTCCCATCGTGTAGCCGGGGCGGTTTTCGTGATTTGGGAAATCGGAACTTCCAACAAAAACCAGCCGGAGAAAACGTCGATTTTTCAGAAAATTCCCATGGAAAATTCATATTGACTTTGCACAAAAATCGATATAGAATACTGTGCAAAAAGCAAAAAATGAGGTGACATACTTGGCAGATATGCATACGAAGGACCTGACCACCGGGTCGCCGATGAAGCTGATACTTTCCTTTATGCTGCCGCTGGTTTTCGGACTGCTGTTTCAGCAGGTTTACAGTATGGTGGATACCATTGTGGTGGGGAAATTTCTGGGTGTGGACGCGCTGGCGGGGGTCGGCTCTACCGGTTCTATTACGTTTCTGGTGCTGGGACTGTGCAACGGCGTGTGCGCCGGGTTTGCCATTCCCGTGGCGCAGAAATTCGGACAGCGGGATTTTGACGGGCTGCGCCGGTTCGTCGGCAATATGATCTGGCTCAGCTGCGTCATCGCCGCGGCGGTGACGCTGGTCACGACGCTGCTGTGCCGCCAGATTCTCCTCTGGATGGACACCCCGGCGGATACGTTTTCCTATGCTTACGACTATATTTTCGTGATTTTTCTGGGCATCCCCGCGACCATGCTGTACAATCTCCTGTCGGGCATTCTCCGGTCGCTGGGAGATTCCAAAACGCCGCTGGTGTTCCTGATTATGTGCAGCCTGCTGAACGTGGCGCTGGACATCGTGTTTATTCTGACGCTGAATATGGGTGTCGCGGGGGCGGGCTGGGCGACGCTGCTGAGTCAGCTGATCTCCGGCGTGCTGTGCCTGTATTTCATCGTGAAGAAATTCCCGATTCTCCATTTGAAGCAGGACGATCTGCGGCTGCGGAAAATCTATGTCCGGAAGCTGCTGAATATGGGTCTGCCCATGGGCTTGCAGTATTCCATCACCGCCATCGGCAGCATTCTGCTGCAAACCGCGGTCAACGGCCTGGGCGCGACCGCCATGGCGGCCATCGCGGCGGGCAGCCGGGTGAGCATGCTCCTTGTCTGCCCCTTTGACGCCATGGGAACCACCGCCGCTACCTTCGCCGGACAGAATCTGGGCGCGGGGAAGCTGGATCGGATTCACCAGGGGGTCAAGGACTGCACGGTACTGGGCATTATCATCTCCGCTGCGATTTTTGTGATCACCTGGTTTGGCGGCAGTGCCATGACCACACTGTTCCTGGATACGGCGGACGGGGCGAGCGTCGACATGGTGGTGCCGATGGGACAGCAGTTCCTGATCATCAACGCGGCGTTTGCCATTCCGCTGCTGTTCGTCAATCTGCTCCGCTTCACCATTCAGGGGTTGGGCTACTCGGAGTTTGCGGTGTTCGCGGGAGTGTTCGAGATGGTTGCCAGAGGTGCCTTCGGGCTTTGTCTGGTGCCGGTGCTTGGCTATACAGCCGCATGCTTTGCCAGCCCCGCGGCATGGGTGATGGCTGATCTGTTTCTGTTCCCCGCTTATTTCCACTGCATGAAGAAGCAGGGGTATTCCTTCAAACCGACGAAGGCCAGTGCAGCGACAGAATAAAATATCAAAAAATGATGGCAGGTCTCCGGTAAGAGACCTGCCATTTTATGTGTTTACTGCTCTTGAAGCTGGTCGATTTCCTTAGCGATGGTGCAGTTGCTCTGGTAGACGCAGCTGCCGTAGCAGCAGTCCGTCTCGGTGACTGCACCGTCCTCCAGAACGACTTCCACCATGCGGCTTCCGTCCAGCTGACGGCAGTAGCCGGATACAAATTTCTCTGTCTCCACGTTATCCCTCCACGATGCAGAAGCCCTTGGGCGCCAGCGTCAGCCAGTCCGGGGCTACGGTTTGCAGGTTGTGACCCATGAGAATTTTCCCCGCGGGGATGTCCCAGGGGTCGCCGCAGCGGTTGCAGTAGATTCTCAGCACGCTGCCGCCGTAGCGCCGGGTGAAGCCAATCCGGCGATCTTCCGCCTGAAAGAACTGAATGTCCCCCAGACGCAGCGCGTCACAGGTTTTCCGCAGCTGCCCCAGACGGCGGAAATGGGCCAGAAGCTCCGGGTCCTCCCGCCCCCATGGGTAGGTGCGGCGGTTGAAGGGGTCGCGGTAGCCCTCCATCCCGGCCTCGTCGGCGTAGTACAGGCTGGGGCTGCCCGGCAGGGTGTATTGCAGGAAGGAGGCCATCTGCAGCCGCTCCACGGCCACCGGCAGCAGGTTCCGGGACAGATGGCGCTTGGCCTTTTCTTCCCGGGAACCGTCAAAATCGTCCACCAGCGCGGTGAGAATGCGGGGGGTGTCGTGGGTGCCCAGCAGATTCATGTTGCAGGCGGCCACTTGGGGCGGGTAGTTTTCCATAATGGACATCACGGTTTCCTTAAAGCCCCGGCCGCCGTCCAGATTCCTGACGAAGTTCACAATGGCCGTGCGGAAGGGATAATTCATCACGCTGTCCAGCTCGCCGCCGGTAAAGTAGGTGCGGCGCTTGCCGTAGGCGCATTTGTTGGACGCGTCCTCCCACACCTCGCCCAGAAGCAGGGCGTCGGGATTCAGTTCCTTGATGCGGTTGCGGAGAAGCTTGATGAATTCGTCAGGCAGCTCGTCCGCCACATCCAGCCGGTAGCCATCCGCCCCCAGCCGCAGCCAATGGGCGAGGACGCTATCTTCGTCCGTGATGATGTAGCGGACGAAAGCGGGGTCCATTTTGTTCACCGTGGGCAGAGTGTCAAAGTCCCACCAGGAATGGTAGACGTTCGGCCAGTTGTAGAAGGTGTACCAGCTGTAGTAGGGGGATTCCTTGGAATTGTACGCGCCCACGGATGGGAACGCGCCCTCCCGGTTGAAATACAGGCTGTTGGAGCCGGTGTGGGAATACACGCCGTCCAGAATGACCCGGATGCCCCGGGCGTGGGCCGCGTCGCAGAGGGCGGCAAAATCCGCCTCGGTGCCGAGAAGGGGGTCGGGGGTCTTGTAGTCGCCGGTGTCGTAGCGGTGGCTGGAGAAGCTCTTGGAAATGGGGTTCAGATAGAGAATGGTCACGCCGAGCCCGGCAATATAGTCCATTTTTTCGGTAATGCCCCGGAAATTGCCGCCGAAAAAGTCGTTGTTCAGCACCTGCCCATCGGGGGTGGGCTTCCAGTCCACTTCGTCGTACCAGTTTTTGTGGATGGTGTAGGGCTTCAGCTTCCCGGTCACATCGGCCCTTCCGCTGGCGTAAAAACGGTCGGGGAAAACCTGATAGATGGTTGCGCCCTTCGCCCAGTCCGGGGTGGTGAAGTCGGCGGGGATGCAGCTCAGCTGCCAGAGATCCCCGGCTTCCATGTTGGTGTCGTCCCCCTGCTTGAACAGGCGGAAGCTGCCGCCCTGTGTATCGATGACGAAATAGTAGAAAAACAGGCCGGGGCAGGGGATGGAAAACTGCCCCTCAAAAACGTCATACGCGCCCTTTTTCATCTGGAATGCCAGAACGGCGTTCTGCGCCCATGAGCCGTCCTCATGATTAAAGACGCAGGTGACCTTCGTCGTCAGGACGGAGGTGGGAATATGGATATGCAGGGTGCAGACCTGCCCCGGCGTCAGGGTGCCGAAGGGGGTCTTGAACTGGGGCTGCTTGCTGTCGTAAAGGATTCTCATGGCGGTCTCCTCATGATAAACTCGTTCTGTCCATTATAAACCATTTTTCCGGAAAAGGGAAGCGTGGGAGAAAGATATTTTGGGAAAGCGCTTGAGAAACCCATGCCTTTTTGGATGAAGGATGGACTTTCCCGGTTTTTCTGGTATACTGTACTGGACGGGAAGATAGGAGAATGAATGATGATAAGAAAATTGCAAAATGCAGATATGGACAGGGTAGCCGGTATATGGCTGGACGCCAATCTGAGGGCGCACTGCTTTATTCCCCCACAGTATTGGAAAAGCAATTTTGACCCGGTAAAAGAAATGCTGCCCCGGGCAGAAGTCTATGTTTACGAAAATGACCGGGAAATATGGGGCTTTATAGGGCTGAACGGGGAATATATCGAAGGCATTTTTGTTTCCGGTGAAATGCAGTCGCGGGGCATAGGGAAGCGCCTGCTGGACTTTGTAAAGACGAAAAAGACGGAATTGCGCCTGAATGTGTACCAGAAGAACATGCGGGCGATTCGTTTTTACCAAAGGGAGGGCTTCAAAATTCTGCGGGAAGGAATGGATGAAGCAACCGGCGAAAAGGATTATGAAATGACATGGCGGCAGGAATAAAACGCCGTTTGGAGAAAACACGAAAAATGCACCGTATGGCTGCGGCCATACGGTGCATTTTCAATGTAAACGTTCTACGGCAATGCCTTTTGAAGTTCCGATAAGGAGGTTACCGTCAAGGATGATACCACAGTAGATGCCATCGCCGCTGAATTCTGCTACTGTTCTGCGGCTGCGAAAGTCGCAGATACCGATCCAGCTTAACGTACACGCAGTCAGTAGGCCGGAACTTTCATCCACATAGGAAATGTAAGGCAGGTGAACCCCGGGCCCGACTGGCCCCGGCGTTTTGAAAAAGGGAATCGGCAAAGGCACGGCATTGCCCCATTCCAAATGTTGATGCTCCTCCGAAAGCACCAGTTCGCGCATCCATACCTGCGCCGTCTGGCCACGGTAATCATTCAGGAACAGATGCTTACCGGAAAAGGCGTTCATTGACTGACCGCATTCCCATTCATACAGGGTAGAAAACGTTTCGGAATCTTCTGCCTGAATGATATTGCACGCCAGCCCCCCGCTTACGTTCGCCTCATAGGACAGAAGCGCCAAACCAAGGGATTTTTCCCAAACGAGAGATAATGTGACCCGGCGGCAATCGGGGATCACATGGAGAGAGGATGTCTGCTTTTTATAACTGACTAATAGGAGAAAATGTTCTTCGAGGCTCTGCTTGCCTGCTGCGATACAGGCAATCTGGTCTGTACCGGGTATTTGACAGCATTGCATATCTCCCATCGGCGCAAGCTGCCGGGGGCGGGGACATTCCCATAGGAGTCGTTTTTCGGAAATCTGGAAAAAATACAGCCGCTGTTCTCCGGTGAATACCACCAGCACGTCGCCATTCAGGAAAAATCCTCCGTGGATATGGCGTATTCCGGTGAACTGATGAACAAGCTCGAAAGTACTTCTCTTCCAGATGGTGATACCGTAGCCAAGTGCCGCAATGTATTCCGCACTGGAAGCAATCCTATACACGTTCCGCTTTCTGAGAGGAACTTCCATTTATCATCACCATGCTTTCAGCCGCATTTCCGCACGCAATCCGACAATTGCCCGAACTGCGGCGATACGCTTACCAGCTCAGCATATTCCGGAACTGCTCCATGTACCGTCCGGCGGGGACGTCCCAGCTGAAATCTTTTTCCATGTCCCGCTTCTGCAGGGCGCGGAAGGCTTCCCGGTTGTGATTGTACAGGCCGAGGCAGCGCTTCAGAGAAGCGAAGAAGTCGTCGGCGTTGTAGCTCTGGAAGGTGAAGCCAAGACCACCCTCGCCGTTTTCGTCGGCAGGAGGAACGGTGTCCTTCAGGCCGCCGGTGGCGTGAACCACGGGTACGGTGCCGTAGCGCATGGCGTTCATCTGACTCAGGCCGCATGGCTCGGACTTGGAGGGCATCAGGTAGACATCGCCGCCAGCGTAGATCCGGGCGGCAAGCCCCAGATTGAAGGTGATCTGGGCGGAAACCTGATCGGGGAACTGGTTCGACAGGTCTCTGAAGAAGCTCTCGTACTGAGCTTCGCCGGTGCCAAGGATCAGCAGCTGGGCGTCTTCCTCCCATATGAGCCGCCGGGCAATGTAGCACAGCAGGTCAAGACCCTTGTGACCGGCCAGCCGGGTGACCATGACCATCAGCGGCACGTCAGGCTTGACGGGCAAACCCACTTCTTTTTGCAGGGCGGCCTTCACGGCGGCCTTGCCCTCTACAAAGGTCTCGGAATTGTAGTGGGCGGGGAGCGCGGGATCGGTCTCCGGGTTGAAGGTGTTCACGTCGATGCCGTTGGTGATGCCGGTGAGCTTCCAGGCGTTGCCCGCAAGGACGCTGTCCAGACCGTGGGCATAGTAGGGATACATCAGCTCCCGGGCATAGGTCTCGGACACGGTGGTCACAAGGTCGGCGGTCTCAATGGCGCCCTTCATCACGTTGACGGAGTTGCTCATGTCCAGGGTGGAACGGTACTCCCAGGGAAGCCCCAGCACATCGTCAAAGAACCCGGCGTTTGCCCAGCCCTGATATTCGATGTTGTGGATGGTGTACATGCAGCGGGTCTTATAGAAGGCGCCGTGGTACATGGCCTTGAGATAAATGGGAATGCAGGCGGTCTGCCAGTCGTTGCACTGGATGATTTCGGGGATGAAGTTCAGGGCGATCATGGCGTCCAGACAGCCCCGGGAGAAGAAGGCGAAGCGCTCGCCGTCGTCCATGTCCCCGTAAATCGCGCCGGTGCGGGCACCGAAGTAATAATCATTGTCCAGGAAATAGACCTGCACGCCGTCATTTCGGTTGGTCAGCTTCATGATGCCGCAGTATTGCTGCCGCCAGCCCAGCTGCACCCGAATCTCGGCCACCCGCTCCACCATGTAGGCGGTGTTGGTTTTGATTTTGTGGTAGTAGGGCAGAAACAGAACGACCTCGTTGCCCGCAATGCGGGCCAGGGCGGAGGGCAGAGCCTCCATCACGTCGCCCAGTCCGCCGGACTTGGCATAGGGTGCGCCCTCAGAGGCGCAGATGGCAATTTTCATACGGTTTCCCCCCTCTTGACGATGACAGGACTCTTCTTTGTCCCAATGAGCTTTGCCCCCGGGGTGACGGTGACGTCCTTGTCCAGAATGACGTATTTCAGTTCCGCGCCCTCGCCCACCACGGAGTCGTTCATGATGACGCAGTTTTCCACGTCCGCGCCCGGGGCGATGGTGACCTGCCGGAACAGAATGCTTTCCTTGACGTTGCCCTCCAGCATACAGCCGTCGGCCGCCAGACAGTTGGCGATCTGGCATTCCTCGCCGTAGTAGGTGGGGACACGGTCACGAACCTTGGTGTAGATGGGATGATTGCCGCCGAACATGTCGTGGCGGATGTCCCGGTCGATGAGCGCCATGGAGTTTTTGAAATATTCCTCCACGGACTCGTTGTACAGGGCGGCACCGCCGAAGGGATAGACATTGACGGAGACCTTGCCCCGCTGCCAGCCGCCCAGAACCAGGTCGCGATCCATGTGGAACTTGTCCCGGGCGATCATTTCTCGGGTCTGCTGCATGAGCCACTTCTTGTCCACCACGAAGATGTCCATGGAAGCGACATAATCGGCGGGGGCGGCAAAGTCCACCAGCATGTCGGTCACGTTGCCTTTCCCGTCCAGCTTCATGGCTAGATCAATCATCTTTTTCCCGTTGCAGATACCGGCCTTGGTGACAACGGTGATGTTCCGGCCGCTCTTTACGTGGGAGGTGATGACCTTGGTCAGGTCGATGTTGGAGAGAATGGCGGAGTCGGTCATGATGACCAGCTCGTCATCAGAGCCGTAGGCGAGGAAGTCCATGGCGCTGGCGAGAGACTCCAGCTTGCCCCGGTAGCGGTGGACTTCGGACTGGGCGTAGGGAGTCAGAAATTCCAGACCGCCCTCCTCCAGCTCCAGGCCCCACTCCTCACCGTCGCCGATGTGGTTCATCAGGGACTGGAAGTTGTGGCGGGAGATGATGCCGATATGACGGACACCGGCGCAGGCCAGATTGGACAGCGCCCAGTCTACCTGACGGTAGCGGCCGCCGAAGGGCAGGGAGGCCATGGTGCGCTTGGTGGTCAGCTCACCAAGGCTTGCGTCGTTGGTAAATACAATACCGGTTACGTTCATTGCATTTTTCCTCCTGTTACAGCATGTCACCGGGCTTCAGCACGGTGTTGGCTTCGACGACAGCGCCCTTGGACGTGACGCTGATCTTCTTCTTTTCCCCGTCGGCGTAAGCGCCGCCCACGATGGCGTTCTTGCAGACTCTGGAGTTCTCGCCCAGAATGGCGTGGCGGACGATGGCGCCGGACTCGATGACCACGCCGGGCATGACGACGCTGTCCTCTACCAGCGCACCCTCGCCGACGGTACAGCCGATGGAGATGATGCTGTGGTGGACGGTGCCGTAGACCTCGGAGCCTTCGGCCACGAAGGCGTTGACGATCTCGGCCTGCTCGTCAATGTAGGAGGACGGCATGGCGGAGTTGCGGGCGTAGATGGTGGAGCGCTTGTCGCCCCGGAGCTGGAAGGCAGGTTCCTTGCCCAGCAGATCCATGTTGGCTTCCCACAGAGAATCGATGGTTCCCACGTCTTTCCAGTAGCCGTCGAAGGGGTAGGCCATCATCTTGTGACCGTCGGCCAGCAGGCTTGGAATGATGTTCTTGCCGAAATCGTTGGCGGAGCTGGGGTTTTCCTCGTCAGCGATCAGGGCGTCCCGCAGTACCTGCCAGTTGAAGCAGTAAATGCCCATGGAAGCGTTGGTGGACTTGGGCTTGGCGGGCTTTTCCTCGAATTCGTAAATGGTGTTGTCGGGGTTGGTGTTCAGGATACCGAAGCGGGAAGCCTCCGCCAGAGGGACGCTGCGCACGGCGATGGTGCAGGAAGCCTTATGCTTTTCGTGGTAGGCCACCATGGCGGCGTAGTCCATCTTGTAGATGTGGTCGCCGGAGAGAATGACCACGTAGTCGGGATTGAAGCGGTCCACGAAGTCGATGTTCTGATAAATGGCGTTGGCGGTGCCCTTGTACCAGCCGGATTTCTTGTCGTGACGCTCATAGGGGGGCAGAACCTGCGCGCAGGAATGGGTCTTGTTCAGGTTCCAGGGCTGTCCGTTTCCGATATACTCATTCAGCTCCAGAGGCTGATACTGGGTCAGAATACCCACAGTGTCGATGCCGGAGTTGACACAGTTGCTCAAAGGAAAATCGATAATACGGTATTTGCCGCCGAAGGGAACGGCAGGCTTGGCGGTTTTCTCCGTCAGAACCTTGAGCCGGCTGCCCTGTCCGCCGGCAAGCAGCATCGCAATTACGCGCTTTTTCTGAAAATACATGGTCACAGCTCCTTATGTAGATTTTTTGAGAATCTCCCGTTGACCCGGAGATTCGTTAGTGCCTCTCTCGGTTTTGTGCAGATGTTTGGGGACATCTATCCACTCTGATAAAATATCATATTTTCCCTGATTAGGAAAGGGAAAAATTATCTAAATATTGGTGAATGAATTCTGCGTTTTGCATAACGGCCTGCCATGGGACGGGGACGCCGCCCGGGAGATCGACGCCCTTCAGCCGCTTTTCCATCCAGTTGAGGTCAAGCCACCTGCCAAACTTGAAGCCGCAGGCCGGGAAATGAGCGACGGTGCGGTAGCCGCGCTTCTCGTGGAAGCGCATGGAGTTTTCGTTTTCCCCGCAGACGAGGGAGTAAAGAAGGTAATACCCCTGCGCGTCGAGGATCGCTTCCAGCGCGTCGTACAGCGCTTTTCCGATGCCTTTGCCCCGTGCCTGAGATTTGAGATAGATGGTCGGTTCGGCGCACCAGGCATATGCCGCCCGGGTAAAGGGCAGACTTGCATAGGCATAGCCGAGAATCTGCCTGTCTTCCTCCCAGAGAAGCCACGGAAACTGGGCGGTGATGTCGTGGTAGCGGCGTAAGAATTCTTCTTCGCTGGGTGGGTCATATTCAAAGGTGGCAGTAGAGGTCAGAACGTAAGGCCGGTAAATGGCAAGCATGGCGCTTACGTCTTCCTCAGCGGCAATCCGGAGCATGGGAATTCCTCCTTTTTTCCGCCGGTGCGGCCGGCGGATAGTAAAAGCGATATATTTTCATTTTACTATCCCAACTTCTTTCCGTCAAGGTTGACATTTCCGTCAAAGATGGGTAAAATAAGAGAAACTGTGACTTCAAAGGAGGGATTCTCTTGGACGCTGGCGGCAACGGCAATATACCTGGACGAAGTAGAGTGCGGCTTGCCGTCCGGGTGAGTCTGTAGTTATTTTGTCTGCGTAAATTGCCTATTCATCTCACAAATAAATGAATAGGAGGAATTACGAATGGCAGAGCGTTTTGAAATTGTGGAAAAAGCCCTCCTGAAGCTGCTGGAGGAGAAAAAATATGCAACTCTCCGGGATATCCTCACGACCATGAATCCGATGGATGTCGCCGGACTTTTTGACGGGCTGGACGAAAAACAGATCCCCCTCATGTTCCGCCTGCTTCCAAAGGAACAGGCGGCGGAGACCTTCGTGGAAATGGAGCCGGAGGCCAAAGAGCTTCTCATCCGGGGCTTCTCCGACAACGAGCTGAAGGAAGTTCTGGACGAGCTGTACGTGGACGACGCGGCGGATATCGTCGAGGAAATGCCCGCGAACGTGGTGCAGCGTATCTTAAAGCACGCCGACCCGGAAATGCGCAGCTCTATCAATCAGATTTTGCGTTACCCCGAAGATTCCGCCGGTTCCATCATGACCACGGAATACGTTTCCCTGCGCCCCCACATGACCGTGGAGGAGGCCATTCTCCGCATCCGACGTCAGGGCGTGGATAAGGAGACCATTTACACCTGCTACGTTACGGAAAAGGACAGGACGCTCATCGGTCTTGTGACGGTAAAGGATCTTCTGCTGGCCGCGGACGACGAGACCAAGATCGAAGATATCATGGAAACGAACCTGATCTCGGTCACCACCCAGACCGACCAGGAGGAAGTGGCGGCGACCCTCTCCAAGTATAACTTCATCGCCCTGCCCGTGGTGGACGGGGAGAACCGGATGGTGGGTATCGTCACCTTCGACGACGCCATGGACGTCATGCAGGACGCGGCCACCGAGGACATGGAGATCATGGCCGCTATGACCCCTTCGGAAAAGACCTACCTCAAGAGTACGCCCTTCGACCTGTTCAAGCACCGGATCCCGTGGCTGATGCTTTTGATGGTCTCCGCTACCTTTACGGGGATGATCATTACCTCTTTTGAGGATGCCCTGAGCTTGCTCCCGGTGCTGACCGCCTTTATCCCCATGCTGATGGATACCGGCGGTAACTGTGGTTCTCAGTCCTCCGTGACCGTCATCCGTGCCCTGAGTCTGGACGAGCTGCATTTTACCGACCTGTTCCGGGTGATGTGGAAGGAAGCCCGCACGGCAGTGCTCTGCGGCGCGGCGCTGGCAGCTGCCTGCTTCCTGAAAATTCTGCTGGTCGATCGGCTGCTGATGGGCAACGAAAGCATCAGCCTGCTGGTCAACGGCGTGGTGTGCCTGACGCTTTGTGTGACGGTCATCCTTGCCAAGTTCGTCGGCTGCACGCTGCCTCTGTTTGCCAAGCGTCTGGGCTTTGACCCGGCGGTGATGGCAAGCCCCTTTATCACGACCATCGTGGACGCCCTGAGCTTGCTGGTGTATTTCCTGTTTGCGAAGCTCCTGCTGGGTGTTTAAAAAGAAAAACTTCGTATGATGTGTAAGTCATACGAAGTTTTTGTTTTATTCGGCCTTGAGGACGTGTGCGCCCTCAAATTCTACGTGCAGGGGCAGCATCTGCCAGTGATGCTCTGTGATGCTGTCCAGCTTTTTGGCGAGCTTCTCTTCCAGCCCGGGGTTGCGGGTGATGCACAGCAGGGTGGGGCCTGCGCCGGAAAGGCAGAAGGCCGCGCCGACGGTGCGCACCAGCGCCTCGATTTTTTCGTAGTCCGGAATCAGCTTTTTCCGGTAGTTCTGGTGAAGCCTGTCCTGCATGGCGGTGCGCAGCAGCTTTTCGTCCCCAAGCTCCAGCGCCTTGAGCACCAGCGCGCCGTGGGAGATGTTGTAAATGGCGTCCCGGCGGTTGACCTGCTCCGGCAGAACGGAACGGGCGAGGGGAGTGGACAGGGTGAAATCCGGAATGAGAACCAGAAATTCCCACCCGGCGTGGAGGGGAAAGCTGACGCTCACCGGCAGACCGCCGTCCACCATGGACGCGGTGAGACCGCCCAGGAAAGCGGGCGCCAGATTGTCCGGATGCCCTTCCATGGCGTTGGTGATGTTGAGCAGGCCCTGCGTGGAGAGCTTATTGCCCCGCAGGACGTTTGCGCCCATGGCGCCGGCCACCAGCAGCGCGGCGGAGGAGCCGAGACCCCGGCAGATGGGGATGTGGGCGTCGATGTGGATCTTCACGCCCCGGACTTCCTCGCTTAAGGTGCCCAGCACGGCGCAGTAGGCGGTGTAGGCCAGATTGTCAGGGCCTGTATAGGCTTCGTCGCAGCCGGTGATCTCCAGACCGGAGTCGGTTTCTTCAAAGGTAACGTCAGTGTACAGGCTCAGGGCACAGCCGAAGGCGTCAAACCCGGGGCCCAGGTTCGCGGTGGTGGCGGGAACGCGGATGGTAACTCGTTTCATGCAGCTTCTCCTGTCGGCTTACAGATGCAGGACGTAGTCCAGCATGTCTTCCTTGTTGATGACGCCGGTGTGGCGCTCGGGCTTGCCCTGCAGACCAGCCAGATTTTTCGGGATGGGCACACCTGTCATGGCGGACAGCCGCGCCATCTGGTCGAACTCGCTGCCGGAGGTATCGCCGCCCACGGCGGCGAGAACCGCCGCGGGGAACTTGTATGGAGACGCGGTGGACAGCACCACCATGGGGCGATTGTCGCCGGTCTGGGAGACGTATTCCTCCGCTGCTGCCCAGCCGGAAGCGGTGTGGGGGTCGCAGAGATAGCCCCAATCCCGGTAGACCCGGCCCATGATCTCCTGCGCTTTGGCGTCGTCGCAGTAGGCAGCCCAGAATTTCTTCTGGATTTGTTCCAGCAGTGCGCCGGGGACGGTGTAAACGCCCTCCCGGTTCAGGCTGTTCATCAGCCTGGACACCAGCGCGGTGTCTCCGGACAGCAGGTACAGCAGCCGCTCCAAGTTGGAGGACACCAGAATGTCCATGGAGGGGGAGGTGGTCTTCAGCAGGGGACGGCGTTTGTCGTAAACGCCGGTGCGGATAAAGTCGGTGAGGACGTTGTTGGCGTTGGAGGCACAGATCAGCTTCCCCACGGGCAGACCCAGCCGCTTGGCGAGATACCCCGCCAGAATGTCGCCGAAGTTGCCGGTGGGGACGGAGTAGTTGACCTCGTCGCCCAGCTTGATCTTCCCGGCGTCCAGCAGGTCGCGGTAGGAGCGGAAGTAGTACATGATCTGGGGAGCGAGACGGCCGATATTGATGGAGTTGGCGCTGGACAGGGCGTAAGGCAGCTCCCGCCCCTGACAGGCGGCGAAGATATTCTTCACGCCGGTCTGGGCGTCGTCAAAGTTGCCCCGGACGGCCGAGACGGCCACGTTGCCGCCCTCCTGGGTCACCATCTGGGCGCGCTGCACCTGAGAGACGCCGCCGTCGGGATAAAATACGCAGATGCGCACCCCGGGCACGTCCCGGAAGCCCTCCAGAGCGGCCTTGCCGGTGTCGCCGGAGGTGGCGGTGAGGATCAGGATATCCTTTTCCATCCCCTTGACGGCCTTCGCGGCGGTGAGCAGCTGGGGCAGCATGGAAAGCGCCACGTCCTTAAAAGCGGATGTAGGCCCCCGGAACAGCTCCAGCACGGAATAACCGCCTACGGAAACGGTGGGGGTCAGATCTTCGGTTTCAAATTTCCCCTGATAGGCGCGGCGAACCAGCGTATCCATATCGGGAATATCCGGCAGCAGGGCGGCAAGAATTTTCGCGGACATTTCCGTAGAGCTGCCCCGCAGGCAAGCCTGCCAGTCAAACGCGGGAATGCTCTCGGGCATATACAGGCCGCCGTCGGGGGCAAGCCCCTCCAGCACGGCCTCGGCGCTGTCCACAAAGTGGGCTTCGCTCCGGGTGGAATGATAGAGCATAATATCCTCCTGTGATCGATTCTTTGCTAATTGCACAAAAAGTTTGGGAATACCGGGAAAACCTTGGCTTTTTGGCGTGGTTGAAATTTGAGCAGGTATATGATATACTGTTTTCCGACAAAAAGCAAGTGTTTTCGGGATGGACACATCCGTTTTTACACACTGACCAAAAATCACCGCACATACAGACAAAACGGGGGATGATTTGATGAAGATCGGATTGCTGGGCTTCGGTGTCGTCGGCCGGGGCGTGTATGAGCTTACCCGGGGCAGAGACGATATGCAGGTCGTCAAGGTTCTGCGCCGGGAGGATATGCAGCTTCCAGACGCGAAGACCGTCCGGGACATCCGGGACATTGTGGAGGACGACAGCATCGACACCGTGGTGGAGGTCATGGGCGGGCTGCACCCTGCTTACGACTATGTCCGCGCCGCCATTGAGGCGGGGAAAAATGTGGTAACTGCCAACAAGGCGCTGGTATGCACCTTCTATGACGAGCTGCTGCCGCTGGTGCAGGAAAAGGGCGTCTGCTTCCGCTGCACAGCAGCCGTGGGCGGCGGCATCGGCTGGCTTTCCGAGCTGGAACGCGCCCGCCGGGTGCAGAGCATCCGGGAGGTCGGCGGCATCATGAACGGCACCTGCAACTATATTCTCGACAACATGACCCGTCAGGGTCTCAATTATGACGATGTGCTGAAACAGGCGCAGGCGCTGGGCTACGCCGAAGCCGACCCATCCACCGACGTGGACGGCATCGACACATGGCACAAGGCCATTCTGTCCGCCAACATTGCCTTCGGCGTGAGTCTGGATAAGGGAACCGTCCTCGTGGCGGGCATTCGCAATATCAAGGCCGAAGACGTGGAGAACTTCAAAGCCCACGGCCTTGTGTGCAAGCTGATCGCCACGGGCAAGCGGGAAAACGGCGTCATCAGCGCCTACGTCCAGCCCACGCTGGTCAAAGATGGCGAGCCGGAAGCCACCGTTCCAATGAACTACAATTTAATCACCTTCGTCGGCGAGACTTCCCAGCGCATGAGCTTCTTCGGTCAGGGCGCAGGCCGGTACCCCACCGCATACAATGTGGTGCAGGATCTGGTGGACGTTCTTGCCGGGAAGGGCTTCTACGCCCCCTACGGCGGCCATGCGGCGGCTGTGAACGACGAGAAGCTGACATGGTACGTTCGCGGTAACTGGAGCGGCGAGACGAAGGCGCATTGGGGCAACGCGGCGGTGACTGCGCCGGTATCCGTTGCCGCAATGCACGCATGGCTGAAAGAGAATCCCAACGCATTCGCCGCGGCAATTCGCGGATGACTGAGAGTGACAGAGAGGAACAGAAAATGAAAGTAGTCAAATTCGGCGGCAGCTCCATGGCGGATGCCGGCCAGTACCGCAAGGTACGGGATATCCTTCTGGCCGACCCGGAGCGCCGGGTCGTGGTGGTCTCCGCCGCAGGCAAGCGGTTCGGCAATGACCATAAGCTGACCGACCTTCTCTATCTGTGCTATGCCCACGTCCAGTATGGCGTGGACTGCAGCAGCATTTTTGACATGATTGCCTCCCGCTACTTAGACATCCGGGATGAGCTGGGGCTTGATCTGGCATTGGAGCCGGAGCTGGAGGCTCTGAAAAAGCGCATCGACGCGAAGGAAGTGACCCAGGAGGAGCTGGTCAGCCGGGGCGAGTATTTCTCCGCCAAGCTGATGGCGGCCTACCTGGGCTTCCAGTTCGTGGACGCGGCAGACTGGGTAATGTTCAACATGGACGGCACTGTGAACCGGGAGGTATCCTACAAGGCACTGCGCAATCAGGTGCTGCTTGGCTACGGCGCGGTGATCCCCGGATTCTACGGCGCCATGCCCGACGGCGCCATCCACACCTTCTCTCGGGGCGGCAGCGACATCACCGGCGCGCTGGCGGCGGCGGCGCTGGACGCGGACGTGTACGAAAACTGGACGGACGTGTCCGGCATTCTCATGGCCGACCCCCGGATCGTGGACGATCCCCAGGCTATCCCGGAAGTCACCTACGACGAGCTTCGGGAGCTGAGCTATTCCGGCGCCCAGGTGCTTCACGAGGATTCCATTTTCCCGGTGCGGGAAAAGAACATCCCCGTCAACATCCGCAACACCAACGACCCGGAGGCCCCCGGCACCATGATTCAGGAGTCCTTCTCCGGCGACGTTGACCCCGACCGGTTCATCACCGGCATCACGGGTAAAAAGGACTTTTCCATCATCTCCCTGACCAAGCGGGGCATGAGCAATCAGGTCGGCGTCCTGCGCAGAGTTCTGTCGGTGCTGGAACGGCATAACATTTCCGTGGACTACGTTCCCAACGGCATTGACAACGTGTCCGTCGTGCTTCCCACCGCCGCGGTGGAGAAGGAGCTGTACACCATCATGGCGGAGATCAAAAAGGAAGCCCAGCCGGATACCCTGGACGTCCACCACCACATTGCCGTGGTTGCCGCCGTCGGCCGGAAGATGGCCTTCCGTCCCGGCATTTCCGGCCGGATCTTCAAGGCGCTGGGCGAAAGCGGTATCAACATCCGTATGATCAACCAGGGCCCTGACGAATTGAACATCATCTTCGGCGTGGACAACAAGGACTTCAAGGAAGCCATCCGGGTTCTGTACAACAGCTTTGTAAAATAATGTGTGGGAGGAATGAATATATGAAAACCTATACTGTAGCCGTCCTTGGCGCGACCGGCGCTGTGGGACAGGAAATGATCAAGGTTCTGCAGGAACGCAATTTCCCCGTCGGGAAGCTGGTTCCGCTGGCCTCCGCCCGGAGCGCGGGCAAAACCGTGAAGTTCCGCGGTGAGGACGTGACCATTCAGGAAGCCGCCGACACAGCATTCAAGGGCGTGGACATCGTTCTGGGCGCGGCGGAAAATGACATCGCCAAGAAGTTTGCCCCTGCGATCGTGGCCTCCGGCGCGGTGTTCGTGGACAATTCCTCCGCATTCCGCCTGAATCCTGAGGTGCCGCTGATCGTGCCCGAGGTCAACCCCGAGGACGTGAAGAACCACAAGGGCATCATCTCCAATCCCAACTGCTCCACCATCATCACCGTCACGGCGGTGAACGCGCTGAACACCATCGCCCCCATCCGCACCATGACCGCTTCCACGTATCAGGCGGTTTCCGGCGCTGGCGCGGGCGGCCCCATTGAACTGATGAATGAGGTGGAGGCACTGCGGGAGGGGAAGACCTACGAGCCGAAGGTATTTTCCCACCAGATCGCCTTCAACCTGATCCCCCAGATCGGCGGCGAGCAGTTCGAGGGCTACACCAGCGAAGAAATGAAGATGCAGAACGAAGGCCGCAAGATCATGCACCTACCGGAGCTGAAGGTCAGCTGCACCTGCGTCCGCGTTCCTGTTGTGCGCAGCCACTCCATTTCCGTCAGCTGCCACTTTGACGTGCCGGTCACCGTGGAGCAGGCACGGGAGGTCATCGCCAAGGCTCCCGGCTGTAAGCTGGTGGACGACCTGAAAAACAAGCAGTACCCCATGCCGCTGGACACCTCCGATCAGGATATTGTGTTCGTCGGCCGTATCCGTCCCGACCTGACGGACGACAACGGCCTGTGCCTGTGGTGCTGCGGCGATCAGGTCCGCAAGGGCGCCGCTACCAACGCCATCCAGATCGCGGAGCTGCTGGTGAAGGAATAATTCCATAAAATTATGTACGGGAGAGCCGCCGGCTCTCCCGTATTTTCTGTATATAAGGAATAGACCGCCGAAAACATGTCCATACTCCACCCCAAAAGGAGGAATGACAATGAAATTGCGGGATGTAATGACAAATCCGGTCATCCGTATCAACCCGGAGGAATCCGTGGCGGTGGCGGCGCGGACGCTTGACCGCTACAATATTGGGGCGCTGCCCGTGTGCGGCAGCGACGGAAGACTGTGCGGCCTGGTCACCGACCGGGACATCGTCACCCGGTGCCTGGCCGCCGGACGGTCGGCATCGTCCACGCCCGTCCGGGACGTGATGACGGCGAAGGTGATCACCGCCCGGCCGGACATGGAGGTCGCCCTCGCGGCAGGGCTGATGGGCAGGGAACAGATCAGAAGGCTGCCCGTCATGGAGAACGGCAGGCTTTGCGGCATGGTCAGTCTGGGAGATCTGGCAATGCAGGACGAAACCAGCATTGACGCAGGGGACGCCCTGACGGAGATCAGCAACAATCTTTCCTCCAGAGACGGTCGTCTCTGAGTAGAAAACAATAAAAAAGACGGCCAAAAATGTAAAAAACCCTTGACAAAGCGAACTTTGGATGGTATTATAAGCAAGCTGTCCACGAGGGCGGCGCACAAAAAACTTTGTAAGAATTTGGAAAAAGTTCTTGACAAAGGGAAAAAGTTGTGCTAACATATAAAAGTTCGCTGCGGGACGAATGTGAACGCAAAACGAACAGCTGTATCTTGTAAATTGAATAACGCAAACGACTATAAAACACCTTGGACAATAAATGGATTGTTTAAGTGTAAGCGAAAAAACAGCCAACGAAAATTCTTGAGTAATTTTGCTAGAAGCAAATTGTTCAGAAACTTGATTTAAGCTCTTCGGAGTTTAGATACAAATTTTTGAGAGTTTGATCCTGGCTCAGGACGAACGCTGGCGGCGTGCCTAACACATGCAAGTCGAACGGAAGTTAGAGCTTCGGTTT
>JABLTQ010017638.1_pt1 | contig 51229 bp, 59 predicted proteins | sample 7160101 | NCBI WGS metagenome assembly JABLTQ01 (sample SAMN14651228, study PRJNA627086) | human gut metagenome | isolation source: feces | host: Homo sapiens | reverse complement strand
TCTTTACTAAAAATATACTTAAAACATATATCATCAGTTAAAGATACATTTATCTTAGTATTCATAAAATCCTCCCTTCCCTAAGAATAAATGTTATCTTATCATATTCCTTTGTCGGATTTTGTCAAACCGTGGAAATCAAATTGAAAAAGAAAAAAGAATGACTTTCATCACTCTTTATTATCGAATAAACATAGCATCACCAAAAGAAAAGAAACGATATTTGTTTTTAATTGCTTCCTGATAAGCATTTAAAATATATTCTTTCGAAGATAAAGCACTAACTAACATAAGTAAAGTAGATTTTGGTAAATGGAAATTAGTAATAAGACCATCAATTGCTTGAAACTGAAATCCGGGATAAATAAATATTTCAGTATTACCACTACATTCTCTAAATTCATGATACTGATGCATAATTGTTTCTAAAGTACGAACGGAAGTAGTACCAACCGCATAAATTTTTCTATTTTCTTTTTTAGCTATATTAAGCCGTTCCGCTACTTCTTTGGTCATTTGATAAAATTCACTATGCATATGGTGTTCTAAAACATTTTCTACTTCGACCGGTCTAAAAGTACCTAAACCAACATGAAGAGTAACAAATAAAATTTCTACTCCTTTATTTTTTAACTTTTCTAATAATTCATTCGTAAAATGAAGCCCCGCTGTAGGTGCTGCTGCACTACCTATATTTTTAGCATAAACAGTTTGATAACGATCCTTATCCTGTAATTTTTCATGAATATATGGAGGAAGAGGCATACTACCAAGTTCATCTAAAATCTCCATTAAAATTCCTTCATAAATTAATTTTACACAAACAATTCCTTCATCTTTTTTTTGGGTTACTTCTGCTTTTAACTTATCAGAAAAAGAAATGATAGTCCCAACTTTTAATCTTTTAGCCGGTCTTGATAAGCACTCCCATATATTACTTCCTAAATCTTTTAAAAGTAAAAGTTCAATAACCGCTCCTGTTTCTTCTTTCTCACCAATAAGTCTTGCTGGTATTACCTTCGTATCATTAAGAACTAGAACATCACCCGAATTTAATTCATTTAAAATATCATAAAAATGTTGATGTTTTAACTCTCCAGTACTCTTATCTAATATCATCAATTTAGATTGATCACGATTTTGAATAGGTGTTTGAGCAATCAATTCTTCTGGTAATTCATAATCAAAATCAGTTAACTTCATGTTATCCCTCTGTTTCTAAAAATTTCTTTACTTTTACTAATATTTCATCTGCAATATCATCGATCGTTCTTAATTCATCATTTTTCAAACATAATATTTTTTCATAATCATAAATAGTTGCTAATTCTAAATAGGCGATTTCTGCCATATGAAGAAGATGAACATTTGCTATTTTACCACGAATACCCTTCAAAGTACAAACATATTCATAAGGAAGATACAAAAATAAAACATAATCTGGTCGAGGTAAATCTAAAAGAACAAATTCTAAATTATCTAACCATTCATACATCATATTTCTTTTTTTAATATCTTTAATTTTTCCACCTTGAAAAGCCATATTCGATTCTACATATCGATTCAATACTACAATATAATCATTGTCTAAATATTTTTTAATAATATCAATATTATAAGCTCGATCAGCAGCATAGTAAAGGCTAGATATTTTAGGATCTACATTTTCTATTCCTTCACGAAAATAAGATTCACTATGCTTCCCTAAGTAAGCTTCTCCAATAATTTTGCCTGTTGGTGAAGCATAGTTAGGGAATCCAAAGCTAATCGCTTTATATCCCATCTCTTTTAAATTCGAAACTAAAATATCTGTTTGGGTTTGTTTTCCTGAACAATCTGTTCCCTCAATTACAATTAACTTGCCTTTACTCATTTAAATCACCTATTCATAAATTGGAAATTGATTAGTTAAATTCAAAATTTCTTGTTCTAATTCCTGTAAAACTCTCTGATCATCTTTATTTTTTAAAGCCTTTGCTATAATATGTCCAATCATTTCAAATTCTTTCTCCTTAAGTCCACGTGTTGTCATCGCTGGTGTTCCAAGTCTAATACCACTAGTTTTAAAAGGCGATTCGGTCTCATTTGGTATTGTATTTTTATTAACTGTAATATGAATTTGATCTAATACTGTCTCAGCTTCTTTACCTGTAATTCCAAGTAAAGATTTAACATCAACAAGCATTAAATGATTGTCTGTCCCTCCAGAAATAATTTTAAATCCTTCTTCTTGTAAAGTTTGAGCCAAAGCTTTAGCATTCTTGATAACTTGTTCCTGATAAGTTTTAAATTCTGGTTGTAAAGCTTCATAAAAGCACTGTGCTTTAGCAGCAATAACATGCATCAAAGGTCCGCCTTGAATACCAGGAAAAATGGTCTTATTAATCTTTTTTATGATTTCCTCATTATTCGTTAAAATAAGACCTCCTCTAGGACCCCTAAGCGTTTTATGAGTCGTAGATGTTACAACATCGGCATATTCTACCGGATTTTGATGAAGCCCTGAGGCTACTAAACCAGCAATATGTGCCATGTCTACAAATAAATAAGCACCTACTTCATGAGCGATTTCACTAAATTTTTGAAAATCAATAAAGCGAGAATAAGCCGAAGCGCCCGCAACAATCATTTGTGGTCTTTCCTCTTTAGCAATTCTTCTAATTTCTTCGTAATCTAACATTTCGGTTTTTGAATCTAAATTATAAGCAATAAACTCATAATCTAATCCACTAAAATTAACCGGATTACCATGAGTCAAATGCCCACCATGAGATAAATTAAGTCCCATTACTTTATCATGCGGTTCTAATAAAGCACGATAAACAGCCATATTTGCACTAGAACCACTGTGAGGTTGAACATTAGCATATTTAGCACCAAAAAGTTCTGTAACATATGAAATAGCTAGATCTTCCACAGTATCAACATTTTCACAACCACCATAATATCTTCTACTCGGATATCCCTCTGCATACTTATTTGTAAAAATACTTCCTTGAAGTTCTAATACATCTTTAGAAACATAGTTCTCTGAAGCAATAAGTTCTACATTATTTTGCTGTCTTTTCTTTTCCCTTTCTAAAGCCGCTTTAATTTTTAAATCCATTTAAATCTCTCCTTTTCGCTTGAACTACAATATTATTTAAAAGCATTGCAATTGTCATAGGTCCAACTCCTCCCGGAACTGGTGTAATATAACTAGCTTTTTTAGAAACACTTTCCCAGTCAACATCTCCTACAACTTTTCCATCAATTCTATTAATTCCTACATCAATAACAACTACACCATCTTTAACATATTCTTCTGTAATATAATTTGCATGTCCTATGGCTACAATTAAAATATCTGCTTGTTTCGTTATTTCTTTTAAATGCTGTGTTTTTGAATTAGCAATAGTAACAGTCGCACCTCTATTTAATAAAGCAATAGCCATTGGTCTACCAACAATTTTACTACTTCCTACCATAACTACATGTTTACCCAATACAGAAACATGTTCATGTTCTAACATTTTTAATATCCCAAGTGGTGTTGCCGCTAATATATATTCTTCACTACTAAGTAATGAACCCAAATTATATATTCCAAAACCATCTACATCTTTTTCTAGCGTAACATAAGAAACAATTTTATCTTCATGAAATTTTTTAGGAAGTGGACTTTGAACTAATATTCCATCAAATCTCGGATCATTATTCAATTCCTTAATTTTTAAAATTATTTCCTCCTCTTCATTATTTTCATCAAAACGATATAATTCTACTAAAATACTGAGTTCTTCACATGTCTTAATTTTATTTCTTACATAAATTTCACTAGCCGGATCATTTCCAACTAAAATAATGGCTAACCCTGGAACAATATTTTTCTTCTTTAATTCAAAAATCTCCTCTTTTAATTTTTCTTTTATTTCTTTTGCTATTAATTTTCCATCTATTAAATTCATTATAATCTCCTTTCGTTTTTTTAGTTTAAATTTTTAAAAACGAAACACTTGAATTTCTACTATATATAAAATCATAATCTTCACCCCTAGAAAAGTGTACCCTGTCTAACAATCTTTAAATGTTCATAGGCTTTATCTGTAGCGACTCTGCCTCTTTGTGTTCTTTTGATAAATCCTTCTTGTAATAAAAATGGTTCTACAACATCTTCAATGGTTGTAACTTCTTCACCAATAGCTGTTGCAATTGTCTCAACTCCAACAGGTCCTCCATTAAATTTATGAATCAAAGCATTTAAATACTCAATATCAATTTGATCCAATCCATACTCATCTACCTGTAATCTTTTTAGACTATCTATTGTAATATCATAAGTAATAACACCATCACCTTGAACTAAAGCGAAATCTCTTACTCTCTTAAATAAACGATTTGCTACTCTTGGCGTTTTTCTACATCTTTTAGCAATTTCTAAAGCTGCATCATCTTCAATCTCCATGTCTAAAACTCTACCTGTTCTTTTAACGATTTGCTGCAATTCTTCATCTTTATAATAATTCAATTTTGAGACAATTCCAAAACGATCACGAAGAGGACTAGATAAATCACCAGCTCTAGTAGTTGCCCCAACCAAAGTAAACGGAGGCAGATCAATTTTTATACTTCTACTCTTTCCATCGGCACCAATAATAATATCAAGTTCAAAGTCTTCCATTGCCGGATAAAGAATTTCCTCTACAAATTTAGGCATTCTATGAATCTCATCAATAAATAAAACATCACCAGGTTCAATCGTTGATAAAACAGCAGCTAAATCGCCACTCTTCTCTAAAGAAGGACCACTAGCTGTTTTAATATTACTTCCTAGTTCATTTGCAATAATATGTGCAAGTGTTGTCTTACCAAGTCCAGGAGGACCATATAGTAAAACATGATCTAATGCTTCTTCTCGCATTTTAGCAGCTTCAATAAATACTTTTAAATTCGCTTTAATATCATCTTGGCCAATATATTCATTTAAACTCTGTGGTCTTATAGTAGCCTCAAAAGAATCACTTTCCTGCTCCTTTACATCTAAAATGTTATCTCCCATGATATTCCTCCTTTATATAATCTAATATTTGATACCAATTGTCAAAACTTAAATATTTTTCACTATGTCCCATACACAAGCAAGTAATACCATATGAATACACTCCATCAAGCACTTGCTCTTTATCATCAATAAACAAATCCACATGATTTTTAAAAGCTTTCTTCCCTTTTTTTACTTGCTTAAAATATATTTTATCATACCAAATATTATGACGTTCTAAAAATTTAATAGTATTTTTAATATTATTTCTACTAAATTTATTACTTCGCGCTGTAATAATTATAATATCGAAATTATTTTCTTTAAAATATTCCCAAGCTTCTTTTACACCTTCTTTAAGAGTATATTCATTTCTCATTTTATCAAGATTCTTTTTTAAAAATTTCCTATATTCTTTTCGAGGAAGCTTTTTATATTCATCATAATCTGGATATTCAGCCTTTAAATACTCACGAACTGTTTTACTAGTATTTGTGATAGTATCATCGATATCAATTCCTAAAATCATTTTAACATCAACTTCAGTGCTTCCTTTATTTGAGCTTCTATTTCTAAAGAAGCATTAACTTTTGGAAGTACTTTCTTAATTTCTGCGTTTTTGTATCCTAAACTTTCAAGAACACTAACAAGTTCATCAAAATCTCCACTTAAATTCATATCTGATTTACTAGCAAGTTTCCCTTTTAAATCTAAAATAATTTGTCTAGCTAACTTTTCACCAATCTTCGGAAATTTTTTCAAATACAAAATATTTTCTCGATCAATTGCATCAATAATTCCAGCAATACTACCAGTAGCAAGCATAGGCATCGCCATTTTAGGTCCTAAACCTTTTACATTAATCAATTTTAGAAATAAATTTCTTTCATCTTCGCTTTTAAAACCATATAAGGAATACTCATCTTCTCGGATTTGATTATACAAAAAAACTTTTACTTCACTATTTAACTCAAAACTAAAAGGATTTGCAACGTATACAGTATATCCAATTCCTTGATTTTCAATCACAATATAATTACTCTCTTGAAAAGTAATCTTACCAATAATATAGTTATACATCCTATCACCCTAACAAATATCATAGCATACATTTGTTTAAAAGTATAGTATTAATTCAACATAGAGAAATTAAAATATCTTTCTAAAATATTTTCTTTTATAGTAAATAAAAACATGTTAAAATAATAATTAAAAGAAGGCGAATAAAATGCAAATAAATAATGGGATTGATATAATTTATATTCCTAATATCAAAAAAATTTTAACACCTCATATTCTAAACAAGTTATTTACATTAAATGAACAAGAATATTTTCAAAAGAAAAACATGTCTTTAGAAACAATTGCTGGATTTTTCGCAGCTAAAGAAGCTTTCTTAAAATCAATAAATCAAGGAATTGATTTTTGTAAAATGACTGATATTGAAATATCTCATGATAAAAATGGTTCTCCCTATTTTAACCTCCACCAAGAATTAAAAAAGAAAGTAAAAAACATTACTTTCTCCCTTTCCATTAGTCATGATCATAACTATGCAATTGCTTTCGTAGTTGCACTTTTTCTTTAAATTTTTGCAAGTCTTTCTCCCAAGAAGCATATTTTGTCTCACCTTTATGATTTTGAAATTCCATTTTAGAAATCAAATAATTTCCTAAATATTTACTTACTTTTAAAGCCCCATTATAATTTAAATGGTCTCCTTTATCTCTTGTATCTGTTAACCAATCAATTTTTATTTCATCATTTATCACATTCATGTCTAAATAATCAATTTGATATTTAGAAGCATAATCTGAAATTACTTGATGACGTTTATAGTTCCAACCTTTATAATTAGGCGTATTTAAAAGCATAAAAGAAATATTTTCTTCTTCACATAATTTTCTTATTTTCTCTAAATAAAACATATTAATACTAGAAATCTTCGTATTTTTTTTATTTTTCGTCATATAATCATCATTTTTAGATGGAGCTAGTTTTTTACTAAAATTATAGCCCTTTAATTCATCGGTCCAAGTATAATCAACCTCAAAATTAAAATCTCTAAAAGTTAACGATTTCCAACGATTATGATATAAAAAGATCGGTAAAATACCTTGAGCAAAGTTTTTGCCAACTCTACCTAAGGATACATCTCGAAAAATATTATAGGCTTCCAAAATCACTATTTTAGGCTTCTGTGTTTTTAAAGCTTTTTTTAAAAAATCATAAGAAGTATTAATTAATTGAGCGGGTGTACCAGTAATATACAAAGTAATACCATATTCATCATAAATATCCAAAGGCGAAATATTAGCATATGCCTCACTATCTCCAATTACTAAAACATCAATACTATTTTCCGGAGCTCCTAAGATCCCATTTGCCTTTACATTATACATTCCAGCCTCTTCTGTATTATTTTTAGGCATAAACACAAAAGACAAAAGAACTAATAAAAGAAGTAAAATAAAGTGAAAGAGAAAAATTCTTCCAATCATTTGTTTAATACTCATACATACCTCCTAAAAATTTACATAAAGCGGATCAACTGGGGCATACCCTACTCCATAAGCGCCAAAAATAATAATAATTAAAATTAAAACATAATAAATAGTCCATCTTAAAGGAATTGGATAATTTGCAATCTTCTCTCTTACATCAATCTTTTTTTCCTTAAGGACACTAATAACAAAAACAATAATTAAAATTAAAAACACAATAATAAAATCTCCTTTTGTTAATCCTAAAGTGTAGAGAAAACCATGTTTAAATGAAGCCAAAGAAAATTCTGTAAATATTTTCTCTAACATACCAAAACCAGCTGTTAAACTAGTTGCTCTAAAAAACATTTCTCCAATAATAATAATAATCCAAGTTTTGAAAATCACGAGAGAAAGATATATTTTACTTTCTTTATTAACATGCAATTTTCGGTAAACTTTTGAGAAGAAAGGTTCTGTAACATTTTCAAACAAGATAAAACAAAAATGATACATTCCAAAGAAAATATAAGTCCAAGCAGCTCCATGCCACAAACCATTACATAACCATACACAAAATAAAGCGATACTTCCACTAACAAACGGCCCAAAATGATTTCCCAAAACTTTTCTAAGCTTCATCGTGAGTCTTTTTAATCCCTTAGATAAAGACAATGGATAGAATATATAATCTTTAAACCATTTGCCTAAAGTAATATGCCAACGCATCCAAAATTCCGAAATATTTTTCGAAAAGAAAGGCTGTCTAAAATTCTCTGGCAAACGAATTCCAAACATTTCTCCACTACCAATGACAATATCCATAACTCCCGAAAAATCCATATATAACTGAATAGTATACAAGATTGCTCCCAATAAAATAATTCCTCCATCATAAGATGCATAATGATCAAATATAGTTTTGACAATAATATTTAAACGATCTGCAATAACCATTTTTTTCATTAAACCATAAAGAATTCTTTGAGCTCCAAAAGTAATATTGCGATAACTTAAATCTTCCCCTTGATATAGAGGGTAAGCAATTTCACTATATCGACAAATCGGTCCTTCCATAATAATCGGAAAGAAACTAACAAATAAAGAAAAGCGAAAAATATTCTTATCAGCACAGATTGTATCACGATAAACATCAATTAAATAAGAGAGCGCTTGCAAAGTATAAAAAGAAATACCAATAGGTAAAATAAATTTAGGAACCGAAAACTGAAAAGGAAAATCAAGAACCGTAAATAAATGATTTAAATTTGTACCTAAAAAGAAAGAATATTTTAATACAATTAATATACCTAAATTAAAAAGAAGACACAAAATAAATACCAATCTTTCTTTTCGTTTTTCTTTTTTCTTCCACACTTTCTTTTGGTCCTTACTAACATTTTCGAGTTCAACAATAGCTTTTTCTTTCATTCTTTTTAAAAGTAAAGCGGAAAAATAAATACTAAGAATCGAAAGAATTAAGAAGATAATTCTACTCTTACTTAAAAGAAAAATAAATAAAAAACTAGCTAATAATAATATTTTAGGCCTTACTCTTTTAGGAACAATTTTATAAAGAAGTAAAACAAAAGGTAGAAAAAGGAGAAAATATGCCGGACTACTGTACTGCATAATTCTACTCCTCCTCTAATCTTTCTACTAACCTCAAAATAGCTTCTGCTGAATTAAAATTAGAAGGAATAATTTCCACAGTTGGAATTTCAATATCATATTCTTCTTCTAATAAAGCTACTAAAGATAAAATAGATAAAGAATCCAAATAGTGTCCATCAATCAAATTAGTAACAACTTCATAGTCTACATCTGGATTAATTTCCTTTAAAACTCCTATTAATCTTTCCATTTTATTCTCCCTCCTTTCTATAAGTATTAAAGACATAAGTTTCCACTTTATCCCTAATTCTTATTACCCTATTATCTTTATATAAGAAAATACTAGGCAAATCTCGACTCAAAAATAAAGATATCCCCTCTGTTAAAGAATAAGCACCAGTATTTTTAAAAAGCAAATAATCTCCAACTCTTAAATCTGCTTCTAAATGTTTAACTAAAAAATCATTAATAGTACATAAAGAACCACAAACATTATAATCTTTTTTCTCTTCATCACGATATGGCCTTACTTCCATCATTGGTTTTCTCATAGATAAGCCAGAACCATAATAAACCATTTGATGCATTCCCCCATCAACAATAGCAAAATTCCCATTCTGATTATCTTTAATATCCTTTATTTGAGTAATATATGTACCACAACTCGCTACTATACTTCTTCCTAACTCCAAAATAAAATTCCCTTGAAATTCCATTTTCACTACAGAATCCGAAAAACATTGTAAAAATTCCTCTTCTTCATCTTCTTGCCCTTCATAATAGCAAATTGGAAATCCTCCACCATACTCTAATTCTTCTAGTTCTATATCATAAGTTTCTTTTATTTTTTTGATATAATTATCTAAATACTCTAATTCTTTTTCAATTTGCCTCTTTCTTTTTTGTGTACCTGAAAAATATTCTAAACCAACAATATGCAAATAAGGATATTCATGTTGATGAGAAAGAATTTCTTCTATCTCTTCTTCTTTCATTCCAAATTGATTTCCACTTGTTAGACGAAGTAATATTTTTATTTCTCGGTTACAATCTTTTAGCAAAGCAAACTGAGACATAGATTCAACAGTAAAAATACCACTTTGATAATCCATCACGGCTAGCACTTCATCTTTTTCTTTTTTAACTCCCGAAATTACTAATTTTTTAGCATCGATTCTTTGTCCTTTACAAATTTGAAATTCACCAAAAGAACAAACTTCAAAACGTTCAACTAAATTTTCAAGTTCAGAAATCAAAAAAGAATTTGCTTTCATAGCAAAGCATAGCTTTACTCTTTTAGGTAATCGCTCTTTTAACCATCTCACACGTCGATGAAGCTCATAAACATCTAATAAATAGCAAGGAGTATATTCCTTAATTTGTTCAAAAACTATATCTTTCATTTTAAATCATTCCTCCTAAGGCCTTACGATCAATCTTTCCGTTTTTATTTAAAGGAAATTCGGAAATAGAAATCCATTTTGTAGGAATCATATATATAGGTAAATGTTCTTTTAAAATTTGTCTAATTTCTACTTCACTTTTATTGCCAATATAAAACGCAACTAATCGACTTTTTTCTTCCAAAAATATCACACAACACCTTGAAATTCCCTCAATATCATGAATTGCCCTTTCAATTTCTTCCAATTCGATTCGATGCCCCATATATTTAATTTGAAAGTCTTTTCGCCCACTAAAGAAAAACTCATTTTGTTCATTAAAATATCCTAAATCTCCCGTACGATAAATTAAATCAATATAATTTTTTTGACTTGGATTTTGAACAAACTTTTTATTAGTCTCCAAACTATTGTTAAAGTAACCCAAAGCTAATTCTGAACCACGTACACAAATTTCTCCCATTTTAAAAGGCTCATCAATTCTTCTATTACTTTCATCAAGTAAAAAAACATCTTCATTAGGAAAAGCTTTACCAATCGGAATTTTATCATATTCTCTCTCCCGATCTAAAATATGATAAGTACAATTACAAGTAATTTCTGTTGGCCCATACAAATTCACAAATGTAGCTTGGGTTAAATGTTCCATCCAAGACTTTAAATGTTTCATTGGCATAACCTCACCACTAAACATAACTTTATTCACATGTTCTAGTGGTTTATAATCTAATCCATGAAAAGTAGAAATTAAACATAAAGCAGATACAGCCCAAATCATAGTAGTAACTTTATAATCTACTAACATATCCATTAATTTCATAGGATTAGAAAAATAAGCTCTAGGAATCAAAACTAAATTAGCTCCGGTTTTTAATGCCGAATAAATATCTTTTACAGAAACATCAAAATCCAAAGGCGCCTGATTAGCTAAGGTATCTTCTCCAGTAATATGAAAGATCTCAGTAAAATAAGAAATAAAATCTAAAACCGAACGATGACTTACTACTACTCCTTTAGGAAGGCCAGTAGAACCCGAAGTAAAATTAATATACAGTGGATCTGTATCAATTTTTTTAGAGCGAATAGCTTGAAGAACTTCATAATCACAAGGAAACTTTCTCAATTCTTCTACTTTAAGAATAATAAATTCCGGAAATAAAGACACAGCACGTTCATAAAAAGATCCATCTGTAATAATAATATTTGTCTGTAAAACAGTAACAATATTTTTTAATCTTTCATCTGGTAATTCAGGATTCAAAAAACTATAACATCCACCTGCATAATGAATACCAAAAAAACTTTCTAAAGCTAAAACGCTTTTCTCCATATAAACCGCAACTGGCATATTAATAGAAACATATTTAGCTAAAGCTGTTCCTATCTGTTCACTAAATTTTTGTATTTCTAAATAACTAGTAAACCCAAATTCATCATACACTCCACACTTATTTTTTTCCCTCATCTGTTCTAATAACTCTAATGCATTCATATCTATACTCCGATCTACATCCATTGTATCGAAAAAACATATAAAAATCCTATAGAAAACCTTAATTTTTCTATAGGATTCTATTTTCTTGGAAAAGATATAATAAACTCTGTTGTATATTTAGATTTATTTTTTTGAGCAAGCTTTATAGAGCCGCGATGAAGAAGAACAATTTTCTTAGAAATAGACATTCCAAGTCCCACACCTTTTCCACTAGTTCTAGCTTCATTGCTAGTAACAAAAGGCATAAAAATAGACTTCCTAAGTTCATCACTAATCCCCTTTCCATTATCTCCAATATGTAACAAAACCTCTTCTTTTTTAATCTGCATTTCAAAATAAATAGTAATTCCTTCACTATTATGATTTAAAGAATTATTAATTAAATTTTCGAATAACCTTTTGATCAATTTTTGATCAATTTTTAAAAAGATTTTGTCTTCTGGAATTTGTACTTCTAAATAAAAATTTTTAAAATGAATTTCATGATATTTATTTGCCAAATATTCTTTGCAAAATTCTCCAAAATCCACATTTTCTAACTGCAATTTATACTCCGGATGTTCCATTTGCGTAAACTCAAATAAGGTATCTACTAAATCACTTGTATATAATGCTTTTTGATAAATTGTTTGATAATATTTTTCACGTTTATTAGATGGAACTACTCCATCTAAAAAGGCTTTAGTATATCCACTTATAACAGTTAAAGGCGTCTTTAAATCATGACTTACATTTGCGATAATCTTTTGTCTTTCTAAATAAACTTCCGTCTTTTCTTTTTCAGAAGTATTTAATTTTTGCAAAACTAAATTAAAATTCTCTACAATTTGTTTAAACTCTTCAGGCAGTTTTTCTTGTTCAATTTCTAAATATTCTCCTTTCTGATAAGTCTTAATAGCCAAGGAAAGAGCAGCAAAAGGTTTTTTCAAACTTCGATTAAAAAAATAAACTTCTAAAGCAATAACTAGTATCAAAATAGAAATGGCAATAATCCAAAAAGTTTGTGTTTCACTTAAAAGCGTAGAATAATAAGTAGTAGAAATCATAGGTGATAAAAAAAGTAAAGTTCTTTTTTTGCCAGATTGAGTTACAAAATCATATTTTTCTATTCCATGAGTATCATTATAAATTCCATTTAACAAATGAATATCTTGCTCAGAGATAGATTCATTAATTGGAAAGATATCCCCTTTAACCACTACATTATTTTCATCTACTTCTGCATATCCTTTAATCATTTCTGTTTCTAATTCTTCATCATAAGAATTCAAAAAAATAACAGAAGTAACCTCATTATTTTTATTTCTTTTATTTAAAACATAATAATATTCATTCGAATAGTAATCACTAATATAACCTACTTGTTCACTTGAAATATTTTTTTCAATATCCCAATCTGTAGCAAATAAATAAAACCCTTTCTGATTTACAATAGCAAACTCACAATCAGAAAATTGTTCTATTGGAATTAAATCATATTTTTCTTCTTTTAAAAAATCTTCATAAATCAAAAAATCTTCTAATACAGGAAAACTATTCTCTAATTGTTTTGTAGAAATGGAATTTGCTAATACAAACATACTAAGTAATAAAAAAGAACATAAAGTAAACTGAACCAAACAAATTTTAACAAAACTTTTACTCTTCTTTGTTTTCAAATTTATAACCTAACCCCCTAACTGTAATAACATATCTCGGATTACTTGGATCTTCTTCTATCTTAGAGCGAATATTAGAAATATGTACCATCATTGTATTTTCGTCATTCTCAAAAGATTCTCCATGAATACATTCATATAATTGAGCCTTAGTAAAAACCCGATTTGGGTGCTGCATCATTTTAGCCAAAATCTTAAACTCTGCTCTTGTCATAGGAATCAAATGCCCATTCTTCTTTAAAATATACTCATCTAATTCTAAAGATAAATCACCGATTTGAATCACTCTTTCTTTATTTTTATCATAATTTTGATAATGTTTTATTCTTCTTAAATTAGCCTGAATATAAGCAACGACTTCTAAAGGATTAAATGGTTTAGAAATATAAGCATCAGCTCCTAAATTAAGCCCTAAAATACGATCATTATCTTGATTTTTAGCCGACATCACAATAATTGGAAGCTCACTTTCTTGTCTAATTTTTTTAATAAGCTCATACCCATTCATCTGTGGCATAATAATATCAACTAATAACAAATCTACTTTTTCGCGTTTAAAAATTTCCCATGCTTCTATACCATTTTTGGCAAGCAATATCTTATAAGAATTACTCTCTAAATATAAAGATAATAATTCTAAAATATCCCTATCATCTTCTGCAATCAAAATGGTAAACATGCAATCCACCTCCAAGATCAAGTAAACTCTAACTTATTATATCATTTTTCCTTAAAAGTTACTATCAAACTTTAAAAATAACTCACCAACCGAATTTATAAAAAAGAAAACCCATAAATACGGGTTTAAAATCAATTTGGTGTCCCAAGCGGGATTCGAACCCACGATCTCTAGCGTCGGAGGCTAGCATTCTATCCAGCTGAACTATTGGGACATACTTCTATTTTAACATAAAAAAAAACGAAAAAAAAGATTTACTATCAAGTAAACCTTATAATATCAAATACTGTTATATAAATCATAAGCAAAATAATTAAGAAGAAGAAAATCATATGACACATATTTTCAAACTTAGCATTAATAGGACTTCCTTTAATTTTTTCAATAATAAGGAACAAAATTCTACCACCATCAAATGCTGGTATAGGTAATATATTAATTAATCCAACATTAATACTTAAAAAGGCTATTAAATAAACTATTTGTTGAACACCCATTGCTAAACTTTCACCAACTACATGATAAATACCAACAGGTCCTGATAAACTACTAAGAGAAATTTGACCAGTAAATAAATTAATAACTGTAATCCACATTGTTGAAATTAAACTCCAAAATCTTTGAAAAGCATATTTAATACTTGCCCATAATCCATGTTCTTCTGTTTGCTCAATTCCAAAACCAAAAGACTTTTGTTCTTCACCAGTCTCTGTTTCTGTTACATCAGGTTCTAACTCTAAAGTAACTGTCTTTCCATCTCTTAAAACCTGAAATTGATAAATATTACTATCATTTTTCAAATAAAGAACTATTTGTGTTTGATCCCATGTAGAAACTTTATGATCATTAATAGCTAAAATAACATCTCCTTCTTCTAATCCCCCTTTTTCTGCTGCTGAGTCTTCTAATACAGTTCCAACTTTAGGTTCTAAACTATTAGCTCCCCAAATAAGAGCCATAACAAATAATATTAAAATAGCTAAAACAAAATTATTAAAAACACCTGCTGCTAAAATAACAACTCTTTGCCACCACTTCTTATTACACATAAAATCTTCTTTTTTTATTTTTTTAGTATCATCATCTTCATAGACTTCACCAGCCATTGAAACAAATCCTCCAATAGGTAAAGCCCGAATATTATAAGAAATTCCATCTTTTCCCACATGAGTTTTAATTAAAGGACCCATACCAATTGAAAACTCATAAATATGAACCCCTGCTTTTTTAGCAGTAATAAAATGACCAAATTCATGAACTAAAATAATAATTCCTAAAATAAATATTAACAATATTAAAACAATAAACCACATAATGTCCTCCTATAAAATGGCATAAAATAGTAAAAATCCAAGCATAATAGCAATCGTACTATCTAGGCGGTCCAAAATTCCACCATGTCCCGGAATCAAATTACTAAAATCTTTAATTTCATTTTCCCTTTTAATTTTACTAAACATTAAATCCCCAATTTGACCTAATACCGATAAAACCAAAGTAACAATTACTACCGCTACTGTAACTTTTCCAACAAAGAAATGATAAAATATTACCGCAACAACTGTTCCAATAACTGAACCAAGAACACTACCCTCAATCGTTTTTTTAGGACTAACTTTAGGAATTAGTTTATGACGTCCAAAAGCCATTCCCATAAACATCGCAAAAGTATCTGTAAATATAAAAATCAAAATAAGATAAATAAATAAATATAAACTAGTAACTCTTGCTAAAATCATTGCATTAAAAGCAGTTCCTAGTAAAACAGTAGAACCTATCAAAAACATTGCATCGGTTGCCGTATACTTCTTCTCATCATAAAAAACTGATAGCCCTAACAAGCTTAGTAATAATATAGCAATTCCCCGATAAGTTACACCAAACAAAATGGAATAACCATCATATTCTGCTAAAACAATAAAGAGCAAGGAAATAATGGCCACTAATTGCACCAACAAAGGTACAGAATGATGACTTTTCTTTAAATCAAGTAACTCTTTTAAGGCAAGAATACTAACAATTCCCACTCCAAGGCGAAATAAATCACCGCCATACCAAACAATTGGAATAACAATAATAAGCATCACAATTGCACTAAGGATTCTTTTTTTCATACGTTCCTACTTTCTTACTATAACAAGTATACTATGAACAAGAAATGAAGTCAATTATTTATATAAACCCATTTTCTTTTTCATATCCATAAATTTATTTTTAGCAATCTCTCTTGTAATTTTAATATTTTCATCTAAAATTTGATCTAATCTATCACTATTTATTATTTCCTCATATCTTTTTTGAATACCAGAAATTTCTTCTATCACAACATCAGCTACATATTTTTTAAATTCACCATAATTTTTACCAACAAATTTTTCCTCTATCTCCTGAATACTACTTCCTGTAATAGATACACATATATTAATCAAATTACTAATCCCCGGTTTATTTTGTGGATCATATTTGACTAAACAATCACTATCAGTAGTAGCACTCATAATCTTTTTGCGAATAGATGCTACATCATCAAGTAATCGAATAACTCCTTTTGGATTATCACTAGACTTACTCATTTTCTTATCTGGTGTTACTAAATCCATAATTTTAGTACCAGCTTCTGTAATGAAAGCTTCAGGTAACTTAAAAGTATCTCCATATTTTTTATTAAATCTAAGAGCAATATTTCTTGCTAATTCCACATGTTGTTTTTGATCAATCCCAACCGGAACATAATCTACATCATAAGCTAAAATATCTGCTGCCATTAAAACCGGATAAGTAAAAAGTCCTGCATAAAAATTAGCATTTTTACTACTTTTATCTTTAAACTGTGTCATTCTTGATAATTCACCAAAAGGTGTATTACATTCTAATAACCATGAAATATTAGCATGATATTCGTTTTCTGATTGAATAAAAATAATATTCTTATCAGGATCTATTCCACAAGCTAAATATAAAGCAACCAAACTGCGAATATTTTCATGCAACACTTTAGCATCTTGAGGAACAGTTATCGCATGCATATCTGCAATAAAAATATATGACTTAAATAAATCTTGCATACGTACCATCTGTCTAATTGCTCCAATATAATTTCCTAATGTAATAACTCCTGATGGCTGAATTCCTGTTAAAATTGATTTAGTTATCTTTGGATCGAATTCTTTCATGTTAATTACTCACTTTCTTTTTTAAGTATACCAAAAATAGCCCAAAAATAAAAGAAAAAAATTCCCTATTTCAGGAATTTTTAAAACGAATCAATATTAATTTTGACATTTTTTATTTGATTCACATAAGCATAAGCTAAAATAATTGTTCGAAGAGCTTTCGCATTTTTTCCGCCTTTACCAATAACAGCACCCATATCATCATTAGATACCAATATTTCTAAAACGGTAGCATCTTCATCTCCCGAAAAAGAACGAACACGAACTAAATCAGGATTTTTAACAATATTTTGAATTAAATAAGTAGCAAATTCTGTAATTTCCATACTACTTACCTACTTTTTTATTTTGAGCATACTTCGTCATAATTCCTTCTTTAGAAAGAATAGAACGAACAGTATCAGTAGGGATAGCCCCATTATTTAACCATTTTAATGCTTTTTCTTCGTCTATTGAAACAGAAGCTGGTTTACTAACTGGATTATAAGTACCAACAGTTTCAATAAATCTGCCGTCTCTTGGACTTCTAGCATCAGCGGCTACAATACGATAAAATGGTTTTTGTTTAGCACCCATTCTTTTAAGTCTTAATTTAACTGCCATAAAGTTCTCCTCCTTTGTTACTACAATTTTAGCATACAAAAGATAAGGTGTCAACCATTTTTAGTTGACACTATTTTAAATAATCCTCATCAATCTCATTAATAACTTGATCTGCCTCTTCATCATCTAAATCCTCAATAACTTCGTAATCATCTTCCTCTTCTTCTACGCTAACTTTAATCATTGTATTTCCTACGATTTCTACACCAAGTTCTTTTTCAATGGATAAATTTACAACACCATTAGAAGCATTTACATCTGTTACTGTAGGTTGTGTTAAACTACGAACAATTATTTCTGATGCATCTGTTAATACAGCTCCATCTTTTAAACGAATATTCATTTTGTCTTCATAGGTAAAATGTTCAGTAGCAACAGCTGTTTTAGTATCGTTATTATAGGAATACCAAACATTAACATCAAACCCACCATGAATATAAACTACACCATTTTGATTTCTTCCTTCAAAAGTATGATTAATAACCCAACAACCTAAAACGGTATCAACACTTTCATTAGGGGTAACTGAAAATTTAGATACACTTGTTTTCTTTGCTTTACCAATTACAGCTTTGGTAACGATCTCTTTAAAACTTGCCAATTTGATTCCTCCTCTATTTTAATCTATGCAAAAGAAATACAAAAGTGTACTATAATCTAAAAAAATCTGTTATAATAAAATTGGTGATAAAAATGGATTGTATATTTTGTAAAATAGTAAATGGTGAAATACCAAGTAAAATATTATTTGAAGATGATTTAGTAATGGTAATAATGGATAATAATCCTACAGTTAATGGTCATGTCTTAATTATTCCTAAGAAGCACTACACAGACTATCAAGAACTTACTCCAGAAATATTAGAGCACATCTTTGAAATAGCTAAAACGATTGGACCAAAAATCATGCAAAAACTAAATGCCGAATCCTTAACTTTGCTAATTAACTATGGCGAGGATCAAAAAGTAAAACATTTTCATCTTCATTTATTGCCTAACTTCAGCCAAAGAGAAAACACTAATTTAAAATCAATTGACGAAATATTTACTATTTTAAAAAACTAATTAATTAAGCAAAAAAGAAGCTAAAAAAATACAAGCTTCTTTTTTTTAAAAGTAAAAATATTATTTTACTAATTTTCTTTTATCCTTTCGATTTCTTCAAGAGATAATCCAGTATATATAGATATTTTATTTTTCGAAATACTAGCTTCCAATATATTTCTATTAATCTCTTGTCCTTAGAAACTTTAACCATTTCTCTAAGATATTTTTAGTATAGCGTAACTCTAATCACTAAAAACATGTTTCATTAAATGTTTTACATTCAAATAAGTCAAAAACTTTTTTAAGCCATTAATAATGGAACATAACAAGCAAAATCCTCCATGAATACAAAACAATTCTTTTTCTGATAGTCTCATAAAATCCTTTCTAACGAGTGAACATAATTATTTTAACATATTTTTAGGTATTTTACTATCTTAGAATATGGAATTAAAACATCAATTGCTCCACTACTCCAAGGGCCTACTTGATAAGGAGGAAAAATAACTTTCAAATTTTGTTCTTCAAACATCAAATACTGAAAATTAGTAGCAGTAGGCATTAATCCCTCATCTAAAATTACCTCATCATCAAATATAACATCATTTTTCTCTTTTAACAGTATATCTTTAGCAAGAACACTTAATTCTTCCAAAAAAGATTCATTATACATTAAAATATCATCTAAAAAAATTTCTTCATGGCAATTCAAATCATAATAATAAACACGATCAAATCTAATATCATGAGCACCACCACTATATACTGATAAAACAAAATGAATAGACAAGATATCTTGATACTTTGAAGTATCATAAAATATATGATAAGTACTTCCTTTTTCTGTTTCTAATTTAATTTCTTCTATAAATACATTTTGTTTTTCTCTTATAAAATCTTCTACTTCTAAAGAGACCTGTTCTATATAAAATTCTTGATACATAAAAACATCATTATTCATCAAAACCCCTTCTTTCCTTAACAATTTTTGGTAAAGAAAAAATAGAGAACATCGTCTCTATTTCATAGCATTAATTTTATTGTTAGCCATATCCATTGCATTATTTACTAGTTTACTAGCCTTTTTCTTTGTACTTTTACTATTTAAAGCATAAGCCATCATGCCTGCTCCTGCTGCCATTGCAATTAAACTACCAGCCATTAATTTTTTCATATCTAACACCTCAGTAATAGTATTAACGAACTTGCATAAATTTATTCATTAATTTTTCTTTTAACATCGTTTTTCTAGATGAAGCATAGTCATTATTAACAGCCATCATAAAAGCATTTGCTTCTCCAATAATTACCAAACTCTTTTTAGCTCTACTAACCCCTGTATATATAAGCTTATTATAAAGCATTTTATAATAACTTCTAGAAATTGGAAGAATAACGTGAGAAAATTCACTTCCTTGACTTTTATGAATTGTAATAGCATAAGCATGTTTAATTTGATTTAACTCTTCCTTAGAATATTCTACTTTTACTCCTTCAAAATCAATTAGAACAAGATCTTTATTTTTACCAGATTTAGGAATAATTTTTCTAATATAACCAATATCTCCATTAAAAACATTATTATCTGGATTATTCTGCAACTGTAAAACTTTATCCCCTTCACGATAAATAACATCTCCATAATGGATTTCCTCTTTTTTCGTATCTTTTGGATTAAATAAGTCTTGTAAAATTACATTTAGATTATCAATTCCATTTTCACCTTTATACATAGGAGCAAGAATTTGAATATCTTCTTCATTTAGCCCTTTTGCTTTACTCATAACACATATTTTTTTTATCATATCTTTAATATATTTTCCATCCACATTTAAAAAGTTATAATCATCTTTCTGACTCACAAAATCTTCTGCTAAATCTTTATTTTTAATCTCCAAAGCCAAATAAGGAATATAAGAATTATCACTTTGACGATAAATCTTCTCTAAAGGGCAAAAAGTAAATAAATCACTTAAAATCAAATCATTCAAGACAAGACCAGGTCCAACTGATGGGAGCTGAAAAACATCACCCACCATAATAAGCTGAACATTACTTTTAATTCCTTTCAAAAGAGCATCAAAAAGAGAAACATCAATCATACTCATTTCATCCACAATAATCAAATTCTCTTGAGCCTTATGATACTCATTTACCCCAAAATTATTAGTATCTTTATTCCATTTTAAAAAGCGATGAATTGTCATAGCGGGTAATCCTGTAGAAGAACTCATTTTTTTGCTAGCTCTACCAGTTGGAGCAAGTAAAGCAATATTTGCTAAAACTTCCATAGGTGAAAAATCATGCATTTTAATATATAATTTAACAATAGCATTAATAATCGTTGTTTTACCTGTTCCTGGGCCACCAGAAATAATAGTAATTTTATTTTCTAAAGCTTTTTTTATCGCATTTCTTTGATCCTCATTATAGCGAACTTTATTTTCTTCTTCTAACATAGTTAATTCTCTATCAAAATCATAAAAAGGAGTAGTATTACTAGCATTTAACTGAAATAAATTATTCGTAATATCTACCTCAGCATCATAATATTCCGTCAAATAATAAAGATCTTGATCCAAAACAATTTTATTCTCTTCTTCTAAAGCATAAACAATTTCTTCAAAAGTAATTTCATCTAAAACTAAATCAAACTCTTTTTTTAAGGCATCTTTAATTTCTTCTACTTTATAATAAGTATCCCCATTATTAGCACTTAATCGCCTCATTGCCTCTATCATACATGCTTTCATACGAACAACATCTAATTCTTCATGATTACTTTTATAAATAGTATCTATCTTATTAAAATCCATAATTTCTGTTAAAACATACAAATTAGATTCAATAATATATTTTGTAGAAGCCCCATATTTCTTATATATCCGTGTTGCCTCAAGTATGCTAAAACCTAATTCTTTTAACTTTAATAACGAATCATCCGCATCCGAATATTCCAACAATGATGCTCGAATAGATTTTTTCTTTGCTTCACTCAAATTAGGAATTTGATTCAAAACCATTTCATCATTTTTAATCTTTTCAATTGCATCCATTCCTAAAATTTCAACTATTTTTTCAGCAGTTTTCTCTCCACACCCCTTAATTAAAGAACTAGACAAAAACTCAATTAAAGCATCCTCACTACTAATTTTTTCTTTCTCATAAGATTTTACTTGATATTGGAAGCCAAAACGTTCATGTTGAGTTGCTTCCCCAAACAAAATGAAAGTTTCTTCACTATTAATATCTAAAAATATACCCGTAATTGTAACCGTTTTAGAAACATATTCTTCCATTTTAGGGTCATTCGTTTCTTTAATGCGAAAAACAGCTACTACATAGCCGTTATCGTTGTTTTGATAAATAATATTTCTGATTTTTCCTTTGATGTAATTCATACTAACTACTCCTAAATTTATCTATGTGGAAAAAGATCAATCTCTTCATCATAACGAATCGTACCATCAAAATGATAAGCATGATCCCCAATTTGAATAAATGTTCTTTCTGGATTCAAAAATGTTCCTATATTTCCATCAGGTAATTTAACCCACGCATATTCATTTCCATCTCTATCATATTTCAAATAATAGCCAAATCCTCTATCATCCAAATAGGTTGGAATTCCATCAATCAATTTATAATCTCTTCCTTGTTCATCTTGATAAATTTGATCTAAATCATCTTCTCTTTCACCTAATCTTTCTACTTCTTCCTTCCACTTTTCTATTTTTCTAGCCACAAAATTTCGTACAACCTTTAACTTTTTGCCATCTTTTTTAGCTCTTTTAACATTTTCTTGATCTATAACTCCTGAAATTACTACTTTATCATTGCCTTCACGATGTGCCTCAAAAGGAAACTGAACTACTTTATCTCTACCAATATTTGCTACTTCTCTTTCAAATTTTTCTGTCAAAGTAGGCTCTTTAACAAGTTGAGCTATAATAACTTGTTTATCTCCAGTATCTATTTTTCTTTGGTCAAAAACCAATTCCTTCATTTCTCCTGGATTTAATTGCTTCGCCATACGGGCTAATTTTTGTTCCAACTCTTGATTCATCCATTCCTCACCATTTTCATTATACTCCTATTTCCTCATTTAAACAAGACGTGATAGATGCATAAACTTGATGATGAAGTACTTTTGAAATCACACATGTATAAACTTGATCTAACTTATATTCTCCTTTTAAATACACTTTAATATAATTAGAAGTAAAACCAACTGTATAATCTCCTTCATATTCCTCAGTAATAACATCTAACTCTCTTCCAATAAACTTTTCAAAATATTTTTCTTCTAATTCCTGGGAAAGCTTTAATAACACTTGCACTCTTTCTTTTTTTACTTTCTCATCTACTTGAGGCATAAAAGAAGCTGCTGTTCCTGTCCTTACAGAATATGGAAAAACATGTAATTTACTAAAATTCATTTCCCCACAAAAAGCTACATATTCTAAAAAACATTCATCTGTCTCATAAGGATGTCCTACAATACAATCTGTTGTAATCGAAATATCAGGGCGAATCTCCCTAATTCTCTTAATTTTCTCTCTAAAGTAATTAGTATCATACTTCCGATTCATTCTCTTTAAAACCGTATCACTACCACTTTGAAGAGGAATATGTAAATGATTCGCTATTTTTTCCTCTCTCTTTAGCAAATCTAAAAAACGATCATTTAATTCTGTAATTTCAATACTAGATATTCGAATTCTTTCTAAGCCTTTTATTTTAGCCATCTGTTCTATTAAATCGGTTAAATCATGTCCCAAAGAAGAATAACTACCTGTATGAATACCAGTTAAAACCACTTCTTTATGTCCATTCAAAACTAAAGTTTCTACTTCACTTAAAGCCTGATTAAAATCTTTAGAACGAACACTACCTCTAACATAAGGAATGATACAATAAGAGCAAAAATTATCACAGCCATCTTGAATTTTAACAAAAGCTCTGGTATGTGTCGTAAATTTATCTACTTTCATATCTTCAAAATCTAAAGCTCGTTCTTTGGTAAAATAAGTATATTTTTCATGAGTCTTTAAATAATTTTCAATAATAAAGACAATCTTACTCTTTTCTTTATTACCAAGTAAAATATCAATTCCCATATTTTGATAATCTTCTTGATGATTTTGCGAACTACAACCTACCACAATTAATATAGCATCTTGATGTTCTCTTCTAGCTTTATGAACTAATTTTCTGGATTTACGATCCGCCATATTAGTAACACTACAAGTATTAATAATGATAATATCTGGTTCTTCCTCACTATAAAGATAGCCAGAGCGTTTTAATTCCTCTAGCATAAATTCACTTTCATAAGCATTTACTTTACAACCTAAAGTAATAATTTGAAATTTCATAAAATCCCCCTCATACTATCTTAATTTAAAGTTTGTTGTAATTGTTTTAAAGCTTCTAAAAAAGCCTCTTCTTTTTCATAAGAAATAACAGATACTTTTATTTCTGGTTTCACAATAACATCTTTATTAATTAAATTATCTAAATCTACTTTTTTAACAACTAAATCTTCATCTAAACTTTCCTCTTCTGTATAATTAATAGCAAAATCATTCTTCCTTTTCAAAAGTTCATCATAACTAATAATTGCTTTTTCTTCCTGTTCTTCTTCATATTTATTTAAATCAATATTACTAGGTTCAGCATTTTCTAAAGCTTCTGTAATCTCTTTTAAACTAACAATTTCTTCATTATTCTGATCTATTTCTGGTTTACTTAAATCTTTTTTGAAAGTGACATTATGATCATCCTCTATATTATTTTCACGAATAAAATAAATAAGAACAATTACTAATAACATCAAAGCTAAGACCGCGAAAAAGAATACTACATCAACAAAAGATAATGTTTTTAAAAAACTAATTATGTCATTAATAATTTGCATAATATCACCACAACTTTATTCTATCAAAAAAATGCCAATTAATAAAGAGGCATTTTAATATTTACACTTATTTTATAATTGATTGACATTAATTGACAACATAAGGATTGTCTTTTGTTCCATTACCCGTAACTACAACTGTTCGATTTAAACTAATTACTGGTCTTAAACTCCGATATAATGAACCATTTACATTATCTACTAATTTCCCTGTATTATCTACCAAAAATGGATAAAAACTATCCTCACCAATCTTTGATAAAGAACTAGTCCACCACAAATTATCAATATTTTCATTATATAAATAATATTCCTTATTTTCTTCATTATACACTCCTCCAGCCATTACTACTTCATCAGCTGTGATAAGTCCTATTTTGCTTGTATACCTCTCACCCAAACAATTAAAAGTTGGAATTTCATCTGTAACTAGCCTAGTATAAGCATTATATGTATCATCTGTCTTTCCTGCTTCACTGCAAAACTTTGTATTAGCAATATACTTGTCAAACGAATTCAAATAATTACTGTAGTAAGTAGCTAAACTCTGATAAAGATCTGTACCTGTAAAATCTTCATGGTTTTCTGTATCAGAATTGTAATTTACCAAAGTATCATCAATATCATCCAAAATAAGACGTACTGTTCCATCTCCATTTATCCTTATAATTCTCCAAATATGATTTGCAAAACTTACATAATTATTCTCCACATTTCCTCTAAAATAATAAGTTGTACCTTCATCATCTTTCCCTTTTAATAAACCAACAATTTCTTCACTATTATTTTTAACTTCGTTATTATTCAAAAGCGTCATATAAAAATATTCTTCTATATCCTCTACTTTTTCTATTCTTATTTTAAAAGAAGAACTAATCATATGAGCCACTTGTAAAGTAAAATTCTGTGTATCACCACTACGTATCAAAACACCATCTGCAACCACATTATCAATTTCTGCTAAATGCATTTCTTCACTCATAATACTAGCATTACTAGAAGATAATTGATAAGTAATATCTGATGTAAATCCTTGAATATCTTCTAATATAATGCGATAATTTACATCATTAGCTCCACTATTGGTAACAGAAAATTGATACCTGCCATCTTGAATAATAGTAGAACCATCTAAATAATTGATAGACAATTCATCTTGAACTGCTACTTCAATATCACGGTGAATTACTTTATCATAAAACAAATAACCAATTCCAATACAACCAATAGCTATAATAAGTACACCAATAAATAATAATGTTCTTTTATATACAATTCTCATTTAATCAATCCCTATTCCTAATAAAAGTATACAGAAAAAAAGCAAGAAAGTAAAGGATTTCTTGCTTCAAACTTGCCCATACATAATGGAATTCAAACGTAATAAATAAATATAGAATAAATTTGTCGAAATAATGAAATATAAATTTGCATAATATGTTTAGCTGTATGAGCAAGAAAGATTACTCAGCTCCAACTACTACAAATGGATCACTACTTGTTCCACTTCCTGTTAGCGTTACATCACCTGCTAAATTAATAACTGGGCGCACACCTTCCGTGAATAACACGCCGGAGTTGCTGAGCCAACTGCCTAGGTAACCACTCGTATTCACATTGAACATGCTAGCATAACCGTTCGACGCAGTAAAGTGATACGGAGACATGGTCCAATAGTTTTCGTCATTATATAAATAATATCTACTATTATTAGTTCCCTTTACTCCCCCGGCCATTGCTACTTCATCCGCAGTAATAAGTCCAATTGGATTACTTAGCTTTTTATTTCCTTTACTACTTGATGAGGTTGTATATAAATCATTACTATTACTACATTTGAATGTTGGTATTTTATTTGTTACTAATCTTCCATATCCTGCATAATAGATTGTACTACTCGGTTGACTACTCCATGTATATCCATCTGCTATCTCTCGATCTCCGCAAAATCCTGCTTCTTTACTGATCTTATCTGCATAACTCGCTAGATTACTATTATACCAATTATCTAATACTGTTTTAATATCACTATTTGTTGTATTTCCATGCTGCTCTCCTTCTGTATACATATATCCGGCATACTCAGTTCGATTATAACTTGAATTAAATACTTGTGAACTATTGATCATAGTACTTGTTCCTATTGTGGCCGTACTTATTCCATTATAAATTACTCGAATACTTCCATCTCCATTAATTCGGATAATTCGCCAATATATATCACTTCCATTTTCTTTTCCAAACTTGACCCAGTTATCTGTTGGATTTCCTGCAAAATAATATACCTCTCCATCTTCATCATATTGACTTTCGTCTAACGATTTATAAATTGTTCCTGTAGTGGTGTTTTCTATTGTTTCACTAAAATCACTTCTTGTTAAAATCGTGTCATAATGACTTAGTATATATTCGCTTCCCTTAATTGGTTCAGTAAATTCTACTTTTATGTTTCCTTCTATTCCTTTATTTTGATTATGGTTTTGGTCTTTTTCAGTATCTTCAAAGGTAATTGTTATAGTGTAGTTAAATACTGTTTTACTCTCTACTTCTTTCTCTTCTGTTAATAATTTGATCTTTCCACTCTTCCCTGTTAAATCTCCTCTTGCTAACTCTCTATTTGTATCTTTATCTTTGATGGTATACGTTATTTCTTTTGCTCCCTTTTCACATGCATTTGTTAATTCATCATAATTATCATCATCACATTTTACAAATGTATTATTGGTTAAATTTAAAAATATCCCATACATCACTTCTTTTTCTGTTGTTGTTGGAGTTATCGTTACACTAAAATCTTTACTAACGCTATCCCCAGGCATTAATTTATTTCCTACAAGTTTACTACTTCCAGCATCATATTCTACTTTAAGCATATCTCCCGGTTCTAGTGTTACATCACTACCTTTGCCACTTACTAGTACTCCACTTACAAAGTAGGCAAAAGATATTCCTATTCCTAACACTAATAATACTGCTATAACCCCAATTAATACATTCTTTTTCATAATATCCACCATTGTTTTTCCATTCTACTACATTTAAAACTATATTTCATCCGTTTCGACAAAACTTGTCAAAAGAAATCAAAATATTTTTGATATACTTACCTTATATTACTAATATACAATATTTTTGATTAAAAATCAATTATTTTGTTACTATTTGCGTATTTAAAAAACAAGAAAAAAGTGATTATTTTACATAACCACATTCTTCACACAATATAGATTTATTTTTATTCACTAATAAATTACCACAGTTTGGACAAACTTCTCCTGTTGGTTCATACCATGTAGCATATTTACATTTAGGGAAATTACTACATCCATAAAATATTTTACCCTTTTTAGTTTTACGAGCAACAATATCATGACTACATTTTGGGCATTTGGCTAAAACTGTAACTTCTTTTTCTTCTTTTTTTACATACTTACAAGTAGGATAATTACTACAAGCAACAAATTCACCATACTTACCTTTACGAACAACTAAATCACTACCACATTCAGGGCATATTTCTCCCGTTTTTTCTGGTTCTTTTTTCTCCATTTCTTTAAAAGCTTTTTCTACTAATGGAGCAAATTCATCATAAAACTTTTGTAAAACTTCAATGTTATTAATTTTATGATCAGCGATTTCATCTAATTCTGTTTCCATATTAGCTGTATATTCCACATTAACAATATTACTAAAAAACTCTTGTAATTTATCAGTTGTTTCAAAACCAATTTCATTCGGATAAAACTTTTTATCTTCTAGTCTTACATAATCTCTATCTAATATTGTTTTCATAATAGTAGCATAAGTACTAGGTCTACCAATACCTAAACTTTCCATCTCTTTAATTAAACTCGCTTCAGTATATCTTGGAGCTGGTTTCGTAAAGTGTTGGAATTTTTCTATTTTATCTGCGACAACTGTATCACTATGATAATTCTTAAAGTCAGGTAGTAGAACATCTTCATTTTCTTCATATTCACTATATACTTTTAAATAACCATCAAATTTTAATACACTACCTGTAGCTTTAAACATATATCCATTATTTTCTAAATTAACGGTTGTTGCCAAAGTTTTAGCACTACTCATTAAATAAGCTAAAGAACGAATATAGATTAAGCGATATAACTTATATTCATCACTACTTAAATACTCTTTAATTGATTCTGGAGTACGCATAATACTAGTAGGTCTGATTGCTTCATGAGCATCTTGTGCTCCTTTAAGCTCTTTGGAAACTTTTACGCTACCAACATATTCATTCCCATAATGATTTTTAATATAATCTTTCGTATCATGAACAAACACATCAGAAAGTCTTGTTGAATCTGTACGCATATAAGTAATTAAACCTACTGTTTCACTACCAATATTCATACCTTCATATAATTTTTGAGCAATCTGCATGGTTTTGCTTGAAGAAAAATTAAGCCGATTGGCAGCCATTTGTTGCAAAGTAGAAGTTCGAAAAGGATCTTTGGGCTTTTTTAACTTTTCTTTTTCTTCTACACTATCAATTTTAAAAGATAAAGATAATTCTTCTAATATTTTATTCGCTTCTTCTTCTGTTTTGATCTCAATCTTTTTATTTTGATACTTTTCTAAATTTGCCTTAAAAGATTTAAAATCAGCTTCAATAGTCCAATATTCTTCTGGAACAAAAGCTAATATTTCTCTTTCCCGATCAACAATAAGCTTTAATGCTACACTTTGAACACGACCTGCACTTTTACCACCCGTTTTTCTTTGCATAAGTTTACTTAAGCGAAAACCAATAATACGATCTAGTATTCTTCTTGTTTCTTGACTCTTTACCAAATCCATATCAATCTTTCTGGGATGATGAATCGCATCAATCACAACATCCTTAGTAATTTCATTAAAAACAACTCTTTCTGATTTTTCTTCATCAAGACCTAATTCATCATATAAATGCCAAGAAATAGCTTCTCCTTCTCGGTCAGGGTCAGTTGCCAAAATTACTTTATCGCTAGCTTTAGCTAACTTTTTTAATGCTTGGATATCTTTGCCTTTCCCCTTAATTGCCACATAATTAGGCTGAAAGCCATTTTCAATATCAATTCCTAAACCGTACTTACCTGTTGTTGCTAAATCTCTAATATGTCCCTTACTAGAAACAACATGATAATTACTACCCAAATATTTTTCTATTGTTTTACTTTTAGCCGGAGACTCGACTATAACTAATTCACTCATAATATTCCCTTTCTTTTATTCGGAAGTGGTATACCTATTTAATTTTTCATTTAAATAGTGAAAGTAATTTTTCTTAATTGCTAAATTACTCATCTCTAATTTTAAACGCACTTCTGTATTAATTGCAAGTATTTCTTCGGAAGTATACATCTTTTTTGCATGATAACTCACTTGATTAGTACTAGCATTATAAAAAGCAACATCATTTTTCCAAGAACCATCCGGAAATACTACTAAAGAATCATATTCTGAACTAAAAGCATCTAATCCCATATACAATCTAGAATCAAAATCTAACTGAAATAAATTGGCAATAGTTGGTAAAATATTCATATAACTAGTGTATTGTGTAAATTCTTTAGCCTCCAAACTAGGATTATAAATAATAAGTGGTACTTGATCTGCATTATTATCTATTGTAGCATCATAATCTAATTCTTGATTTAAAATATCTGAATCAATTGCATAAGGATAATGATCACCAAAAAGGACAATAACGGTATCATCTAAAATATCCCGCTTTTCTAAACCATCTAATAAAATCCCAATTGCATTATCCACTACTTTCAATTTAGACATATATCTTTTTAATTCTTTAGGATAATCCCCAGGAAACAAATCCATATACATATCCCCATATTCACTAGACATATTATATGGCATATGCGAAGAAACAGTAGTAATAAAACTCATAAAAGGTTGCTCTAAATCTTGGTTATCCAATACTTCCAAATATTTTTTCATTAATTCTTCATCACTAGCCCATGTATCATAAGCAGGATAACGATAACTAAAATCTAAATCCAATTTGATAGCATCATAAAATTTAGAACTACCCATATTTTTATGAATCACATTCCGATCATAATACCAATCATAATAATCATGAAAGCTATTTGTTATATATCCTGCATCATTAAACAAGCCAAAAATACTCTCAAAATAAGTATTTTTCTGATAAACATTCGCTGTACAATTATTATTAATAGAATACAAACTAGTCATTGCACTCATTTCATTATTTCCTGTACTACAAATGTTTCTAGGTGAATAATTATTACTAAAATGATAACCATTTTGAAGTAACTTTCCTATATTAGGATAATATTCTTCATTAAGTAAAATATCATTCCCTGACTCTACCATAATCACAATTAAATTTTTATCCTTTAATAATCCTGTATAATCATTAGTTGTACTAGTATGATTACTAATAAAATATTTATTTAAAGTATTATAATCTTCTTCTTTTTCATTCTCAATAATACCTAACCAAGTATCATTATCAATGCTGGTTTGTAAACTTACTTTTATTTGATTTTTTAACTCATTCGGATCAATTTCTATTTCATGAGTAACTTTACCTGGAAAATAGTACTCTTTTACATCTAATAAACCAAACCCTATAAAACCAAAATTACGAACTACCAAGCTACTATTCGTAGGTTTTACAAAAAGTTCATAAGAAGTACTAGATTGCAGTTTATCTTGCATAAAAGATACTTTTAAAGTTCCATAATATAATCCACTAATAAGCAGAATTAAAAAAACAGGAACTAGTTTCCCCAAAACAAGTTTTTTAGTAACAATTCTTTTTGGCAAATCCAAACTAACTTTTTTATCAAAAATAATCTCATAAACAAGATAAAGAAAAAAAGGAAGAAGCATCAAATAAAAAGTCCAAGAAAAACTCTTAAAAAAGTCTCCAATATACCCTCCAACAGCCCCTAATTGCGAACTAGTACTAATAGAAGCATAAACTCCCAAATAATTATGAAACCCAAGTTCTGCCATACCATAAATGGTTACCACTAATACTAAAAATAATCCCAATATCTTCGACAAAATTTTAGGTAAAAACGACAATAAATAACTAAAAAATAAAGCGATAATATTAAGACCTAAAAAAATTCGAATACTTGCTATATCAAAAACAGGAATCTCATCAAGAATTCGAAATAATATTTCTAAAAAAATAAATAAAACGACAAATAAAAAATAATTTTTAAAAATCCTATTCTGCCACAACCTCTTTATTTTCTTCACGACTTACCTCCTCTAAAATTAATTTAACTGGTTTATAACTCATCCGATATTCTTTTGTAATTCCATATTTTCTCATCAATTCTAAGTGTTCTTTCGTTGGATATCCTTTATGCTTCTTATAATGATACTCCGGATATTTTTGATCTAACTCATACATCATATGGTCTCTTGTTACTTTTGCAATGACACTAGCTGCCGCAATAGACAAAGATAAAGCATCTCCATGAATAATAGGACGTGATGGAATATCAATATCATTTAAACTCATGGCATCGCTAAGAATATATTCCGGTTCTACATCCAAATTATTTAAAGCGATATACATTGCTTTCCTACTAGCCTCTAAAATATTAATCCGATCTATTTCTAGGGCATCTACAATTCCTACCCCAATACTAACTGCTTCTTTTTGTAATATATGATAAAAATACTCTCTTTTTTTCTCTGAAAGCTGTTTAGAGTCATTTAACCCCTCTAATACATAATTTTTAGGAAGAATAACTGCTGCCGCAACAACAGGACCTACTAAAGGCCCTCTTCCTACTTCATCTACTCCTGCTATTAGTGTAATATGATTTTTATATAGTTCTTTTTCATACTTAAGTAGATCAGATTTCACAATCAAAAACAACTCCTTTAATCATTCCATTTTTAAGATCGGTAATAATATAATTACTAACCCTCTCATAATCAATATCATCGCCTCTTCTAGCTCCTATTTTTCTAGCAATAGTATTATAAGCATATTCAAAATCAAGTCCCATCGGATTAGCATCTATCCCATATCTTTCTTTTAATTTATCAGGATAATATTTATTTAATTTCTTTAAAATATGAACTGCTATTTCATTTTCATCTAATATTTCGGTTTTAATTGCTGAAAAAGAAGCTAAATTTAAAGCAACTTCTTGTTGTTCTAATTTAGGCCATAAAATTCCTGGCGTATCTAAAAGCTGAATCCCATGTTTCGTATTAAGCCATACTAACCCTTTTGTTACTCCTGGTCGATTTCCTACTTCTGCTACTTTTCTTCCCACCATTTTATTAATTAAAGTTGATTTTCCTACATTAGGAATTCCAACAACTAATACTCGAATATCTTTCCGCATTAAGCCTTTTTCTTCTCTTTTTTCTTGTAATTCTTGAGCTAACTCATGAGTAAGTTTTACAACTTTTAAAATATCATCTTCTTTAGTTAAATCTACTAATAAAACTTTAGTTCCTAAATTTTCATAATACTTAACCCATCTTAAGGCTTTTTCTTCATCCGCTAAATCTTTTTTAGTCATAATAAGTATTTTAGGTTTATTCCCTATAATATCATAAATATTAGCTATTTTACTAGATTTAGGTATTCTACTATCTACAAGTTCATAAACAAGATCAATATGTTTATACTGTTCCATCATCTTTCTTCTAGCCTTTGCCATATGTCCTGGATACCAGTTGATGTTTGTCAAATTTTGTCGATTATTTTCCATTTAAATCACTTCCTTTTAAATATCTACCTCTTTAATATTTTTTCAAAACTATACTCTTTTAGTTTACCAGTCCCTAACTCGAAACTTAAATAATTTCCATCTTCTGGTATCCCTTCAAAATAACTCATTAAAACCAGTCCTACCCCTCCATGAGCAACTATTAAAACGTTTTCGGACGGATTATCACGTAACTCATCTAATAAATTAAATACTCTATTTTGAACTTCTAAAATACTTTCTGCTTTATCAAATTTTTGATCACTATATATATTCCAAAAAGCTTTAAAATCAAATTCAGAACGAGTTAATCCTTCAAATTCCCCAAAATCACGCTCTATAATTCTATTATCATATATTATTGGTGCAATACTATCATATGCAATAGATAAAGTCTCTTTTGCTCTAATTAAAGGACTACAAATAATTTTATCAAATTTAATATTCTTTAGTTCTTCTTTTACTTCTAAAGCTTGTTTCCTTCCCTTATCATTCAAATATAAATCACATCTTCCCTGACATCTAGGATCTTTTTCACCATCACTATTTAAATTTTCATTCCAATCTGTACTACCATGTCTTAAAAAATAAATCATTCCAAATTCTCCTATCTATATATTTTTTCTAATACTTTATGTAAGCAATTATCTTTTGTTAAACCCGTATCTTCTGAAAATTACATTCTAACTAGTTTTTTATTTATATAAATTTTTAATTTTCATGAAAAAATCTAATATCTTCTATTACTTAATTTTCTTCTATCTACTTTTTATAAAACTTATTTCATCTACATTTTCTTCTAAAGCAACATCTTTAAATTTCATATTTTTACATCTTCCTAATTTTTCTTCTAATCTTTACCATATATCCTGGATACCAGTTGATTACACTTTTATTAAACCTTCCCTGAGTTTTATTTTCATTCATTTTTTACACTTTCTTTACTATTTCCTAATAATTTTATCTTTTCAGCATTATTAAGTATATTAAGTTGATATTTCGCAATTTCATTTAATATTTCAAATCTTTCTTCTTTACTTTTTCCCCTTTAATTAATTCAGCATTATGCGATTCTAAGTTTGATAATACTGTTAATTCATTTATTGAAGCATAATCTCTAACATTAAACTGGAATTAAGTTCTCTCCATTTTTTAGCAGTTGTATTAAACAATTCTACATTTAGAATATCAGCCTCTTCAGCATACTTTAACCACTCTCTATCTTTATAATAATCATTATCAGGCATGATATAATTTCTAATAGCATCTATATGAATTAAATAATTATTTTTTGTTAATATTCTTTTAACATCTCATTCTCTATTTTCATTTTCTAATGTCTTTAGTCTTTCAAATTCTTTTATCAAATATAATTTAAATACTGGACTAATAGAAGAAGCAAATTCAAAAACAACATCTTTATGAGCATAAGTTCCTCCGTACTTACCACGTTTGGAATATATACCAATTGCATTTGTTTTTTCACACCATTCAGTAACACTTAATGTAAACGTGTGAAGTCCTGCACTTTCTCTAAACCCGTCGAATTCGACGGAATTAAAATCCGAATTATAAATTGATTCCCAAGTTCCTAAAAATTCTAAAGTAATTCTATTTCTTAACCAATTTCTTATGATATCATCCACTTTTGATTTTCCTTCTTTATATTTACCAAAATCAGAAATACAAATATAATCATTATCATTAATGCTTGTTACATTAACTTTAATATTTTGAACTTCAATTATCTTATTCACCATATATTCACCTCCGCTATCTATTTTAATGTAAATTACATAAGAGTTACAACGTCGTAATCACCACTCAAATTCCTATCATAAATATTATTAAATTTACTATATTTTTATCCATTTTGAATAATTTCAGCCTTTTTTATCAAAAACGTGCAAGATCAAAAATCAAGAAAAGCCTTTATTTATAAAGTTTTTTCTAGAGGGGTGCAATAAATCGTAATCAAGCAGTTAATTCCGACTTTTTGAAAACTTTCTTGGTTATTATTATTTTTCTTTTCTGCTCTCATTTTTCTTTTTTGATACATATCCATTTTAATCACTTCCTTTTTTCAAAATCCAAATCAATTACACTATATCCAAGTTCTTTTAATTCATTATATATTATACTAGGAGAAATACCTAATAAAGTATTATAATCACCCTCAATTTTATCTATAAACAGAGATGCTTTACCTAATGGTACAAATCCACAACATTTAAAAATTTTTTCTTCATTATTTACATACCATTCTATTTCTTCGTCTTTTATTTCATTAAAATACACATCTGCTTTAGAACTTGAACATATAATTTTTTCTTTATATAAATCAATTAATGTTATTCCCGTATATGCTGTACATTTATTATTTGACAATTCTTTTAAATTTAAATATGCTTCTTCTTTACTTTTTAGTTTCTCATATATTTTATTATTACAATATATAATGGTATCTGCAGAAATAATTATCGCTTTGCTATCAATTTGTTTCTTAGCAGATTTAGCTTTATTTAACGAAAGCTCTTCAACATATTTATTAGGACAAGTTTGATTACTTTCTTCAGGCTCATTGCTAGTAATAACATCATATTTTAGTCCTATCATATTAAAAATATCTTATCTTTGTTTTGAAGATGAAGCTAATATTATTCTCATTTTATACCACCTTTACTTTATTCCTTCAAGTTTCTTATTTTCTATTTGTTTCTTTTCTCTTTCAAGTTCTTTTAAACTCTTTTTAGGTGTTGGCATTTCTTCTGGCATCATCCCTCCAATATCAGCAATTGCTTTCCTTACTTTTTTACCTACCTCATAATGAACATCTTTTGCTTCTTTTTCTCCTTGTACATTATCTTTTAAAAGTTTTTGCTTAGTTTGATTTATTCTAAATAAATTAGCTACTAATTCATCTTCATTCATATTGTCCAAAATATCTTCTATATAACGTAATTGTTTTCTTTTAAATATATCATCGGCAGTTTCTCCATTATATAATCCTTTATATCCAGCATTATGAAATTCTGCCATATTTTTAACGCCTACAGCTGAAGCAACCTTTTGTAATGTATAATTGCCTTGTTTTGTTAATTTTCTTTGATAAAATCTTTTTTCATCATCTGATAACGAATCATATTCTTGCTCAGTTATTTCTTGTTTTCTTGTTTGAATAGCAAAATAGGTTTGTCCAAGTGCAACAACTTCTTTACTTGGATCAGCATTTTGCACTATCAAATAACATATATATCTTGATAATTTATAGTCTTTAACAAATTCTTCTTTACCTTTACCAGTTTTTATTGGCTTGTTGACCTCAACAACCCAATCTTCTTCAACTGAAATACTATTTTGAGCAGATATTACTGCTTTATCTATTACTTTTTGAAAATTTCTCCAGTCTTTGTATTCTAATACTTTTTGTAATTCACGTGCATACCAAAATTCATTACCATAATCATCAGTGTGTTTTATATTTTCAAAAGTACTACTAGTATATTTATTTTCAATTTTCTTCATTGTTACCTCCCTCTTCATTGTTTTATATAAAAGTTTTCCATAAGTCGTAATTACCCCATTTTTCTTCAAAATTTAATTAATTTTTTATATTTATCATTATAATAGCTAATCGCATCATTAAGTACTGTACTACCATATCTTAATATATCATCTGTATTATGCATCAATTTTTTAAATTCTTCTATTGATAATTTATCATATAAATATTTAACAGCTAATAAACTTAATCTATAACCACTATAATTTTCTGTTTCAAATTCATTCCCATGATTTAATTCATTTAAATTAGGAAACATTTTTGTATTTTTTATTACCGTTTTAAACCAATTTTCAAAGTTTTCATTAGATAAATCATAATTATATTCACCAGAAAAATACTGAGCCATTCCTTCATCAAACCATACAATTCTAGGCTTATTTTCTTTATTCCAAACTAATTCTTGATACATAATATGAAATAATTCATGACTAGCTAAATATAATTTTTTATATACATTGGAGAACCAACCAACCAATTAGGTTCAATAAAAGCATTTATCATTCCTTCATCAAAAGTTCCTTTAGCATAACTTGGTAAAGATTCTTTCTCACCTCTTAGATGATATATATATTCTCTAAAATCATCTATATTATCAAAATAATTAATTTGTACTTTTCTAAATTGCTCTATATCAAAAAGCTTTTTATAAATAGCAATAGAACTATCTAAAATATCATCCATTTTATCCGTAATATATTTTAAACTATCTGGGGAATACAAAATATATTCTCCTGTTTCTTTTTGTACTTTAATCACCACTTCACCTTCAATCCCTGAAAAATTATCCATATAAATTTGCTAATAATAAAATAAATAATCATTATACATCTTTCATTATAAAGATTTCAATATCTTAATCAGCAATTAATAAACGTTCTTGAAATACCCATTATTAATTTTTTATAACTTTTATTTTGATTGCAACACCACCATACTTATTTTGTTCTTCTTTAGAATAATATTTTTCCATATCTTTAGGATTAGCTATATCATTTTCATCATATCCCATTGCTATTTTATCAAAATACTTATAGAGTTCATCAAAACTTGAATATTTATATAATCTTTCCACTTCTACCATAAGTTTCTCAAAAGTTTGTAAACTCAATCATATCCTTTTCTTTCAATAATTGCCTTTTTCATCATAGAGCCTAAGTTCAATAGTTTTTGTTCCACGTTTAATATGATTAAAAGGATTGATATCCAAATTCATTTTATGCATCATAATTTACCTCCCTATATTATTTATAACAATCTAAGATTTCCTGATCATCAAAAACATTATGATCAATTAAAATTAAATAATGAAGATGTAATTTAAAAGCAAAACTTCTAATTGCTTGCACGATCTTCTTTGTAAAATAATACTCCTGAAACTCTAAAATATCTAAAGACCCATCTGTTATAAAATTAATTTTTAAAGTTTGATCTTCAATTTTTAGATAAATATCTTCAATATGAGCATATTGTCTATTCCCTATTACTTGTAAACCGGCATCACTAATTCTTGTTTTTTTAACATCTAATTTATCAGCTAAAATTAATGCTAAAGCAATCATATTATCTGTATCAAAACCATCACTATGAATTCTTATCGCCTCTAATACTAGATCCATGTCATCAAATAAGATATGATGAAGAAGAAAATAATTTTTAGCAAACAAATAACTACGATAAGCATGATCCTCTTTACCAATATTAGCACCTACATCATGCAATAAAACAGCAATTTTAGCTTTATAAATAAACTCTTTTGAAAAGTCTGAAGACTCTAAGATTTGCTCTACTAAAAGAGTAACATTTTTTACATGTAGAAAACCATGATAAGCCCATCCACCAGTTTTTTCTTCATAAATTTTTACTTCCTGATACCGCTTCAAAATAGTAGGATCATCTAATATAGAATAATATAATTTTTCTGCTAATTGCTCTTGCATAAAATTTTACTCCACTTTACCAATCTTACTAAATGGATACATAATAAAATTAGTTGTTCCTTTAATTTCACTTCTATGAATTTTACCAAATACTCTACTATCTAAAGAAACAATCCGATTATCTCCTAAAATGAAATATTCATCTTCTCCTAAAGTAACAGGATCAATATTATAAGTAATACCTGTTCCATAAGGATCATCTAATAATTCATCATTAATATAAATTTCATTATTCTTAATCTCTACTGTCTCACCTGGAAGGCCAATTATTCTTTTAATTAAATTATTTTGCTCACCATCTAGCTTTAAAACAACAATATCAAAGCGATCAATAGCCCCAAGCTTATTTAAAAGCATAATTTCATCACCCTCTAAAGTTGGATACATACTAGTTCCGTTTACTTTAACCGGAGTAATAATAAAGGTACGAATAAATACTACTACAACAATAATTATAATATAAGGAATTAAACTTCTTATAAATTTCATGTTTCCCTCCATTTTACACATAAATTTATAGTATCACTTTTTCCCTATTTCTTCAATCTTTTTTATAAACTTTTCTACATAAGGGTTCTATACGAGTGCCAGATCCTGATATTTTTAAGTCTTCTAAGTCTTCATCAATATGATACAATTTAATTCCATATTTTTTAGCTTCTTCTCTTGTCAATTCCTTAAAAGCAGGACAAGGTAAAATGGTTCCATCAAACTTGATATCTAATTTTTCAATACCCGCTGTACACTTATGGTCATTATCAGATTGTAGAGGAATTCCTATTCGAATATTTCCACTATATAATGAAGAAGCTTCTTTTAGTCTTTCTAAAAACGATTTTAATTCTTCATCCGTTAATTCTAAATCTTTTCTTCTAATTCTTCCTCTCCCTTGAGGAACAAATTTTAAAATACTAATATTTGGTACCTTAGCAATTTCTAATAATTCTAATATATCACCTATTTCATATTGATTAGGCTTCATTGGTATAAAATGAATATCAATATCTAACCCAGCAAAAGAAGCATTTAAAATAGAATCATACATCATGATTTGTAATTCACTTCTTCTTCCCATTAAAAAACTAGCTGTCTCCGCTTCATATCCTTGAAAGTCAAAAACAATTTTATCTAATCCTAAGCCTCTTAATTGAAGCATTTCCTCTTTAGAAATACACCCAAAAGTTTTGGGCTCTAATAAACGTTCATAAAACAAAGAAACATTGCGAAGTAGTCTATCATTCCAAGGTTCATGTTCTCTTATCTCTTTTAACTTCAAATCTCTTTCCTTTTGATAATAAGTTCTTTCTGGCAAACTTAAAGACTTGCTATACTTTATACCACTTGTAAATACAACTACTCTAATATTTTGTTCTTTGGCATATCTTATCATTTTAAAAAGATCAGGATGTAAAAAAGGTTCACCACCTGATAAAGATAATTCTTGAATCCCGCCAGTTTCCATAAAATAATCGATGACTCTCTTAAACTTTTCAAAAGAAATAATTTGGGTTTTATCTATACAAGAATTAGAAGAACAAAACTGACAATTATTCGGACATTTCTCTATAATTTCAAAACACAAATCTTTTACCATCCAAAATCACCCATAAAATTTATTATAACAAAAAAAAGAACTTGATAAAAGCTCTTAATTTCTTTCTTTAACACGATATTCTTTACGCATACCTTTAATAAAGTTAAGTTTAGCACGTCTAACAAGACCTTTTTTAACAACAACAATCTTGTCAATAGTAGGTGCATTAACTGGGAAAATACGAGTTACTCCAATTCCACCTGATTTTTTTCTTACTGAAAAAGTCTCAGATACTCCACTACCTTTTCTAGCTACAACTAAACCTTCAAAAGCTTGGATTCTCTCTTTCTTTCCTTCTTTAACCCATACATCAACGCGAACAGTATCTCCAACACGAAATTCTGGCGTGTCACGTCTGATATGACGTTCATTAATCTTATCAACTAAATTAGCCATATTTTCTTCATCCTTTCTAACTATATATTAACCAACAATCATTATTCATTTATAAGCGGATTGTTTTTTGGGTCGAAACAATTATAACATATCTACTATAAAATTACAAATATTTTTAACTAACACTTTTTAAAGTAACTTCATATGCTCCATTAGGACTCTCAACTGAAACTACTTCTCCAGCTCTATGACCAATAACAGCCTTTCCAATTGGCGATTCATTTGATATTTTATTATTAAATGGATCTGCTTCTAAAGAACCAACTATTTTATATTCTTCTGTATCATCTGGTTCATATTCAATTACAATTGTTGAACCTACATTAGCCACATTTTTATCTTTATTATCAATAATTTCACAATGTTCTAATTTATATTCTAATTCTTTAATTCTACTCTCAAGTTGAGCTTGTTCATTTCTTGCTGCATCGTAATCAGCATTTTCTGACAAATCTCCTAAAGAACGAGCATATTTTAAAGAATTGATTACTTCTGGCCTTTTATTCAATTTTAAATCATTTAACTCTTTCTCTAACTCCAAATATCCCTCTGGAGTAAGAACTACTGTATTTTCCTTTCTCATTCATTTCACCTCATCATCATTTTTTGCATCTACAAAAGGATACTACAAATAATCCTTTTTGTCAAATACTTTTAATCGCATCATTGCATTTTCTGGAACATCTTTTAAAACCGGTAAATATACGAGCATTCCTGGATGTCTTGCCACATCAATTTCTTGATTTTCTTCATCAAATATTTTCTCTATTTTATAAGAAAATACCTCCATTCCAGGGCCAAAAAATTCCACAATATCTCCTACTTTAAAAAGATTTCTCTCTTCAATCAAAACCTTATTATTTTGACACTTTTTTACAATTCCAAGAAAGTCTTGATTCGAAATTTCCTCTCTTCCCAAATAATATTGTTCTTCATGAGTAGGCATTTTATCATAAAATTGCGGCTTTGACTCCCGATTAGCACAGCGATTAATAATATCATTAGCATAGTATATGTCACTTTCCATTAAAGTATTACTCTTAATTTTATCAATTAACCGACGATATTCATAAATAACGGTTGCAATATAATAAACCGAACGCATTCTTCCCTCTACTTTAAAGGAATTTACCCCTATATCCATCATATCTTTTAAATAAATAGACATATTAAGATCTTTAGGTGTCATACTAAAAACATCATTTTCTTCATTAATTTTAAAGATCCATCGACAAATCTGAGCGCAACCACCACGATTAGAATCCCGATTTGTAACAACATTAGATAGAACACATTTACCACTAAAACTCGTACACATAGCTCCTTGAATAAAGCATTCCAAATCAAGCCCTGTTTTTTCCTTGATATCTCGAATATCTTCTTTGGAAGCTTCTCTTGCCAAAACAATTCTTTTAACTCCTAAATTCTTATAAAATAAAGCAGCTTCATAATTTAAAGTACTAGCTTGTGTAGAAAGATGAATTTCTAAAGGAATATTTTCCTTTCTAATAATTGTAATAACTGCTATATCACTCACAATAACTGCATCTACTCCCATATGAGACAATTCCCATAAATACTCTTTTAAACCCTCTAAATCTTTATTATGAAAAACAATATTAACCGTTACATAAATTTTTCTTTGATATTGATGAGCAAATAAAACAGCTTCCTTTAACTCATCTTTACTAAAATTAATGGCATTTGCTCTTAAAGAATATTCATATCCTCCAATATAAACAGCATCAGCTCCATAAAGATAAGCAATCTTAAGACGTTCCAAATTTCCTGCTGGAGCAAGTAGTTCTATCATTGTTCTCTCTCCTTTATTCTTACAATTGTCTCTTCTGTACTCAAATACTGATAAGGATATTTTTCTTTTAGTTCATCCTCACTATGAATAATATCTCGAATATCATTACTATCTAAAAAAATAGAATGAACAAGATAAAATAACACATTTCCTTTATTTCGATATCTTAATCCATTAAAAGGTAAATTTGTATAGATAACAGTTCCATATTCATTTTCCACCATTTTAAATTGTTGTCCTAAATCATTTGTTAACACACTAGTAGAAGAATTATTTAGCTTAAAATGCTCATTATAATTCGTAATTAGCTTTCTTCTAGAATACATAATATTCATATGCCCAAAAGTATAAATAACGAGAGGCTTATTTGCTTTTAATAATATTTCATCTACTTCTTTTTCTGTAACATCAGTACTAACTACTACACTATCTACATACTCTAAATAGCTATTAATGCTAATATAATTACAATTAAAATGATTTAAAAATAATATTTTAGTTAAAGCATTTTCAATCTCATTTAGTGCTTGTAACACCCCAATATCATCAAAAACAATTCCTTCGATATTAGATGGTAATTGCTTCACAAAATCTTTAAAATGTAAAATTTCTTCATGATCAAGAAGACGATTAACAAAAAGATAAGCATGAGGAATAGTAATTTCATCTAAGGAAAATACTTCTGTAAATCCTACTGTAAAATCTTTAACAGGAAAAAGGAAAGTAATATTACTTTCTTCTTTTAATTCTTCTACCATTGTTTTATTAGATACTAATAATAAATAATTATTTTTCATCTTTCTTTACACTCACTGAAAGGCCATCGCCTACATCATAAAAATTAGTCTCAAATTCCTGATTATTCTTCAAAAATTCAATATAATCCTCAATTTTCTCTACTAATCCTCTTAAATTTTTAGATTCAATTTCTTTAGACTTTCCAACATGACCATGAAATTTCAAATTATCAGTAATGATCGTTCCTCCATCATTTAAAAAATATTTAAACTTTTCAAAAAATTTTATATATTGTCCTTTAGCCGCATCAATAAAAATCATATCATATTTAACACCTGTTAAATTAACATCCAAAGCATCTTGAAAAACAACATTAATCTTCTTTTCAAAATCACATTTTTTAACATTCTTAAGACATTCCATATAACGTGCTTCATCTCTTTCAATAGTTGTAACCGTAACATCTTGCCCAACACTTGCCATTAAAATAGTTGAATAACCTATTGCACTACCAATTTCTAATATATTTTTAATATTATTTTTCTTAATATATTTCATAATAAAAGCAATAGAATCTTTTTCAATAATAGGAATGTTTTTAAGGGAGGCGTATTCCTCCATCTCAAGTATAAGTTCTTTCATAATTCACCTCTTAATTAATTATATTCGTACCATTTACCATTCGCTTTTAATTCAGCAATAACTGCTTCATGTTCAGCATTTGTTTTCGTAAAATAAGTCTTCCCCATTTTATCAGCAACAAAATAATAATAATCATGATCTTCTTTATGTAACACAGCTTCAATAGATTCTTGACTAGGAGAACAAATTGGACCGACTGGAAGTTTACCTGCCATGGCTGCTGGTCTTGTATTATAAGCATTAATATCATTGATCTCACTCATATATAAGTCTCGTTCACTAAAATCGATCTTAGCTGCATAATAAGTAGTTGCATCACTGCCTAAACTCCAACCAGAATTTAAACGATTATAGAAAACTCCAGCAACACCAGCTCGATCATCACTAGTAGAGCCCTCAACTTCCACAATACTAGCAAGAGTTAAAAGTTCATGAATACTGTATTTGCTAGCCTCTATTTCTTCTTTATAATCATCTAAAACTTCTTCCATTCCATCAAGCATTCTCTTAACAATATCTTCTACACTACTTCCTTGATAAAATTCATACGTACTAGCAAATAAATACCCTTCTAAAGGATAATAAATATCACTATTTAAAATATCATCTGTTAAAAACCAATATTTATCAATTAAACCTTTAAGATATTCCTGATTAGAAAGTTTCTCAATCACTTCATCTTTTGTAGAACCAGTAGCTTCTGCAATGATATTAGCATAATAAGGAAGTCTTTTTCCTTCAACAAAAGTTAAACTGAAAGTATGATCTTCTTCTACAATATCTCCTTCATGAAACTGGTTTAATATTTCTTTTAAACTCATATTTGTTTTAAGTTCATAATCCCCTGCTTGTAAATTAAGATTACGATGTAACGCTACATAAATATAAGCTGATATTTTACTTTTAATTAAACCTTTTTCATCCAACTTATCAATAATTTCTGTTTTACCCTCACCACTAGAGATACTAAATGCTACAACTTTATCTTCTTTAGAAACAGCAGTAAGACCATAAAAATATAATAATATCATGATCAGAACAACAACCAAAATTACCCCAATAATAATGATTAACCTCTTTTTCATAATACTCCTTTATTCATTTGCTTCATCAATATTAGCAAGTAAATTCTCAATTAAATTCCATTCTTCTTCTGTTTCAATATCTTGTAATTTTAAAGTTTCTCCATCTTTATCATACACAGCAGCATAAGTTACAATATTTCCAGCTTCATCTTCACTATTATCAGTAAAAACAATATAGCTTTTTTTTGTTTCTTCTGAATCAAAAGTAAACAAAATTTCATACTCTATTGTCTCACCCTTTTGATCTGTTACTGTAAAATAACGATTTTTTTCTTCATTCATTTATTTTCCTCCATCTTAATAAAAGTTTCTAAAATAATAACAGCCGCTACCCCATCAATAACTTTCTTTCGCTTTTTTCGACTAAGATCTACTTCTAACAAAATATTTTCTGCTTCCATTGTACTAAGTCTTTCGTCCACTAAATAAACAGGAATATCTATATTTTGTTCTAGTAATTCTTTAAACAATCTGCTTCTTTCACTTGCAAAACCTTCACTTCCATTCATATTTTTAGGAAGGCCCAAAGCTATTTTAGATATTTGATACTCATCTAATATTTTTTTTAATTCTTCTAAAGCTATCTCATACTGTCCCTCAGGAAAACGAATTACTGTAAGAGGACTAGCAATAATATGAGATGTATCACTAATTGCTACCCCCAAAGTTCTAGTTCCTAAATCAAGTCCTAAATATCGCATAACTTCACCTACAAGTACAAATAATATTTTAACAAATTTCTCATAAAAAAACAACACTTACCTCTTTGCTACTTCTTACAAGTACCTTTCCAAACAATAATAGTCTCTCCATTTTGATCTAAATCATAAACATAGCAAAGACTTTCATCTAAATTACAAACAGCTTCTTCACAATAGGTTGCATCGTATTCTAATGTTTCTTTTTCTGGTGCAAAAATAAATAATAAAAATAACTCTAATAAAACTAATACAACCATAACAATACCAAATTTTTTAACAGAAATTTCCATATTCATTTTATCACCACCATATTCTAAAAATTATAAAAACAAGCAACAAAATAAAAGCTCCCAAAAAAATAGCTTCATATAATTTCATGGTGTTTTTCTTATTTTCATCTTTTTTCTTCATAAAAAACCTCTCTCCTACATTTTAACACAATTTAAACCAGAATAAAACAAAAATACCTTTAATATTTTTGTTCGATTTTAATTAATGACATAATTTGTTCCTGATAATCGGATTCAAGTGTATAAGAGGATTCACCTCTTGCTAACACTAAAGAAGGATCATAAAACAAATTTACAAGAAAATTCTTATGCTCATCATAAACTTGTATAACAAATCCTGGCCCTTCCATAGTTGATATCCTTCTCTCACTTTCATCGGATTTTACAACATAAGAAATTATTTTACTAATTTGTTCCTTATCGGAAATAAATTGAACTATTTTTTCAGAAGGACAAGCTTGATAAGTACTCTGTGAATCATAAAGACATATTCTTATAGAATCAGCCTGCTTAAGATAGATTTTAAGTTCTTCTAAAGAATAATAATCTTTCTCTTCTCTAAATATATATATACCCAATCCCAAACATCCAACTACTACTAACAAAACTATCAACTTTTTATACATAAACTACCTCTCTAAACAAAAATAAATTTTACTCAATCACAAAACTTACTCCAATAGGAAAATCTTCTAATTTTTTATTATCATCTTTAAAAGAAACATATTTTACAAAGCGATATTCGCCTGGATTTAAGCTACCATATAAATTTTTCCAAATAACCTCTAATTCCATCTTAGAATTTGGTTCCAATTCCCATAACGGAACCTTAAACACTACATCTGTAATCGTATTTAAAACCTCCCAAGAATCATTTTGCTTTTTCTCTAAATGGTAATCCTCACTATATCCTAAAACCTTATTGCTGGTATTTTCCACTTCAAATATAGCTCCTTCATCGGTTAAAGACCCCTCTTTTATAGATACTAAAATATATTCCTGATCAAAATCAATATTTGAAATATCTTTTTCATTGAATTGAGCATTTGAACTACATCCGGTAAGCAATAGAATACTATAAAAAACTATAATCGATACGAAATGTTTCATAAATCTTCTCTCTTTTTCTAAATCTTGTACTAAAAAACAGCATATCATAACCATTTTTCTATTAATATTTTAGCATACATTTCACTATTCAATCAATCCATAGTTTAAAACTAATTCCTATTTTTCCTCCCCAATATTTTTAATTTAAATATCATCTTACTCTAAACTTTTTTAATACAAAACATAAAAATTTACGTTAATTTGCTTAACCGCACAATTTATTTTTTCTACTGTATTTTCTTTAATTGCTGCATTTATTCTTCCTGGTAATTGCTTTAAATTACAATATCCTCTTATTTTCATTTCCTTTAATTTAGGAATTTCCATTATTCTTTTTAAATCCAAACAACAATTATAAACAATCCTAGTGCAACCATCCGTGAACTCTCTTATAAGATTAAAAAGACCAAGATATGAAAGCAATTCAACATCTTAGTCTAATTTATATATAAATATCCATGATTGTTGGTCTTTTAACTTTAACTTTTTACATTCAGGCATTAATAAATCATCTTTTGTAATGATTATACATATTAAAAACACATCAATATTGCTATTTAGTTACACTTTCCAGACTTGATTGTTGCTTGTGCAGCCGCAAGTCTAGCAATTGGAACACGATATGGACTGCAAGATACATAATCAAGCCCTACGCTATCACAAAATTCAATACTAGCCGGATCTCCACCATGTTCTCCACATATACCTAAATGAATATCTGGTCTAGTTTTTCTTCCTTTTTCTACGGCAATTCTAACTAACTCTCCAACTCCCTCAGTATCAACTTTAGCAAAAGGATCACTTTCAAAAATTTGATTTTTATAATAATCATTCAAAAACTTTCCGGCATCATCTCTTGAGAATCCATAAGTCATTTGCGTTAAATCATTGGTTCCAAATGAGAAGAACTCGGCATATTCGGCGATTTTATCAGCAGTTAATGCTGCTCTTGGAATTTCGATCATTGTTCCAACTTGATAAGTAATTTCACTATTACTTTCTTTAATTAAACGATCAGCTTCTAAAACTACAATATCCCGAACAAACTTTAACTCATTTGCATCGCCAACTAAAGGAATCATAATCTCAGGAGTTACTTTTATTCCTTCCTTGCTTACATTGATAGCAGCCTCAATAACTGCTCGTGTTTGCATTCTAGCAATTTCTGGATAAGTAATTGCTAATCTACACCCTCTATGCCCCATCATTGGATTAAATTCTTTTAAGGATTCAATACGCTTCTTTAGGTTTTCAAAACTCATACCCAAACTTTCTGCTAAAGGCTTAATTTCTGCATCAGTATGTGGTAAAAATTCATGTAAAGGTGGATCTAAATAACGAATCGTAACGCTATAAGGTGCCATTGCTCTAAATAATTCTTCAAAATCACCTCTTTGATAAGGTAAGATTTCTTCTAAAGCAGCCTCTCTTTGCTCAAGTGTTTCAGCAGCAATCATCTTACGGAAACTAAATATTCTGGATTCTTCAAAAAACATATGTTCTGTACGGCAAAGTCCAATTCCTTCAGCGCCAAAACTTTTTGCTTGTTTAGCGTCTCTAGGCGTGTCAGCATTAGTTCTAATGTTGAGTCTTCGTACCTCATCAGCCCAAGACATGAAGGTTTCAAAATCACCACTAATACTAGCTTCTTCGGTTTTAATTAAACCATCATATACTCTACCAGTAGAACCATCTAAACTAATTTCATCACCCTCATGATAAACTTTACCATTCTTAGTTGTTAGAGTCTTAGCCTCTTCATCAATTACTAATTCCCCACAACCAGATACACAAGAGCGTCCCATACCACGTGCAACAACCGCTGCATGGCTTGTCATACCGCCACGAATAGTTAAAATACCTTCCGCATGATTCATTCCTTCAATATCTTCTGGAGAAGTCTCTAAACGTACTAAAATTGTTTTTTCACCCTTTTTAGCGTGTTCTGTAACATCTTCTGCTGTAAAATAAATCTTCCCAGCTCCTGCCCCTGGAGAAGCTGCAAGACCAGTAGCAATTACTTCACCATTCTTTAAAGCTTCTTGATTAAACATTGGATGAAGTAGGCTATCAAGTTGTTTAGGATCAACTTTTAATAAAGCTTCTTCTTTGGTAATTAAACCCTCAGAAACTAAATCTACCGCTACTTTTAAAGCAGCTGTTGCTGTTCTCTTTCCATTTCTTGTTTGAAGCATAAATAGTTTGCCATCTTCAATTGTAAATTCCATATCTTGCATATCTTTATAATGTTGTTCTAGTGTTTTAGCAATACGAGCAAACTCTTTATAGACATCAGGCATAACACTTTCTAATTTACTAATAGCCTCAGGTGTTCTAATTCCTGCAACAACATCTTCTCCTTGAGCATTCATTAAATATTCACCATAAAGTTTAGCTTCCCCTGTTGCCGGATTTCTTGTAAACGCAACGCCTGTACCTGAAGTATCTCCTCTGTTACCATAAACCATTTCCTGAACATTAACCGCCGTTCCCCAACTAGATGGAATATCATTCATTCTTCTGTAATAAATAGCTCGATCATTATTCCAACTTCTAAATACAGCTGTAACAGCTTCTATTAATTGGATCTTTGGATCTTGAGGAAAATCTTCTTTAGCAATCTCTTTATAGATTCTTTTAAACTCATTTGTTACTTCTACCATATCATCAGCCGTTAAATCTGTATCAAATTTAGCACCTTTAGCTTCTTTTATCTCATCTAATCGTCTTTCAAAACTTGACTTTGGATAACCCTTTACAACATCAGCAAACATTTGAATAAATCTACGATAAGAATCATAAACAAAGCGTTTATTATTAGTAATACTAGTAAAACCATTTGCAACTTCATCATTCATACCTAAATTTAAAACGGTATCCATCATACCAGGCATACTGGCTCTAGCACCACTTCTTACACTAACAAGTAATGGATTTTTACTATCACCTAAAGTTTTACCTGTAATACTCTCTAATTCTGCAAGTTTAGCATAAATTTCTTCTTTTACAGCTTCATCAATAACTTCATGGTCTTCATAATACTTGTTGCAAGCCTCAGTTGTAACTGTAAAGCCTCTTGGAACGGGTAGTCCCAGACCAGTCATTTCTGCTAAATTAGCTCCTTTACCACCTAATAAATCTTTCATATCTTTATTACCTTCTGAGAAAAGGTAAACATACTTTTTTTCCATATATCCTCCTTAATTATGGTATAGCCCCATTATATCACGAGAAATTTTAAACCACAATGAAAGAGACAAGCTTTGACAAAAGATGTACAAAAAAAGAATAGCCATTAATTTAAGCTATTCTAATTTAATTTTACGTTCTATTTACATCAAGCTACTACATAAGGATCGGTACTTGTACCACTTCCTGTTATTTCTACATCACTTGCTATATTAATGACTGGTCGAATACCTGGTTCTCTATGATTAACACGCAAAGCACCAAAATAGCCCCTATCAAATATAGCAAACACATTAGCATAATCATCATCAAAAGCGTATCGAGACATAGACC
>JABLTQ010045659.1_pt1 | contig 51722 bp, 46 predicted proteins | sample 7160101 | NCBI WGS metagenome assembly JABLTQ01 (sample SAMN14651228, study PRJNA627086) | human gut metagenome | isolation source: feces | host: Homo sapiens | reverse complement strand
TGAAGAAGAAAATCGGCGTGATCATGGGCAGCACGATGCTAAAGAAGCGCCGCACTGGGCCCGCGCCATCCACGATGGCGGCTTCGTGATAGCTCTGAGGCACATTTTTCAGCGCCGCCAGGAAGATCAGCATGGAACTGCCGAACTGCCACACACCCAGGGAAATCAGCACGCCCAGCGCGGTATCGGGGTTGGACAGCCATTTCACCGGTTCCATGCCAAAGTACGATGTGATTTTGTTGATTGCGCCATTGTAAGAAAACAACTGTTTCCACGTGAGCGCCACGGCCACGCTGCCGCCCATCAGCGAGGGAATGTAGAAAGCCGCGCGGTAGATGGGAATGGCGCGCGTCTTGCGCGAAAGGATCAGCGCCACGCCCAGCGACACCAGCAGTTTAATGGGCACCTGGATCAGCGCGAATTTGAACGTGACCCAGAAGGACTGCCAGAAATACTTGTCCTCAAAGAACATTCTTTGAAAGTTTGCTAGGCCAATCCAGCGGGCTGGCGTAAGCACATCGTAATCCGTAAACGCGAGATAGAGCGAGCTGAAAAAAGGGATCACGGTGAATGTGATCAAGCCGATGATGAAGGGGGCTATGAACACATACCCGGCGACTTTGTCCGAGCCGACGATCTTGCTCAATTTCTGCATGCTGCGTCACTCCTGTCGTCCGTAGTGTGCGGCAATTTAGCACGAAAACAGTCCGCAATGGACTGTTTTCGTGCCTCGGGACATAAGCCCAGCCGGTAAAAAGATTACTCTGCTTCCACGCTCTGCGCGCCTTCCAGCAACAAGGCGTTCGCCTCATCCATGAACTGCTGCGCCCAAGCCGTCAGATCGTCCACCTGGCCATACTGCACGGCCTCGAAGTATTCGCCCATCAGCGCTTCCACTTCGCCGCTGGCGACCGGGTCAGGCGGCATAATCGTGGAGGTCAGACCGTTCTCGGTAAGATAATCCAGATACGCGGCGATCTTCTGCGAGGTCTCATCCAGGGTCGGGGTGATGTACTCGAGCACCACGCTGGAAATGGGCATTGCGCGGTCGATGCCGACGATATCAAAGCAATCCGTGTCGTTGGTAAAGAAGTTGATGAACTGTGCCGCAGCATCCTTCACCTGAGAGGTTTCTGCCACAGACCAGAACATGGAGGGCTTGAAATAAAGCGGCGGGATCGTGCCGTCTTCCGGTACCGGCCAGCACGCCAGCGACAGATCGCAGCCGGAACCATCCTGATAGGCCTGCAGCTCGTTGGTCCAGTGCCAGCTGGCCCAGTTGTCGCTCACCATGGCGTCGAAAGCGGTGGTGGCGGAAGTTTCACCCACGTCCAGGCACCAACCGGCTTCCACCGCGTCCAGGCGGTCCTGCCAAGTGCGCACGAGGTACTGGGGATCGTCGAAGCCCAGGCCGTCGCCTTCCAGGTTGAACAGATCGAGTCCATAGGCGCGCAACAGGTTGCGCAGCGCGTCCTTACCGACCAAAGTATCCTGCGTACGGCCCGTCGCCTCGTACACCTGCGCGGCCAGCTCGGCAAAGCTTTCCAGCGTGGGTTCCATGGGCATTTCCAGGCCAGCCTCGTCCAGCACATCCTGGCGGTAGAAGGTGGCCAGCGCGTTGGTGCCGGTGGAGAGCGCGTAGTTGACGCCGTTCACCTGTCCGCTGACCAGCACGGATTCATCCACGTTGCTCACGTCGATGGCGCCAGACTCATAATACGGCCCAAGGTCGGCCAGCACGCCGCTGGTGGCATACTGATTGAGGTACTGATAGTCCATCTGGATCACGTCCGGCAGCAGGTTGCCCGCAACCTGCGTGGCCAGCTTGCTCCAGTAACCATCCCACGAGGTGAACTCGGCCTCAACGGTGATGTTGGGATACTTTTCTTCGAACTTCTCAATGGCGGCCATGGTCAGGTCATGCCGGGTCTGCGAACCCCACCAGTACACGCGCAGCGTGACGGGTTCTTCGCTCTCCGCGAAAGCAACCGCGCTGGTGCACAGCAGCGCCAGCACCAGCATCAAGGGAAGAATGCGCTTCATGAAAAATACACCTACGATATATTTTGTGATTTTTATTATAGTCAAACCATGCAAAAAAGAAAATGCAAATATCAGAGGCAATCTGTCACTTTTCCGGTTTATCAAATCCATGTCATGATTTTTCATCCAACGCCGCGCGGTATTCCTTGGTGGTCATGCCCGTATACTTGCGGAAAACCTGGCTAAAATAGTGTGGATTGTTGCCCAGGCCCACCTGCTCGGCAATTTCATAGCTGTGCAGCTGAGAATCGGCCGCCATCAACTGCTTTGCGCGCTCCATGCGCACCGCCAGCAAATAAGCGCTGAATTTCTGCCCCATAGTGCGGGTAAATTCCCGGCCGATATAATCCGCGTTCATATAGACCACATGGTCGGCCAGGTATTGCAGGGAAAGCGATTCATCCGCGTAGTGCGCGTCCACATAGGCAGTCATCTGCTGCACAAAGCCGCGAGGGTTGGCGTCCTCGTTGCGCAGGCGCAAGAGGCAGCGCGCCACGAAGGCGCTGAGCGCGCCGTTTTCCTTCTGAAACGCTTCCACTACCGCGTTCTTTTTCCATTCCGCCTGCCCGCTATCCGCGCCGCGCGTGAGCACGCGGGCCAGCGCCTCGCGCAAAAGGCTGGGATCTTCCGCCGTTTTGGCAATTTCCTGCACTTTCTTTTCCAACCGCTGCGGAGCCAATGCATCCCGGCATAGGGCGAGCAGCGCTTTTGTGAGCATTTCCACCCGGCTCTGCCGTTCCCCATAGAGATGAACCACTTGCTTGCGCATTTTGTCCACGGCGCGGCAGGCGCGTTCCAACGCCTGCCCCAGTTCTTCCTGCGAACAGGGCTTGAGGAGATATTCCGTGACGCCAGCCTGAATGGCCTGCTGCGCGTAGGCAAACGTATCGTAACCCGAAAGGATGATGGCGCGCAACTGCGGATGCAGCGACATGGCGCGCTCCACCAATTCCAGCCCATCCATGCCCGGCATGCGCACATCCGTGAGTAGGATATCCGGCATATCGTCCATCATGCTATCCAGCGCCGCAATGGCGTTGCTGCAAGAAGCGGTAATGACAATGTCCATGCCGCATAAGGCGATCATCTTTTCCAACCCTTCGCGGATGATCTGTTCGTCGTCCACCAAAAGCAATTTATACATGCGCAACCCCCTATGCATCCAATCGCTAGCCGCGAATTCCGCCGCGCGTGTCCGGCAGGCGGATGATGATTTGCGTGTAACCAGGCGCGCTCTTCACTCGCAAGCCATACTGGCTGGAAAAGGCGTATTGCACGCGTCGGTGGATATTCCGCATGCCGATGCCCAAGCCTTCCGGCTTGATCGCCCCGCTTTCCAGTTTTTCCAGAATGTCCTCGTCCATGCCCGGCCCATTGTCTTCCACCAGGATTTCCACATCGCCCTCCACTTCCCGCGCGCCAAGGCGAATGGTGCAAATTTCCAGCATTTCTTCCGCAGCATGGTGCACCGCGTTTTCCACCAGCGGCTGAATCGTCATCGCCGGGATTTGGCAGGAGAGGAAGCTTTCCGCAATTTCCTCTTCCACGCGCAGGCGGTCGCCATAGCGCAAAAGCTGGATGTGCAGATATTCGCGCGCAATTTGCAAATCCTCGCCCACGGTGACCACATCCCGCTTGTCGTTCAGCGAAGCACGCAACATTTTGCCCAGCGCGTTCGTCATGGTGGCGATGCGCTTATCTTCGCTGCCAATTGCCAGGCAATAGATGGATTCCAGCGTATTGTACAAAAAGTGCGGACGCACCTGGGCGCGCAACTGCTGCATCTGTTTTTCCTGCAAAAGCTGTTGCTTTTCCGCGTTTTCGCGCGTGATGCGGTCGTATTCGCGCGTCATTCGGTCAAAATGCCGGTGAAGCTGGCCAATTTCATCCTTGCGCGATTGATAGGGGTTTGGCGTCTCCGGCACGGGAACGCCATCGGCGGCAAAAGCGTCGAATTTGTGCAACAGAATTTTCAGATGCTTTAGCAGGCTCGCGATCATCCACGCGCTCAATACCAGCGCGAGCAGGCTCGCCGTTACAATCACGCCCATGGTGATGCGCTCTGCCGCGCGCACGGTGGACTCTATCGCGCCATAGTCCACCAACGTCACATAGCGCCAGCCATTGTCCGCCGTAAAGCGAACGCAGAGCGCCGCCTGTCCATCCTGCGAAATTTTCTGGTATCCATCCTCGCCCGCGGGAGAAAGGCCGCGCACCCGCTCGTCGCTGGAATAGAGACAAACATCGCCGCTATAGATGGCGCAGGAAAGCGGACTGTTCAGCCAGTGCATATTCTGGCGCTGCGTTTCCACCAGTCCATTCAAATCCATCTCGATGAGGATGGTGGCCAAGGGGCGCAGCGAAAGGTGGTGCACCTCGCGGATTTCCCGCAAAAGGAACAGCCTGGCGCTTTTCTCCTCCAGCAACCATACCTCGCGTCCATTACTGCCGTGCGCCAGCGCAATGCGCTCTTCTGAAATCTCGTGGGCTACGCTCGTTTGCCCAAATCCCTGCGTGAAATCCTGGCCGTCCGCCGTCTCCAATTGCAGCGAGCGCGCATGGCTGAACCACATGGAAAAATAGGCCATGCGATCCCCCACCGCGTTTTTTGCCGCGCCCCAAGAAGCCGTGGTCACTGGCTTATCCGCCATGGTGGTCAGACTTTCCTGCAATACGTTATCCGCCAGAATGCGAAAAGATAGCTCTTCGATCTCCGCCAAGCCATCTTGAATGTGCCCGGCGAACACGGCCATCATCTGCATGCAGCTGCGATACAGTTGTTCATCATACGCGGCATAGGGAATGCGCAACGCGGCGAATGTGCTGGTGCAGACCAGCGCCATTGCCAGCGCCAAAATCAGCAAAAATTTGGGTAAAAGGCGCAAATTGCGAAAGCGATCCGCCAGTTTCTTTGCCATGCCCATATCTTCCCATCCCCTGGCGCACTGGTTTGCGAAACCAATGCCCTTTTATCTTCCTCATTCAGCCTCTTATATAAGGAAATTGTATATTGGAATAGCAAATTGTCAATGCAAATTTCCGGCATGTTATGCTGTTTTTTCGTGCCAGGATTCTCTACATATAGCAATGCATCCGCCTCAAAACTTCTCCCCGTTCGGCCAGCGCAAAAAGCGGCCAACGCTTGCAATCCATAGAAAAACCCCTGGCCGCGCAAAACGCGCATCCCAGGGGCGTGCAAAATCCAGAAAGTTTCAGTCCACTTCCGGCGCTCTGGTAAATTGGTCGGGCTTCGGCGTGATCCAAGGCACGCGCGTGGGCTCTGGCGTAGCGTCCGGCTCCGCGAAGTAAATGGGGTTTTCCGGATCTGGATCTGTGGGATCCCAGCCATATCCCTTCACCAGCTCGGGAATCGCGTCCATCAGTTCCTGTTTCAACTCGGGCATTTCCTCGCCCAGTATAATGCGCACCGGCGTGCCTTCGGGGCAATTGTCTTGAATCCACTTGGCGTCCTTGCACAAAAGCCGGATGCAGCCCGAAGACTGGTTGTCGCCCAACTGGCGATACTTATACCAGAATACGTCGTTGGAATCCTTGGATTCGTATGGCACTGAGTGGAACAAGAATGGCCCCGTGATGCGGGTGGCGTACTTGGCCCACGTGCCATCGGCCATCAGTTTCCACTCGTATTTGGTCTTGAGCGGATACACGCCGTCGGGAAGCTTGCTGTGCCGGTAACCGGAGGAGCAAATCATGTGCTTCACAGGAATCGTGTATTCGCCGTTTTCGTCGATCGTGTACACCGTAACGATCTGCGCCTTCTTGTTGAGTTCAATCAAGTAAGGATATTGCACTTCCACCGGCGTGGGCGTAGGCGTGGGAACCGGCGTGGGCGTGGGACTCGGCGACGGCGTGGGCGGCGGCGTAGGCACGGGCGTAGGCGTCACCTGCAGGGCGAGCGTGATGTTGATATCGCCATCGCCCGTCGCGTTCGGCCGCGCAATGGCAAAAAAGAACAAGCATCCGGCCATTAACAAGAAAAACAGCAGCCATCCCACCATCGCGCCAGCGCTCAGCTTTTTCCGCTTTTTGCGCACAAAAATCTCCTCCCACCATCACAACGCCCCAGCGCGGAGCCTAATTCTCAAACCAAATTTCCCGGGAAACCTAGGGCAACGGCGCGCGTATGCGCTTCATATTTTTGGTTTAGACGAAGCGCCGCTGGAATTGGTTCCCATTTTTTTATTATAACAGAGTCCTTACAACCGTGTCAATCGCAAAAAATGCCGCGCGAAAATTTATCTCGCGCAGCACAATTTTGACACGCTTTTGCAGACGCAAAAGAGGCCGCCTCCTAAGATGAACGGCCTCTTTTGCGCATTTTCTACGCTATAGCAGCGTCAATGGCATTTGTGGCACTGGCCGCAATCGCCGCCGCAGCTGCAGCTGCCCTTGCCAGCCTTTTTATCGCGCACCATCTTGATCACGATGGCCGCCACGAGGAGCGCCACAACGCCGCCCACAATCCATGTCGCCATACAAATGCCTCCTCTTTCAGGCCCTGTTTTACGCCTGCACTTTTACCTTCTGGGTGAGGTGGTTTTCGTCGTACCGATTTTTGCGGAACACAAGATAAGCCAGCAGAGCTACCAGGAGAATGGCCACAGCCGTCGCTACACCAAAGCCCGCGCCCGAGAACAGCAGGCCCAACTGATACACGATCAGCGACACGCTATACGCAAGCACACACTGATAGCCAATGGCAAAGAGCGTCCACTTGGCGTTGTTCATCTCGCGCTTGATCGCGCCCATGGCCGCGAAGCACGGCGCGCACAGCAGGTTGAACAGTAGGAAAGAGAATGCCGCCAACTGGCCATGCCCATTGCTGGATTCGTCGAAGCTCTGGGCAATTGGCGAAAGCGCCTCGGCCATTTCATCCGCCGACATACCACCGTCCTCCACGATGCCCATGGCAGCATCTTCACCTTCTTCATCGGTCACGCCGTATAGCACGCCGAAGGTAGAAACCACTTCTTCCTTCGCCACTAGGCCCATCACCGTGGCCACTGTGGACTGCCAGTTGCCAAAGCCCAGCGGCCGGAAAACGGGCGCCACCGTGCTGCCGATGTGGCCCAGGATGCTCTCATCCGAGTTTTCTACAGCACCGAACACATAGGAAGTAATCGCAGCGTTTTCCGCCGTTTCGTCCGTCTCCGCATCCGCGTCCGCCAGCACCGTTTCTTCCGCCGCGCCGTCCACGGGGGTTCCTTCCACCACCGGCGCCCAGCCATAGCTAGAAGTGAGCCAGATGAAAATGCTGGAAAGCAAAATCACCGTACCCGCGCGCTTGATGAAGCTCCAACCGCGCTCCCACATGCTGCGCAGCACGTTGCCCGCGGCAGGGGCGTGGTAGGCGGGCAGTTCCATCACGAACGGAGCGGGATCGCCCGCAAAGGGCTTCGTCTTTTTGAGCAAAATGCCGCTCATGATCACCGCGGCCACGCCGATGAAGTACGCGCCCGTGGAAACCCAGCCGGAATTGTGGAACAACGCGCCCGCGATCAACGCCACGATGGGCATCTTCGCGCCGCAGGGGATGAAGGTGGTGGTCATGATGGTCATGCGGCGGTCACGTTCGTTCTCGATGGTACGAGAGGCCATGATACCGGGCACGCCGCAGCCGGTGCCGATCAGGATGGGGATAAAGCTCTTGCCGGACAGGCCGAACTTCCGGAACACACGATCCAGGACGAAGGCGATACGAGCCATGTAGCCACAGGCTTCCAGGAAGGCCAGCAGCAGGAACAGAACCAGCATCTGAGGCACGAAGCCCAGGACAGCGCCCACGCCGGCCACGATACCATCCAGAATCAGGCCGTTGAGCCAAGGCGCTGCGTTGGCAGCGTCCAGGCCGTTGCCGATGAGGACGGGGATGCCCGGAACCCAAATGCCATAGGTGGAGGTGTCGGGAGCGCCATAGGCTTCCTTGTACTCGGTGTTCTCATACTGTGCCACCGCATTTTCCAGGTCAGCCTTTTTGACGTTGTCCACCGTCTCGACAGCCAAGGTTTCTTCATCTTCTACGTCATAGGAAACATTGGCGTCAGCAGGTGTTGCGGCAACCAGGGCGTCCAGGGCGGCCTTGGCACCTTCTTCGGTGTAGCTGTCAGACTCTGCATCCAGTGCGGCAGTGATCTCGTCGTTGCCGTATTCGTTGGCAAAAGCGTCAATGATGAGGTCGGTGTCGCCATATTTTTTTTCGGCGTCTGCGAATTCAGAGGAGCCGATGCCCAGCAGATGCCAGCCGTCCCCGAACACGCCGTCGTTGGCCCAGTCGGTCGCAGCGCTGCCCACGGTGACCATGGAGATGTAGTACACCAGGAACATGATGACCACGAAGATAGGCAGACCCAGCCAACGGTTGGTAACCACCTTGTCGATCTTGTCGGAGGTAGATAGCTGACCTACATTGGCCTTTTTATAACAGCTCTTGATGATCGAGGCGATGTACAAATACCGGTCATTGGTGATGATAGACTCGGAGTCGTCATCCAGCTCGGTTTCTGCCGCCACAATGTCCTGTCCGATGTGTTCCAGAATGCTGGGATCCAGCTTCAGGGATTCGATGGCCTTGCTGTCCCGTTCAAACAGCTTGATGGCGTACCAGCGCTGCTGTTCTTCCGGCAGGTTGTGGACGGCCACTTCCTCGATGTGAGCGATGGCGTGTTCCACGGGACCGGAGAAGGCGTGCATGGGGATGGTCTTGACTCCCTTGGCAGCGGCGACTGCGGCCTGAGCGGCCAGCTCCACGCCATCGCCCTTCAGAGCGGAGATCTCCACCACCTGGCAGCCCAGCTCCTTGGACAGCTGCTTGGTGTTGATGGAGTCGCCGTTCTTGCGCACCACGTCCATCATATTGATGGCGATGACCACGGGGATGCCCAGCTCAGTCAGCTGAGTGGTCAGGTACAGGTTGCGTTCCAGATTGGTGCCATCAATGATGTTCAGGATGGCGTCCGGACGCTGGTTGATCAAATAGTTTCTGGCTACCACTTCCTCCAGGGTGTAGGGGGAGAGGGAATAGATCCCGGGCAGGTCGGCGATGATGACATCGTTGTGCTTTTTCAGGCGGCCTTCCTTCTTTTCCACGGTGACGCCGGGCCAGTTGCCGACGAACTGATTGGAGCCGGTGAGGGCATTGAACAGGGTCGTTTTACCACAGTTTGGATTGCCCGCCAGAGCAATGGTGATACTCATGTTGGTGTTCCTCTCTTTCTGCAGTTCTGTGCCAGATGGTAAGTTGCAGCTAACCATTAGGCCAAAGAATCGGGGAAATTCCGTTCCCCGTACCGTGTTGGATCAACTGACTTCGATCATCTCTGCGTCCGCTTTCCGCAGGGACAGCTCATAGCCTCGGACGGTGATCTCAATGGGGTCGCCCAGAGGCGCAACCTTCCGCAGATAAATCTCCACGCCCTTGGTGATACCCATATCCATGATACGGCGCTTGACCGGGCCAGTGCCGTGGAGCTTGACGACCTGAACGGTATCGCCGATGCTCACGTCTCTCAGTGTTTTCATCAGAAAATCCTCCTTTTTCTCCATATTCTACAAAACAATGGCCACCCTGGCGCAGAGCCAGACTCAGACCATGATCTTCCGGGCCATTTCCTCGCTGATGGCCACCCGTGTCTCCTTGACCTGGACGATGACGTTGCCGTTGAGCGCAGTGATGAGCTTTGCTGTGCTGCCCACGACGAACCCCAAGTTCTCCAGGTGCTTCTTCACGTCCGGCTTCCCGCCGATCTTCTGGATGGTCAGTTCCTCCCCGACATTAGCCAAGGTCAAAGGCATCATACAAATCCCTCCCGTTTTTGCAGGTAAATGTTAGCGCAAACTAACTCATCACGATAAAATGTAGTTAGTATCAACTAACCAATTGCTATCATAACACGTTCTGGAAAATTGTCAACGCCCTTTTGGCAGAAAATTCACCTGGGAAGGAAATTCGGCAAAACAGCAAAAAAGAGCGGACGAATATTGGCGGAAGTCAACAAAAATGCAAGTGCCATCTGCGGGCGCAGGCGGTAAAACGAAAAACCGACCCAAAGGCCGGTTTTTCGGAAGAGTTGACGTTTTGAGAAGATAGCGGGTAGAAACCGTCACAGCACACCCTGCCAGACCAGGAAGCCCAGGATACAGGTGATGAGGATGAGCAGGGAGACCAGGATGGTGCCCAGGTGCTGCTTTTTCTGCACGGGAGCTGCATCGCTGGAGGAGGGAGCCAGCAGGTTGGCCTTGCGCAGGGCGGTGACGATGGGCTTATAGATGAGCATCGTCAGGGCAGCGTTCAGGATGTACTTGCCCAGGTTGAAGGGCAGGAACACCGGCACCAGCATGGCGGCGACAGTTGCCCGGGGGACACCCATGTAGATGGGGGTGATGAGGAAGTTCCACAGCAGCATGACGGCGGTGGCGGACAGGCAGCCCACGATCAGGCCGATGATAGCGCCCTTCAGGGTATGCTTGCGCTTATAGATCAAGGCGGCCACACAGGCGAAGCAGCAACTGGAGAGGATGTTCATGACCAGACCGATGGGGCCGGTGGCGCTGATGGTGACCATCTCCACGGCGGCGACCACAACGCCCACCAGAGCGGCGGACAGGGGGCCAAAGATGAAGCCGGCGATGGCGATGATGGTGTCCTTTACGTCCAGGGTCAGGAAGCCGGCCACGGGGGGGATGAGGAAGTGGCAGACGAAGATGACTGCGTAGGCGATAGCGGCCAGCATACCCAGCAGGGTGACTTTCTTGGTGTTGGTGATGTTTGCACTCATGATTGATCGCTCCTTGATGAAAAAATAACACCTGAAAACAGAGTTGTCTTCCAGGTGTTAACTATCATTTTGGCGTGCGAAAAAGGGTGATGAGACTCCCACCACAAAGCTATCATACACGACATTAACACGTCTTCTTCCATCCAGACTATCACTGTTGGTTCCGGAGTTGCACCGAATCCTGCGCCGAAACGCTCGCGGACTTTGACCGCCAATCGGGAATTTCACCCTGCCCTGAAGACACCACTATTCAGCTGTAACTATAGTATAACACGGTCGATTTCCGTTGACAAGGGGGTGGATACGAAAAATTGCACAGGAATGTGGACAAGCGTTTGATCCCAGCGGAAAAATCCCCACCGTGCCCTGTCCGCAGGGGCACGATGGGGAAGGTGAGTTAGAGGAATTTGCTGATGTCCGCCGGAAACGCTTGGTTCATGGTGATGCCGGAGGACAGGAGAAAGGCTGATGCATCATTCAGGCTCACATGAGCGGGCACATCGAGAACCAGCAGATTTTCCTTTTCCGGATACATCATGGGCAGGGACACATATCCAATGCAGCCATCGGCCAGGAGCGGCCAGCCGTGGTTATCCAGAGCCGTCCCTTCCGGGCGCAGGAGCAGGTCAGAGCATTGGGAGGAGGTGAAATACTCCAAGGTCTGGGATGATTCCTGCCATTCGTCTGCTACAATGCCGCTGAAATAGGGCTGCAGCTGCTCCAGGAAAAAGGCATCGGAGAACTGCTCCTGGGTCACCTCTCCCAGCAGCTGTACCAGCTGCCCCAGGGTGACCTCCGTTGGGATCTCCAGCCGCAGTCCCATTAGGTTCTCGCCCTTCTGGTCGAACATTTTATACAGATCTACAATGACCGTGCTGGTGAACAGCGCCCCCTTGCCGTAGCGCACCATGTCGTCCAGGTCTGCCTCATAGGCTCGCTGTCGGGCGGCCTGCATGGCAAGGATGTCTTGCAACGTCATAGCGTTCATGGATTCACCACGTTCTGCGGCTTGCCGTCCAGGAAGCAGCGGAGGTTGTCTACGGCGATATTCATCAGCCGCTGGCGGGCTTCCTTGGTGGCCCAGGCGATGTGGGGGGTCATGATGCAGTTCTTGGCAGTCAGCAGGGGACTGGTGGCAGGCAGGGGTTCCACAGCGGCCACATCCAGGCCGGCGGCGTACATCTTGCCGCTGTTCAAGGCGTCTGCCACGTCCTGCTCTACGATGAGCGCACCGCGGGCGGTGTTCAGCAAAATCACGCCGTCCTTCATCTTGGCGATGGCGTCCTTGTTGATCATCTCACGGTTCTCCGGAAACAGGGGACAGTGGAGGGAGATGATGTCGGACTGGGCGTACAGGGTGTCCAGGTCTACATAGGTGCCGATGGCCTTGCCCGCCTCGGTGGGATGAGAACCGGTGGCCAGGACGTTCATGCCCAGGGCGCGGGCGACCTTGCCCACAGACTGACCGATGGAGCCGAAGCCGATGATGCCGATGGTCTTATGTGCTAGCTCCATCAGGGGGAAGTCCCAGAAGCAGAAGTCGGCGCAGGCAGACCATTCACCGGCGTGAACCCGCTCACTGTGGTGTCCCACATGGCTGCAAATTTCCAGCAGCAGCGCCAGGGTCATCTGGGTCACCGCATCGGTACTGTAGCCGGGGACGTTGCAAACTACCACGCCGTGTGCCTTGGCGGCGTCAATGTCCACGATGTTGTAGCCGGTGGCCAGAATGCCCACGAACTTCAGGCTGGGGCAGGCGGCAAAGATGGCGGCGGAGAGGGGGGTCTTGTTGGTGAACACCAGCTCGGCGTCCCCGATGCGCTCCAAAATGGTCTTTCGGTCAGAGGGGGTTCGGTCATAGATGGTCAGATCCCCCAGCTTGCGCAGCTCGTCCCAGCTCAGGTCACCGGGATTGCCAGCGTAGCCGTCCAGCACTACGATTTTCATCACAATTACCTCCTTAGATGTATGGTTCTATCTTTCTGGAAATCAGCTGAGTTTGGCTTCCAGATGCTTCCGAATCTCTTTCAAAAAGGCGATGCTGCTGACCTTTTGAGCCGGGGCTTTCCCCTCCCACAGCAACACCAGATCGCCGGTCATGACGCCGGAGCGGATGGTGTCCAGGGTAGCCCCTTCCAGTGCGTCCGCGAACTGACCCAGCTCTGCGATGCCGTCCAGTTCTCCCCGCTTGCGCAGGGCGCCAGACCAGGCGAAGATGGTGGCCACCGGATTAGTAGAGGTCTCCTCGCCCTTGAGATACTTGTAGTAGTGGCGGGTGACGGTGCCGTGGGCGGCCTCGTACTCATAGTTGCCGTCGGGGCTGACCAGCACCGAGGTCATCATGGCCAGGGAGCCGAAGGCAGTGGAGACCATGTCGCTCATCACGTCCCCGTCATAGTTCTTGCACGCCCAGATGAACCCGCCCTTGCTGCGGATGACTCGTGCCACGGCGTCATCAATGAGGGTGTAGAAATAAGTGATGCCCAGCTCGTTGAATTTTGCCTCATATTCTGCGGCAAAGATTTCCGCGAAAATATCCTTGAATCGGTGGTCATACTGCTTGGAGATGGTGTCCTTGGTAGAGAACCACAGATCCTGCTTGGTATCAATGGCGAACTGGAAGCAGGAGCGGGCGAAGGAGTAGATGGAGTAATCTTTGTTGAACTGCCCCTGGAGAACGCCGGGACACTCGAAGTCGTAGATGGTCTTGCGGAATTCCGTCCCGTCCTCTCCGTGGAACAGCAGCTCTGCCTTGCCGGGGCAGGGTACCCGATAATCGGTGGCCTTGTATACATCGCCGAAGGCGTGACGGGCGATGGTGATAGGCTTCTGCCAGTTCTTGACCACCGGAGAGATGCCCTCCACCATGATGGGGGTGCGGAACACGGTGCCGTCCAGGATGGAACGGATGGTGCCGTTGGGACTTTTCCACATCTCAGTGAGCTTGTACTCCTCCATCCGCTGGGCGTTGGGGGTGATGGTGGCACACTTGACGGCCACGCCATACTTTTTGGTGGCGTTGGCGGCGTCAACGGTCACCTGGTCACCGGTCTTGTCCCGTTCCGGCAGACCCAGGTCGTAGTATTCCGTTTTCAGGTCCACAAAGGGCAGCAGCAGTTCCTCTTTGATCTCCTTCCAGAGGATACGGGTCATCTCGTCCCCGTCCATTTCCACCAGGGGAGTGGTCATTTTGATCTTATCCATATTTCATACCTCGTCTCTGTGTTGGGCGTTGCGGTAAATTTGGCAATAATACTATTGTAACTACAACTGAGGCCGGAGGCAAGAGCCAAAGTGCCCAAAAGAACTTTCCCAAATGAAAGTGGAACGGGAGAACCTTGCAAAAGGTTCTCCCGTCCCTGTCTGTCAGTCCTTCAAATATTCATCCTGGCAGTTCTGCAACAGCTGCCGGAACCGTCTGGCGTGCATGGCCTCATCCTCGGCAAACTGGTCAAAGACCCGACACACGTCATCGTTGTCCTTGATCTCCTGCTTGTAGGTCTGGTAATCCAGCACCAACTCCATGGAATTCTCCCAGGCTCGGAGCAGCCGATCCCGAGTGTTGATCTTTACGGCGTTGTCGCCTAAGCGTTCCCGTCTCATGGTCATCCTCCTGTTGTCTAAACTGAGTACAGGAGTAGTATGGACGAAAAATCACCCCTTATTCGGCCTGGATCTGTCCTCCGCTGTCGGGGGATTGACCGGCCTGACGGGAGAGGGTATGATAGGAAAAAAGGAGGAAGTGTCTTATGAGCCATGTTTTGATCCTAGTGGGCAGCGTCCGCCGCAATGGCAACACCCAAGCCCTGGCGCAAGCCTGTGCAGAAGGCGCACGGGCGGCAGGGCATCAGGTGGAGATTGTCTCGGTGGCGGACTACCACGTTCACCCCTGCATCGGCTGTGAGGGATGTTCCCAGCATCCGGAAAACCAATGCGTCCAGCAGGACGATATGCAGAAGATCTACCCCAAGCTCCTGTGGGCAGATGTGGTGGCGGCGGCGTCCCCCGTGTACTTCTACGGCGTCAGCGCCCAGCTGAAAGCGATCATCGACCGATGCCACACCCCTTTGCGCAATCAGTTCCACATCCAGAAATTAGCCCTGCTCCTGGTGGGTGGTGCCACCCTGCCCACCCTGTTCGACGCCATTCTGTGCCAGTACCAGATGATTTTAGATTACTTCCGCCTGTCCGATGGCGGACGGGTGCTGGTGTCCGGCGTCCGAGCACCAGGGGAGATCGCCGGACATCCGGAGCTGCAAGCGGCGTATGCGTTGGGGAAAAATTTGTGAAATTTTTAGATAGGCAGATAAGAAAAAAGAGTCCCAACGGGACTCTTTTCGCAATTTATACCGTTACAGGCTCCTTCGCAGCCTGCGCTTCCTTTGCAGCCTCCTGGGCCGCCCGCCGCTTGGCCATGGCTTTGCCATTGGCCAGCATCAGCTTGATGCGGTTTTCCTGGTTGATCTTAGTGGCGCTGGGGTCGTAGTCGATGGCCACGATGTTGGAGTCGGGGTAGTCGTCCTTCAGGCGGCGCACCATGCCCTTGCCCACAATGTGGTTGGGCAGGCAGCCAAAGGGCTGAGCGCAGACGATGTTGGGGGTGCCCGAGTGGATCAGCTCCAGCATTTCCGCTGTCAGCAGCCAACCTTCCCCCATCTTGCACCCTTCGCCCAGGTAGCCGTGTACCAGCCGGTGCAGATCCTCGAAGGTGCCGGGGGCTTTGAAGTAGTGGGAGTTGTTCAGGGCATCGATCATGTCCTGTTGGCACTGTTCCACATAGCCTTTGAAGATTTGGCACACCTTCTTTTTGATCCACTTGCCGCCGTAGATGTTCACATCCACTTCTCGGTTAAAGATCTTAAAAATCAGGAAGTCGGTCAGGCCAGGCACCACCGGTTCCGCCCCCTCGCTGAGGAGAAACTTTTCCATCTGGTTGTTGCCCAGGGAGGAGAACTTTACATAGATTTCGCCGACCACGCCCACACGGACTTTGGAGCCGAAGTTTTCTACCGGAACCGCCTTGAACGCATCGCAGATCTCTTTGAACCCTGCCTGCATCTGCTTCCGGCTCATGCCCTTGCCCTGCTGGAACCGGTCGATGAGCCGGTTCTTCCACGTCTCCACCAGGGCATCCGTCTCGCCGGCGTTGACCTCATAGGGACGCACCTGGTTGGCCACGTTCATGATGAGGTCGCCATACATCATGGCGTAGATAAGGCGGCGGAGAAGGGGGATGGTCAGGTGGAACCCAGGGTTCTTCTCCAGGCCGAAGCTGATGGAGATGACAGGAATGTAGCCCATTCCGGCCTTTTCCAGCGCCTTGCGGAGCAGGTGGATGTAGTTGGAGGCACGGCAGCCGCCGCCGGTCTGGGTGATGAACAGCGCTACCTTGTGGGGGTCATAGCCCCCGTGCTTGATGGCGTCCAGGAACTGGCCGATGACCAGCAGGGCGGGGTAGCAGGTGTCGTTGTGGACGTACTTCAGCCCTTCGTCCACCACTGCCTGCCCCTCATTGTTCAGCTGCACCACATTGTAGCCTTCCAACTGAAGCATCTTTTGGAACATCCCGAAGTGGATGGGGAGCATCTGGGGCATCAGGATGGTGTATTCTTTCTTCATCTCCTTGGTGAACAGGAGACGACCAGTCTTGTCATATACTAACTCTGCCATAGGCGTCCTTTCCTTTCCGGGCAGTTGTGTATTGTCGCATCAACCCTGACTTTCTCGGGCATTTCGGGCTTCGATGGCGGCGATCAGGCTGCGGATGCGGATCTTCACCGCACCTAAGTTGCTGATGTCGTCGATCTTCAGCTGGGTATACAGCTTCCCGCCGTCCTCCAGAATGGTGCGCATCTCATCGGTGGTGATGGCGTCCACGCCGCAGCCGAAGCTGACCAGCTGGATCAGCTCCATGTCCGGCTGGGTGCAGACATACCGAGCGGCGTTGTACATCCGCGCGTGGTACGTCCACTGGTTGAGCACCTTCCGAGGCGCCTTGTCCATGTGATAGGCCACGCTGTCCTCGGTGATGAGCACGAACCCGAACCCGGTTACCAGCTCGTTGATGCCATGGTTGACCTCCGGATCAGTGTGGTAGGGGCGGCCGGCTACCACCATGATGGGCAGGTTCCGCTCTCGGGCATAGGCAATGTATTCCTCCGCCGTCTTGCGCAGATCGGCATGAAAGGCGTCATAGGCAGCGTAGGCGGCCTTGACGGCGGCGGCAGTCTCGTGCTTGGGGATGTTGAATTCCTCCATAAAGTAAGTCTCTGCCCGCTTCTTGAAATCGTGGGGGCGATGGAGCCCAAAGTAGGGGTGGAGGAACCGAGCGTCCTTGAGCTGGGGCAGGTTGGCGGCGATCAGGTCGGGGTAGTAGGCCACCACCGGACAGTTGTAGTTGTTGTCGCTGATGCCCTCGTCAAAGTTATAGCTCATGCAGGGGTAGAAGATGGTATCCACACCCTCCTCCAGCAGGCTCAGCACATGACCGTGTACCAGCTTAGCCGGATAGCACACCGTGTCTGAGGGGATGGTGCGCTGCCCCTTGATGTACAGCTTCCGGCTGGATTCCGGAGACAGCACCACCTCAAAGTTCAGCTTGGTGAAGAAGGCGTACCAGAAGGGCTGGTTTTCGTAGGCGTTCAGCCCGAAGGGGATGCCGATCTTGCCCCGAATGCCGGTACCGTCCCCTTTGCCCTCCATGGCGCGGAGCTTTTCATATTTGTACCGCATCAGGTCAGGCAGGGGATGTTTCTCCCCGCCCAGAGGCTTGGAGCAGCGGTTGCCGGAAATGAACCGGCGGCCGCCGTCGAAGGTGTTGACGGTGAGACTGCAATGGTTGGTGCAGCCGTTGCAGGTCAGGGGCTTGGCAGTGTGCTGAAAGTGTTTCAGCTCCTCTGCCGTCAGGATGGCGCTCTGTTCCAGCGCCAATTTTTTGGCCGCCAGAGCCGCGCCGAACGCACCCATGATGCCAGCGATGGTGGGACGGATGACATCCCGATGCAGCTCCTGCTCAAAGGCGCGGAGCACTGCGTCATTGTGGAAGGTGCCGCCCTGAACCACGATGTGCTGCCCCAGGTCGTCGGCGGAAGCCATACGGAGCACCTTGTAGATGGCGTTTTTGACGATGGAGATGGACAGACCCGCCGAAATATCCTCTACGCTGGCGCCGTCCTTCTGGGCTTGCTTGACCGAGGAGTTCATGAACACCGTGCAGCGGCTGCCCAGGTTCACCGGATGCTGGGCGAACAGACCCAGCTTTGCAAAGTCGGCGATGTCATAGCCTAGGGCACGGGCGAAAGTTTCAATAAAGGAGCCGCAGCCGGAGGAACAGGCTTCGTTGAGCATGATGGAGTCCACGGCGCCGTTGCGGATCTTGAAGCACTTCATGTCCTGGCCGCCGATGTCGATGATGAAATCCACGTCCGGATTGAAGTGGGCGGCAGCGTTGTAGTGTGCCACCGTCTCCACCAGACCCAGGTCACAGCGGAAGGCGTTTTTGATGAGATCCTCGCCGTAGCCGGTGACGGCGCTGCCCCGGATGGTGATGCGGTCGCCGCAGAGCTGATAGATCTTCTCCAGCTGCTCCTTGACGATGGATACCGGATTGCCCAGGTTGGAGTGATAGTAGGTGTAGAGCAGGCCGCCGTCCGGAGCGATGAGCGCCAATTTGGTGGTGGTGGAACCGGCGTCGATGCCCAGATAGGCGTCGCCGGTGTAGGCGGCGATGTCCACCTCCGGCGGATGCTGACTGTTGTGCCGAGCGCAGAAGGCATCGTACTCCGCCTGGCTTTCAAAGAGGGGGGGAGCGGTGTTCAGCCGAGTGACAGCGGAGCGGCTCTCCTCCAGCTTCTTCAGCTGGTCGTCAAACAGGTGGGCGTCATAGTCAGAGGCGCACAGCGCTGCGCCGATGGCGGCGAAGCAGTCGCCGTCCTCCGGAAAGATGGCGTGTTCCTCGTCCAGCTGCAGCGTCTCCACAAACCGCTCCCGCAGTCCCATCAGGAAGTGCAGGGGGCCGCCCAGAAAGACGATCTTGCCCTTCAGCTCCCGCCCCTGGGTCAGACCAGCGATGGTCTGGTCAACCACCGCCTGGAAGATGGACGCCGCCACATCCTCCTTCCGACCGCCCTGGTTCAGGATGGGTTGGATGTCGCTCTTGGCAAATACGCCGCAGCGGCTGGCGATGGGGTAGATCTTTTCGTGCTTCAGCGCCAGCTTGTCCAGCTCATCGCTGGTCACATTCATCAATGTGGCCATCTGGTCGATGAAGGCGCCGGTGCCGCCAGCGCAGCTGCCGTTCATGCGTTCTTCCAGAGCGCCGCCGAAGAAGATGATCTTGGCGTCCTCGCCGCCCAGCTCAATGACCGCATCGGTGCCGGGGATGAAGGTGTCCACTGCGGCGGCAGTGGCGTACACCTCCTGCACGAAGTCGATGCCGCTGGCCTTGGACACGCCCAGACCGGCGGAGCCGGTGATGACCATCCGCACCTGATGACCCAGGAGCTTGTCCTTGATGCGCTCCAAAATCTCGCAGGTCTTTTCACGCACCTTGGAAAAATGCCGCTCATAGGAGCGGAACAGCAGGTTGTTCTGTTCGTCCAGTACCACCACCTTGACGGTGGTGGAACCGATGTCAATACCAATACGAAGGTTCATACATTTTCACCTAAAACAGTTCACATCAAAAATGTGAAAAAATTTGTAAGATTTTTTGGTTCGCCCTCAATTCTAACTGAATTCGCCCGGAATAGCAAGCAGTAACCACTGGGTTCGCTGGCAGTTTGTTGAAAACAGACAAAGGGTCTCCCCAGGGCAAACAGGGGAGACCTCTGCGATTACAGGACGATATGCCGAGTCTGCCGCAGGACGAAGGCAGAGAGCAGTCCGATGCCAATGCCAGCCAGGATGCCAGTCAGGCAAAGCAGGAGGAAGTACCAGGCGATCTGCCAAGCGTGGGTCAAAACCACAGCGGCTAAGATCTGGCCGGCGTTGTGCGCCACCCCGCCGGCCACGCAGACCAGAATGGTGTTATCCGGATGAGCACGACTCAGGGGGAGCATGACCGCCAAGCTGACGATGGCGCCGGCGGCGCTGAAGGCCAGGCTAAAGGCATTGCCGAACAAGATCCCTACCAGCAGCACCCGCAGCAGGGAGATGGCGCAGGCGTCCCGAAAACTCAGCCGGTAGAGGGCGAAGATAGTCACCGTGTTGGCCAGCCCCAGCTTCACACCAGGGGCGGCTACCGTCCACGGGATGAGATTTTCCAAATAGCTCAGTGCGATGGCCAGCGCCACCAAAATGCCATAAGCTGCCACTTTCTTTGCCTTCATGGATGCCATCTCCTTCTCTGCGCCGCCGGAACGGGCGAACCGTTGGGGGTTGGGGGTGACTGCTATACCATAGTAAAAAGATACCCTAATTATAACAAGAAAAGGGCGTGAATACAAGAAAAAGCCGACCAGACCAGACAAAAACCGTCTGTTTCCGGGGAAACAGACGGTCTTTCCAGCAGAGTCAGCAGCCCAGGTGAGCCAAAAGCCCCTGGCAGCCCCGCGTGATGTCCGCATAAGTCCGGTCGAAGTGGCCGCAGTACCAGGGGTCGGCGATGTCGCCGGGGGCGTCAGTGAAGTCCAGCAGCAGTTTGAGCTTGCCCTCCGGGTCGGCTTTCAAAATGCGCATGGCGTTGGGCAGATTGTACGCCTCCATAGCCAGCAGGTAGTCGTACTGGTCATAGTCCTCCCGCCGCAGCTGCCGAGCGGTCTTCCCAGCGGCGGAGATGCCATGCCGTGCCAGTTCCTGCACCGCAGGCGGATACACCGGATTGCCGAGCTCCTCCCGACTGGTGGCCGCAGAGGCGATGTCAAATTGATCTGCAATGCCGCGGGTGGACACCATGTCTTTTAGGATGAACTCCGCCATGGGAGAGCGACAGATATTGCCGTGGCAAATGAAAAGTACTTTTATCATAATCTCTATATTCCTCCATAAGCCTCGAAAACGCTGATATTACGGGATTTTTCTGGCTTTCGGTTTTTCTTCAATTTTTCATAAGTCTCTATCAATCTATGGAACTACACCACTAAGTGGTGTAGTAAATGGTGTAGTAACCTTAAGCTGCTACCACCATATTTGCTGTTTATCCAACAGCAAACCCCCGGTCTTTTTTCGCTTCAGGGGAATGGCGGAACTGTGAAATTTCCGCCACGCTCACGAATCAGCTGGTGATCCACACGGATGCTGCGATTTTTGAAATCCAGATCTTTTCGGGTCAGACCGCAGAACTTGTTGACGCTCATACCGGTTTCCAGAAGTACCACGAAATCATGCACACCGCTCGTTTTTGCCAACTTTCTCATAAGACAAATTATCAGAACTTGCATTTCAAAAAATTGCTTTCAAAGTGTCAACTTGACACTTTGGAGCAAGCGTTTGATACTTTGAAAATCGACCTGCTTAATACCCAATCCTAAAATAATCCAAATACGCTTTATACTTGTCCTGCGCCGTCAGGCAGGTATCTGTCAGATAGCCTTTTTCGTTGTCCCATTCCTTCAATCCACGGTAATAGAACAGCTTCAGATTGTCCTCAATGATGAACGGAACGATATTGTATTTCAGGCATTCCTTAAATAGAATCAATCTGCCCACACGACCGTTGCCGTCCTGGAACGGATGGATCCGTTCAAACTTCACATGGAAATCCAGAATATCCTCAAAGTTTTTTTCTTCTTTTCCGTTATACTCTGTCAGCAGAGCTTTCATTTTATCGGCAACTTCTTCCGGAAGTGCGGTTTCCATGCCACCGACTTCATTCGGCATCTTTTTATAATCACCTACAGCAAACCAATCTTTTCTGGAGTCGCTGGTTCCATTCTTCAGGATCAGGTGAAGTTCTTTGATAAACTTTTCTGTCAGTGCCGCTTTTGCATTGTCAATAATCATATCAATACAGCGAAAGTGATTTGCTGTTTCGATTACATCATCCACATTGAGAACTTCATTCTCTACGCCAATGGTGTTGGTTTCAAAAATATATCTGGTCTGGTCATGGGTCAAACGGCTACCTTCTATGTGATTGGAGTTGTATGTCAAATCAATCTGTGTCTTATGGTAAATTCCACCGGAGTATTTGCTTGCCTTCTGCTCTTTCAGAATATCCAACAGAGTAATCGGTTCTTCTTTTCTCTTGTTGGTACGCTCCGGTTTCTCTGCATTTTCCGGAATGTTCCAGGTCTTGCCGGTAAGAAACGCACCAATCACACGTCCCTGGGCGCAATAATTTCTAACGCTGCGTTCCGATACATTCCATTTTTTTGCTATTTCAGTAACTGAAAGGTATCGCATCTGCTTTCCTCCACCATAAATAAAATCAAAAAACCACACTAATCTGCTGTATAGTATATCACATCATCGGCAAAAATATCAATAAATTTCCGACACAATCACTATGTTTTTGCCGTTACAGGAAATGCTACTTCTGCATACAGAAAGCCGGACTTCATTTTCGATGGAGTCCGGCAAGGGATGATCTAGATACGATTTCTTTCGACGCAAGGATAGAGCAAAGAACACTCGTACAACAGGGAGAGCGTAGGGGCATTGCCCGCAAAAGCAGCACAATTTGTGTAAAACACCCTATGATTTTGCAGTTTGCAACGTCATCGAAACGGAAACATCTTCTCATGCTCCGTCCGTCAGATACGCCTCCAAAAGCTCCGCTGCCCGTCTGCAAGCCCCCACGCAAGGCCGGCTCTGGTAGTATTCCTCCGTCCGCACCGCAGGCTCTGCCAGATCCTCGCCCTTGGCAAGCCCCAGCAGCTCCCGACAGATCAAGCTGCCCTCCGATTTCTCAAAGGAACCACACAGCCGCTGCACCAGCGCATACAGCGCCTGTTTTCCCGCAGCATCCGTCGGGTCTTGGTACCCGCACAGGTCACCCAGCACCAGCACCATGCCGCTCACCGCACCGCACACCTCGCGCAGCTTGCCAAAACCAGCGCCAAAGGGGCTGGCTCGCTTGGCCGCCTCCTCCACGCTCATGCCCAGATCCTCTGCGAAAGCCGCATACACCGACTGGCTGCAATTATAGCCCATCCGGAACAGTTCTTCCGCGCTGTCTGCCTTGTTCACTGGTCATTCCTCCTTATCTGTTTTCTCAGAGCGCAGTGCCTTTGGCAGGGCGGAACAGATCACGCATATCCACACCCTCCAAGGTCAGCAGCCGCTCCTTTTTGTCCACTCCGCCGGCGTAACCGGTCAGACTGCCGTTGGTGCCCACCACCCGATGACAGGGGATGAGGATGGAGATCTCATTGTGTCCCACGGCACCGCCCACCGCCTGGGCGGACATGGCGGCGCGTCCTTGCTGTGCTGCCAGCTGGCGGGCAAGTGCCCCATAGGTTGTGGTCTGGCCATAGGGGATCTGCAAGAGCAGATCCCAGACTGCCCGACGGAAGGGGGAGCCGATGGGATGCAGCGGCGGCAGGAAATCCGGTTCCCGACCGGAGAAATACACATCCAGCCATCGTTTGCTCTCGGTCAAGATCTCAGTCTCCTGCCGGACGGGGTTCGCCGGAAGATTGGAGCCAAAATACTTCTCCCCGTCAAACCACAATCCCGTCAAGCCCAGGGCATCCGCCGCCAAGCAGATGCCGCCGAGAGGGGAGGCGTAGGAGCAGATGGATACCGTCATCATATGCGTCACCTTTTTTCACAGGATATATGTCAGTATAACATATTCAAGGGGTTCCCGCACCCTGATTGGCCGTCTTGCGCACATTCGGAACAAGAATTGGGCAGTTTACACCAAATTACTTGAAATGGGCGCAGGGGACAGGTATAATTAGAAAGCACTTGAACAAATGTCCCCGATAGTTAGAGATAGCTAACTATCGGGAGACAAGGTACCCTATGGGAGAAAGGTTGTTCATGAAAATAAGGATCAATCAAGATAAGACCATGTCTGAGATCGAGGTCATCGTCAACTGTCCCACGGTAGACGCCCGCGTGCGCAATCTGCTGGACGCTCTGCGGCAGTGTGCGGTGTCGCTGACGGGCATGGCAGAGGATATGACCGTTTGCGTCCCACTCCACACCATTCTTTACATCGAGAGCATCAATCGCAAGACCTTTTTCTATGATGAAAATCGGGTCTTTCGGTGCAAGGATTCCCTGACCGCCCTGGAGTCTCTGCTGGAGCAGTACCGCTTCCTCCGCATCAGCAAGAGCTGCATCGTCAACATCGCCCAGGTGGCCTCCACCTACCGCTGTGACAACCACCGGTTGGGTCTCCTGCTCCGGAACGGGGAACGGCTGGTGGCTGGTCGGGTCTATGCGGCCAAGGTGCGGGAGCGTATCCAGGTGTTTGGGCTGTCCCTGTCTGGGACGGGGCAGATGCTGGAGTACCCGCGGAAAGAGCGGGACGCTTGAAGGTCTGGTTGGATGGTTCCGGCAGGGAAACTGCTGGAGCATCTTTTTTTGGCCGCAAGTTAGCGAAAGCTAACCATATTAGTGACGTACCTTCCCCAGAAAACATCCCGGTGTTTTTGTTCGCCATCCATCAACTGTGCCCAGACACCCTGGAACCCTACGCACCCTTCCTCTCCCCAGAGCGCTGGCATCGTGCCGGCGCCTTTCGCCGAGAAGCAGATCGGCTGCGCTGTGTGGCCGCTGGGCTGTTGGGCAATTTCTGCCTGTGGCAGTGGTGTGGGGGACGTTCCATGGCACTGCGGAAGAACCGGTACGGAAAGCCCTTTTTGGAGGGCAGTCCCGTCCAGTTCAGCCTCTCCCATGCGGGAGATTGGGCGGTCTGTGGGCTGGCAGATTGCCCCCTTGGTGTGGACATTGAAAAAGTCCGGCCGGTGGAGCAGGGGATGTACGGACTGTGCCTGACGCCCCAGGAACGACAGCAGCTAGAGCAGGCGCCGATGCCGCCAGAGCGGCGATTTATCCAGCTTTGGACGCTGAAGGAGAGCCTTGGCAAGCTGCGAGGGGACGGGCTGAACTGTGGATTTCCGCAATTTCAGGTGGAACCGGTGGAAGGGGATGCCTGCCGTTCCGTCATCCGTCACGTTCAGACCGGCCAACCCTGCGCCAGCGGGTTCACCCAACCGGTGGGGGAGGACTACTGCCTCTCTATCTGCGTGCCGCCGGAGCGAACGCTGCGTTCTGCGGTGATCGTGCCGGTGACCTTGGCGGACATGGAGCCGTGGATGGCGCAGAAAAAACCATTCCGATGGTTATAGAACCAGTGAATAGAAAGGAACTTATGAAACTGATTTGTTTTCCACACGCCGGTGGATTTGCGTTTTATTTCAACTTTTTGCGGCAGATAAAGACGCTGCACAAGGAAGACCTCTACCTGTATGAATACCCCGGCAGAGGCTATCAAGGGAAGGAGCCCAACGCCGAAAGCCTCATGGCCATCGCCCAGACAGCGGCGGAGCATATCACAGATTTTGTCGGCGATGAACCCTTCTGCATTTTCGGCCACAGTATGGGCGCCTTCGTGGCCTATGAGACGGAAGCCCTGTTGGAAGCCCACTACGGCAAACAGGCCGCCCGTCTCATCCTCTCCGGCCAGCACCCGCCGGTGTGCTTCCAGCCCCACCACTACGGGTTCGGTTCCGAGGAGGAGCTGAACGAGTATCTCATGAAGCTGGGCGGCTTCCCAGAGGAGGTGCAGACCAATTTGCAGATGTTCCGAATGCTCTTCACCGTCTGCCGGGATGACATTCGCCTGTTGGAGCAGTACCGTCCCACTTGTAATGTCGTTCAAGCGGAGACTGTGGTGCTGTGCGGCAATGATGATGCCGAGGTGGGGGACACGGAGGAGCTGACCCTGTGGCAGGAGAGTGCTCCCAACCTGTTGGAGGTCAAGATCTTCCCCGGCACCCACTTTTATATGCGAGAACAGGAAGCAGATTTTCTGCATTACATCCAGCAGATCATAGAAGGAGAAAAGGCTGTATGAGTACATGGATCAAAGGAATCGGCGGGTATCTGCCGGAACGGGTGGTCACCAGCGAGGAGCTGGAGGAGATGGCCGGATACAAAGACCACGGCGTGAAGCTCGGCCTGTGCAAGATGCTCACCGGCTGTGCCTCCCGTCACTGGGCAGCCAAGGAGGAGCTGTGCTCCGACATCGCCGCCCGAGCGGGGGAGATCGCCATGAAGGAGGCCGGCGTGGAACCCCAGGACGTGGACGCCATCCTGTTCACCTCGGTCACTCAGGATTTCGTGGAACCGGCCACCGCCAACGTGGTGGCGGACAAGCTGAACATCCGCAACGGCTTCGCCTTTGACGTCAAAAACGCCTGCAACGCCTTCCTTAGCGGTGTGGACATCGCTGACAGTTTCATTGCCACCGGCAAGGCGGAGACGGTTCTGGTGGTCTCCGGCGAGTGCCTGTCCAAATGGACGAAGCTCCGCTACGACAGCAAGGAAGAACTCATCCAGCGGGCGCCGGTAGCCCTCTCTGTAGGGGACGGCGGCGGGGCGTTCCTGCTCCAAAAGTCCTCGGACGACCAGCGGGGCATCCACACCTCCTGGTTCAAGACCATTCCGGAGATTTGGAACAACAACGTCATCTGGGGCGGCGGCGTGGCCTTCCCCGGCGACCCAGATAAGATGTACGTCCCCGGCACCACAAAAGTCCTCACCGATGCCGCAGCGGAAGCGCCCTACACCATCCCCAAGGTGCTGGCCGCCGCCGGTTGGACGAAGGAGGACTTGGACTATATCGTTCCCACCCAGGTGGCCAAGTGGATTGTGGCGCACATCAGCAAGGCCATGGATATGGACTTGAGCAAGTTCGTGGAGATCGTCAAGGACTGCGGCAACATGGGCGCCAGCAACGTGCCCTTGGCGGCCTACCGTGCCTGGCAGGACGGCCGGCTCCATGCGGGATCCAAGATTTTGATGGTAGGCGGTGCCGTTGGCGCCAACATCGGCATGATGACCGCCGTTTTGTGAGGAGAAAGGAGTCCTATGGAGCAGAGAATGCATTTTCAGACCCTGTTGGAGGAGACCATCGGCAATACGGCCGGTCACACCGCAATCGAATATTTTGTTGGCAAGGAAAAGAAAAAGGTCAGCGGCGATGCCTACCTGACCCACATCCAGGCCATGGCCAACTACCTGAACCAGCGGATGCAGCCCCTGGAACCAGGCGCCTGGGTGGCTTTGAAAGCCCCCAACTCCGTCTACTGGTTCGGTGTCATGTTCGCCCTGATGAAGTGCGGCTATCGGGTCATGCTGCTGGACGCCCAGAACCCCCACCAGCTGGACGAGCACTTCGTGACGGAGGCTGGCGTGAAAGCCTTTATCACCCACCGTCCCACGGGCATCCCAGGCGTCCTGGATGTGGACATTGCCCAGGTGGAAGGGGTGGACGACCAGAAGATTCTGAGCGACCCGATCCACTACCCACCGGTAGGCGATGACCGCTGGGCGGATAAGATCTCCTTCCACACCTCCGGCACCACCGGCACCGCCAAAGCCTACGTCTTCGCCGCCTCCGCTATCGTGGGCACGGTGCGCAACGTGACCGAATACTGGCTGGGCAACGACCGCATCACCCAGCGGAGCATTTCCACCAAGCTGGAGGAGCACAAGAGCCTGCTGGCGCTACCCTTCCGGCATATCTCCGGCTTCCTGCTGGTGGTCACCTTCTGGCACATGGGGCACTGCGTGGTCTTTCCGCCCAACAGCGGCGTGTTTTCCATCATCGACACCTGTAAGCAGGAGAACATCTGGATGATGTTCTGCGTCCCCGCCATGTGGAAAGGCTTCATCCGCATTGCCCAAGCCCGTTATGGCGGATGCGGGGAAAAAGAGTTCCAGCAGCTGCTGGGCGAGAACCTGAAAGTGGGCATCAGCGCCGGCGCCAAGCTGGACGCAGAATCCGTCAAAGTCCTGCTGCACAGCGGCATCTACTTCCTCAACAGTTGGGGCATGACCGAGATCGGCACCTCCACCATGGGGGGCATCGATGAGGACCCGTCCACCGACTATGTGGGCTGTTTCTACAACAAGCACAAGGCCAAGATCCTGCTGGAGGACGGCACCTATGTGGACAACGGCGTAGGCGAGCTGGTGCTGGACGGTCACTCCCTGTACGAGTCCATCCTCATCGGCGGCAAAGAGGTGTTCCGAGAAGGCCCCTTCCGTTCCGGCGACATTTTTAAGCTGGACGGACAGCGCACCTACTTTCTGGGTCGCTGCAAGAGCGTCATCGTCACCGACTCCGGCGAGAACATCTATCCGGAGGAGATCGACGTCTATTTCGACTTTCTCAACGACTTTTCCAGCGGCTATTGCACCGCAGGCTATCAGGATCAGGTGACTCTGTTTGTCAGCCCTAAGGACTATGACAACTTTCAGGAGACAGCGTGCTTCGCCCAAATTCGCAAGGTGAACGCTGGCCTGCCCATGAACAAGAAAGTGACCAAGCTCTACGCCTTCCGCGACCCGCTGCCTCGGACGGGCAAAGGGGAAGTGGCACGGTTCCAGATGGCTCAAGTGCTGGAGGAACGGACAGACGGCGTGAAAGAGATCAAGATGAAGGGACGGAATGTGTGAGATGACCATTGAAACAGTAAAGAGCACCATCAAAGGACACCTGGGTGAGCTGCTGAACCTGGATCCGGCGCAGATCGGCGACAACGACCTGCTCATTGACGACCTGGGGGCGGACAGCATCGTCATCGTCCAGCTGTACCTGAGCTGCCAGGAGGATTTCGGCATCCTGGTGTCAGAGGAATTGGATCTATACATCTCCCAGAGCGTGCAGTCGCTCAGCGAGGTGGTCATGCAAAAAATCAGCGAGGAGGCAGAGCAGTAAATGTTTATCCAATTGAAGAACGCCAGCAAGGTGTATGGTCAGGGAGAATCCGCCGTCAAAGCCCTGGATGGGGCGGAGCTGAGCGCCGAGCAGGGCGAGGTCATCGTGGTACTTGGCCCCTCCGGCTCCGGCAAGAGCACCATGCTCAACATCATCGGCGGTCTGGACACCCTGGACAGCGGTTCCCTGACCGTAGGCGGCCGGACGGTGTCCGGTCTGAAACAGAAGGAGCTGACCGAGTACCGCCGAGAGGACGTGGGGTTCATCTTCCAGTTCTATAACCTCATCCCCGACCTGACCGATCGGGAGAACGTGGAAGTGGTGGCGGACATCGCCCCCAGTCCCATGAACCTGGATGAGCTGTTCGGTGCCCTGGACATCAACGGCCTCCAGGATCGCTTTCCCAGAGAGCTGTCCGGCGGCCAGCAGCAGCGGGTGGCCATCGCCCGTGCCATGGTCAAGAACCCCAAGCTCCTCCTGTGCGACGAGCTGACCGGCGCCCTGGACACCAAGTCCTCCCTGGGCGTTCTGCAAGCCGTGCAGACCCTGAATGACCGGTATCACACCACGGTGGTCATCATCACCCACAACGCCGCCATCAGCGGCATGGCTGATCGGATCATCCAGATCAAGGACGGCAAGATTCAGAGCAACGAGGTCAATGCAAACAAAGTGAGTCCGATGGAGCTGGTGCTGTGATGAAACTGAATCGAAGATATAAGCATAATATCAAGCATAACCTGTCCTTCTACCTGGCAACCGTCGTTCTGACGGCGGTCTCCATCTTCCTCTTTCTGTCCATCCTGACCACTGGCACGGGACTGGATGGCTATGTGACCGATTTTGCCCAGCGGCACAATATGGAGGACGCCCAGTTCTCCACCCTCATGCCCATCGAGAAGGCAGACCGGAAGGACTTGGAGAAGAAATACGACCTGACCCTAGAGCAGACCGGCTATGTGGACGTGGAGGAGAAGGACTACACCGTTCGCATCCTGAAACGGAACCAGAAGATCGACACCTATGAGATTTTCGAGGGCAAGGACGTGGTGGATGATGACGAGATCGTGCTCTCCAAGGGCTTCGCCCAGGCCAATAACCTGGCCATCGGGGATAAACTCAAGCTGGACGGCAAGCAGTACACCATCACCGGCTTTCTGCTCCGTCCCGATTACATCAACTGCCTGGAAAACCTCACTGACGCCTATCGGAACAACGAGGGCTTCGCCGTGGCGGCGGTGTCTGATGACACCTATGACAAGCTGGAGGACGAGACGGTTTATTACACAGTGGTCTACCACGACTCCGCCAAGGAGAAGAAGTTCCGCAAGAAGGTGAACCAGGACTACACTATCCTCCAGTACACCGATGCCTCGGTGAACCCCCGTATCGAGGCGGTGCAGAACAACCCCAAGACCTATATGATGATGTCCTACATGATGATGTGCCTGATGATGGTCATTGTCAGCATCCTGGTGGCGGCCATCTTGAGCCGGAAGGTCAAGTCCGAGTGCAAGATCATCGGCACCCTGAAAGCCCTGGGCTATCGGACGGGGGAGCTGACCCGTCACTACGCCACCATGGCTCTCATCGCCAGCATCGCCGGCACCGTCATCGGTCTTATCATGGCCGCCCTGGGCGCCCAGAGCATGGCGGAATACTACGCTGTGGACTATGAGCCCATGCCTATCCACTACACCGTTCCCCTGTACGGTGCGGCCATCTGCATCGTCCTGCCCACCCTGTTCTATGTGGTCTCCGCCATCCTGACCACCAAGAAGCTGCTCCGGCGCAACGCAGTCGATCTGCTCAACGCTTCCACCAGCAAAAAGAGCGGTTCCAAAGCCTTTGCCAGCAACCGCACCATGAAATTCAAGTGGAAGTTCCGCCTTCGCACCCTGCTCAGCAACAAGGCACGGGCCCTGGTGGTGCTCATCGGCCTGGTGGTGGGCGGCTACATCATGGCCATGGGGCTGACCTTCTTCGACAGCTGCGACAACTTTGTCAACAACTCGGTCAACAGCATCGGCAGCTTCTCCTACCGCTATTACCTGACCAGCTACGAGACCAAGGAGCAGGGGAAGGGCTGCGAGACCTACATCAACGAATCCCTCCAGCCCAAGGACATCGAGAACAGTCAGTTTAGTCTCAGCGGCTTGCAGAAGGACTCCAAGTACATCACCCTCACCGACCTGGACGGCAAGAAAGTCACCTTGAAGGATGGGGACTACTACCTGACCGAGATGGCCGCCAAGGTCTACGGCCTGAGCGCCGGAGACAAGTTCACCTTCTACAGCCCCATCACCATGGATGAATACACGGTGAAGATCACCGGCATCGTGGAAGACTGCGCCCAGAAGACCCTGTACACCACCGGCAAGACGGTGCGGGATCTGATGGACCTGGACGATGATGTGTATAACGTCATCATGTCCGACCACAAGCTGAAATTGAAGGACAGCGAAGTGGCCGTGACCAACACCAAGGAGTCGGTGCAGGATCAGATCCAGTCGGTCATCGACGACCTCCAGCAGATCATCCTGGTCATGATCCTCCTGGGCGCCGTCCTCTGTGTGGCCGCCGTCTACCTGACCGTGAACATGATGGTGGAGGAGAACGGGAACACCATCTCCATGCTGAAAATTTTCGGCTACCGGAAGGGCGAGATCAACTCCATGGTTCTCTCCGCCAACCACATCCTGGTGCCCCTCAGCCTGGTCATCAGCATCCCCCTGGGCATCCTGGCCGGCGACCTGTTCTACACCATGATGATCGACAACCTGTCCGCTTACATCGAAGCGGTCATCAGCGTCAAGAGCAGTGTCCTCTGCGCAGCGCTGGTGGTGGTCAGTTACCTCCTCTCCCTGACCCTGCTCAAGCGCAAGGTATTTCGGGTGAACGTGGTGGAGTGCCTGAAGGACAACCGGGCATGACCCTGATTTGACAACAGAATCATCACACGAACATGGCCGGGACGGGAGGTTCCTGTCTCGGCCGTATGCGTTCCAGAAAGGAATTTTTATGACCATCACATTGGATTTGAACCAATTTCAGACCAAAGACCAGAACTTTTTCGCCGAAATGCTCCCCTATGTCTCCCCAGCCATCCGGAACATCCAGCGCCAGGGCGACCAGGTACAGGTGGAGCTGGAGGAACGGGATGAGGCAGAGGTGACCCAGAAGGTGGGGCAGCTGCGGGACATGATCTTGAACGGCCAGCTCAGCGGCAAAGAGGTCAAGATCAAGACCCTGGAGGATCACTCCGACACCGTTCCCCTCAATCACGCTCCCATCTTCCAGACCCTCTTGGACACCGATGGCGTCAAAGAGATCGCCGATGGCGTGTACGCTTACAGCGACCTGTTTTTGCAGGTCTACCGCTACTTTGACCGGAAGATCGAAGCCTTCGGCAAAGAGGTCTTCGGGCCGGTGAAGCAGTACGATTTCCCTGTACTCTATCCCATCGACAACTACGAAAAGGGCGGCTACTTCGAGACATTCCCCCACTACATCATGTTCCAGACCACCATGAAGAACGACCTGGCGGTACTGGATCGCTTCGCCCAGAAGGGCACCCAGGACAAGACCATCTTTGAGGAGATGAAGCCCCCCACCTTAGTGCTCCGCCACGCCACCTGCGCTCCGGTCTACCAGTTCCTCAGCGGCAGCACCATCCAGCGGGACGTCCCCCAGACCTACCTGGTTTCCGGCCGCTGCTTCCGGAACGAGGCGGGGAACGCCTACGAGCTGGCACGGCTGAACGAGTTCAACATGAAGGAGTATGTGTTTGTGGGGGCGCCGGAGACCTGCGCCGATAAAGTCAGCCAGGCCAAGGAGCTGTGGCACTTCTGGCAGGAAACCTTCGACCTGAACTGCAAGGTGAACACCGCCAATGACTCCTTCTTCGCCAGCAACTACAAGAAGCTGCAATTCTTCCAGGTGTTGGGCGATTCCAAGCAGGAGTTCGTCTGCCGCCTGGACAACCCCAACAAGGAGATCGCCGCCGCCTCCGCCAATTTCCACCGCACCCACTTCTCCAAGCCCTACAACATCCGCCTGGACAACGGCAACTTCGCCTACACCGCCTGCTTCGCCTTTGGTGTGGAGCGCCTGACCTATGCGCTGCTGTGCCAGAAGGGGTTGGATGTGAGCAAATGGGACGAAAAGACCGTACAGGAGTTAAAAAAATATGACATTGAACTATAACGGCCCCCGCTGCGCCTGCTGCATCATGCCGGAAGCCGAGGGGCATATCACCTTGGGGAAAAACGGTGTGTGCAGCGTTTGCCGGAACCTGCAAGAAAAGAGCGTCCCCAGCCAGTCCTTTGACAGCAAGAGCCCAGAGGAAAAGCTGGAGACCTTGAAAAAGATCGTCGCCCCCTACAAAAAGGGCAACCGGTACGATTGCGCCGTCAGCGTCTCCGGCGGCAAGGACAGCATCATGACCCTGTATGTGGCCGTCCGCGTCTTGGGCCTGAACCCTCTGGCCATCATCATCGACAACGGCTTCGCCCTGGATGAGATGTACGCCAACGTGAAGAACGCCACCGACATCCTGGGGGTAGACCTGATGGTATTCAAGACCGCCGACCTGCTGAAAATCTTTCCCCAAATGATTCGTTCCGGCAAGCCCATCTACTACTGCCGAGTCTGCCACGCCCTTATTGACAACGCCATCCGCCGCATCGCCCATCAGAATGGCATCGACCTCATACTGGGCGGCTACACCAAGGGACAGCAGTACATCCGCAACTCCGAGCTGTTCTGGATCTATAAGGAGTCCGACGAGAACGCCGTGGAGCTGTTCCGAACGATGTCCGGCTACGAGGACTACGCCGACCTCATCCACAACCAGAACAAGTACTTTCGGGAGCATTATGGCAACATGAGACTGCTGTCTCCCTTCAAGTACATCGAGTGGAACGAGGACAAGATTTTGGACATCATCACCCGAGAATTGAAGTTCCAGCTGCCCAAGCGGAGCTGGCCGGATAAGTCCTCCAACTGCTCCTTCAATTATGTGGCACAGTACCTGACCGAAAAGGTTTTCCGCTACGGCCAGCACGAAGTGGAGCTGAGCGAGCTGGTGCGGGTGGGCGAGATGAGTCGGGAGCGGGCGTTGGAGATCATCCATTCGCCCATCGAAGAAAGTGACTTGGAAAAACCCCTGGAAAAGATGGGATTGACCGTGGAGGATGTGTATTGCTATGACAAACAGTGAAATGAAGAAACAGGTCATTGAAATGTTCCTGGAAAACGTGCCCGAACTGGAAGGCATCGAGATCGCCAACGACACCATGCTCATCTCCTCCGGCTATGTGGACTCCTTCAGCGTCATCAAGATGATCGCCCTGTTCGAGGACGCTTTTTCCGTGACGATCGATCTGGACGAGATCAATTATGAGGACTTCGAGACGGTGGACTCCATCGTGGACAAGGTGATTTTGAAAGGAGCGTCCGTATGATGCGGATGCGCCCGCTGACCCAGCCCCTGGTGTCCGATTGCAGCGCCTTCCTGTTCTCCACCGAACTGGGGCAGCGCTATTACCCCCTGCGTAAGCTGCTGGACGATGCGGTGGAAAAAGCCTGCCAGCGGGATGCCGTCTTTCTGGCCTATGAGGGTCAGCGGCTGGTGGGGGTGCTGTGGTATGTGGAGGAAGGCTCCTTCTACACCTACCCCTATCTGCACATGATCGTGGTGGACGAGTCCTGCCGAGGCAAGGGCTACGGACGGCAGATGCTGGCCTACATGGAGGAGCGTCTGTTGGAGAAGCGGGTGACCAGCAAGATCTATCTGGTGGTCACCGAGAGCAACCAGGTCGCCCAGAAGCTGTACGCCGGCGTGGGCTACCAGAAGGTGGGACGGCTGGAGAACCTGTATCGGAAGGGCGTCCACGAGCTGCTGATGGAGAAATTCCTCAGTAAGATGACCAAGATTGGGCAGCGGGACGCCAGTTGAGGAGGGCTTATGAGCGAGCAGAACATCAAATTATTTTGCATCCCCGGCGGAGGCGCATCCGCCTTCGTCTATTGGAAATACACCAAATACCTGAACAAGAACATCAAGCTCTGCCTGTTGGAACTGCCCGGACGGGGGCTGCGCAAGCGGGAGGAACCGGTCAACGAGCTGCACGCTGTAGTGGATGACCTGTACGCTCACCTGGTGGAGGAGCTGACCAAAACCCCCGATTGCGGCTATATGCTCCTGGGCTACTGCTACGGCGGCATCCTGGCCTATGAGCTGTACCAGAAAATCCGCCGAGAGGGCATCCAGGAACCCTTCCACATCTTCATGAGCGCCACCGATGCCGCAGACGGCGCCGTTTATGGCCGGTCGTTGTTTGAGAACCAGGAGGCCAGGGAAGAAGTGCAGGATCTGATGACCACCTATTTCCCCGACCATGTGTTCCCTGATAAGGAGCTGGTGACGGAGATCTCCAACCGCTGCGTGGACTGCCTCTATGCCCAGTACGCTCAGCGTGGGGAGATTGGTATGATTCCCTACGAAGACATCTTCAACGAGGACGCCAAGGGCAGCCGCCTGGAACAGATCAGCCGGGAGAACCGGTTTGAGGTGGAGAAGTGCCTGGAATTTGCCTGCGAGACCATTCGGGTGGTGGAGGCCGACCTTCATGCTGTCTACGCCTACAAGCAGGAGACTGAGGTCTATCCCAAGATTTATTGTGACCTGACCATTTTCTCCGGCAAGACCGACCTGATGACCCCGTTGGAGGCGGTGAAAGGCTGGATCCGCTTTGCGGAAGCCAACTTCCACCTGTACTCCATGGAGGGGGGACACCGGATGCTGCTGGACACCTACCAGCAGTGTATGCCCGTCATCAACCAGGCTGCCAGCCAGTGGCAGCCGAAAGAAGGAGGAAAGAATGAATGAGCGCATTATGGGAACCCATCACCTTAGGAGAACACTTCCTCCGAGGGGCAGAACAGTACGGCGACCGCATCGCCCTCTCTGACGGCACTCAGAAGGTGACCTATCGTCAGCTGGTAGAGTTAGCCGGGACTGACCGAGAACGGCTGCGCCAGGCTGGGGTGCAGCCCCATGAGCTGGTCATTATGCAGATGTCCAACGGCATCCCCTTCGTCCAGATGTTCCTGGCGTTGATGCTGGAGGAGGTCGTGCCCATCCTCATGCTGCCAAACCACGGGGTTCGGGAGCTGACCGGCATCCAGAGCAAAGTCCACTGCCGGTTCCACCTGACCGATGACGGCATCCAGCATTTCACCGGCATGAAGCAGGTGGCCTATGTGGCGCCGGAAGCGGTGGTGAAAGCCCAGTCTCCCGATGCCCGCATCGCCATCCTGCTCCTGTCCGGCGGCACCACCGGCATCCCCAAGCTCATCCCCCGTACCCATGGGGACTACTACTATAGCTGTATGCAGACGGCAAACAAAAACCATTGGAGTGACCAGACCACTCTGCTCACCCCGCTCCCCTTGGGGCATAACTTCGCCCTGGCTCACCCAGGCATCCTGGGTGTCCTGTTCCATGGCGGCAAAGCGGTCGTTCCCCGTTACGCCTCCCCCTTGGATATGCTCAACCTCATCCGTGCGGAGCAGGTCAACGCCCTCATCCTGGTTCCAGCGTTGCTCCACCTGCTCATGGAGGCGCGGGAGCTGCTGCCGGAAGCGGACTTGAGCACCCTGCGGCAGATTTATGTAGGCGGCGCCATGCTCCCTGTGGCGGATGCGGAACGGACCGTGGAGCTGTTCGGCAACGTGCTCATCCAAGTTTTCGGCACCGCCGAAGGACTTGTCTGCACCACCCAGCAGGATGACCCACTGGAAAAGATCTTGACCACCCAGGGCACCCCTGTCTCCCCCCACGATGAGCTGCGCATCGTAGACGGCAGCGGCGACCTGCTCCCCGCCGGACAGCGTGGCGAGCTGCTCACCCGTGGCCCCTACACCATCCACTACTATTATGGCATCCTGGACAAGGACAACCAGTACTTCACCCCTGACGGCTGGTACAAGACCGGCGACCTGGCCAGCATCGACGCCCAGGGCTACATCACCATCCATGGCCGCATCAAAGAGCGTATCAACCGTGCCGGCGAGAAGATCATCCCCTCTTACCTGGAAGGGCTGCTGACGGAGTGGGGTGTCTTTTCCGAAGTGGCGGTCATCGGCGTGCCCGACCCGGTGCTCACCGAGCGCATCTGCATCTGCGGCAAGCCTATCAGCGGCGCCGACGTGCTGGATTTGGGACAGATCAACCACTTCCTGAAGGAAAAAGGCGTCTCCGGCTTCTGCATGGGGGACGACTACCTGGAAGTCCACACCTGGCCCCTGACCGCCGTGGGCAAGACGGACAAAAAACAGCTGCTCAAGCTGGCGGAGGAGCAGAAAACATGAGCAAGACCCGAATTCAGGAGTCCTACCTCATCGGCGCATCCCTGGAGCAGAACCTAGGCGGCGTCCCCGGCCACGTCTACTTGGAGACTCGGGGGACAGCCATCCACCTGGCCAAGCTGCGCCAAGCGTGGCGGGACGTCCTCACCCTCCACGGCATTCAGTCCCCTTTGAACGACTATGTGGCCTGCTTTGACTGCACCACCCTGACCCAGGCGGAAGGGGAGCGGGAAGTCCAGCAGTACCGTGCCGCCTTCGCCCAACGGAACACCCGAACGGAGGAGGGGCACAGCTGTGGTCTGACGCTGTTCCGGCTGCCGGAGGGGGTGGACTGCCTGTGCTTTGACCTGAATTTGCAGGTGGCTGACCCAGCTGGGTTCCAAATCTTGCTGGGACAGCTGGCGGAGTTGTACCAGGGACATTCGGTGACCGTTTCCAGCGGAACACCCGACCCGGAACCGGCGTCCACGGCGGACGTGGCCTATTGGCAGGAGCAGGTTGCCCAGATGCGCCCCGGCTCCATCCTGGAACAGCAGCGTGATCCCACCCGAATGCACCACTGCCGCTACCAGGCCACCGCGGCCAAGCTGGACGCCGCCCAGTGGCAGGCCGTCCAAAGTCGGGCGTCCAGCCTGGGCGTCCACCCCACCACCCTGGCCATGGCGGCCTTCGCCGACACTATGCGCCAGGCGGCCGAGACTGATTTTGTCCTCAACTTGCCCATCTTCCACACCACAGGCCACACGGTGGAGTATCCCGACCGCATCACCGACCGCACCCGACTGCTCACATTAGCCGTACAAAAAACAGACCGAATGTCAGATATTTTGGCACGTTACCAGGCAGGCATGACCCACATCCGCCTGGACGGCCTGGACGTACAGGCGATGCTCCGAGAGCGGCACCCAGAGGAACCCCTGCTGGCGCCCACCGTCTTTTCGTCCACGCCGGGCATCCAGCTGGTGACCGAGCCTTTCCAGGCGTCCTTTGGGGCGCTGACCTACCTGGTCTCCCAGACCCCTCAGGTCTGCCTGGACGCCCAGATCTACGAGCTGTGGGATGGGGCGTACCTGGTGTGGATGACGCCGGAGGGATTGTATGAACACACATATTTGACAGAGCTGTTCCGGAATTGGCTGGAACGGCTCTTGGAGGAACCGAAAGGGGAATGACCATGAGAGAAAAACTGTATCAGATGGTAGAAGCAGAATTGAACCTGCCACAGGGGTGGGACACCACCAAGAACTTCATTGAGCTGGGCGGCCAGTCCATCCAGATGATGAAGCTGCAAATGAACATTTTAAAAACCTTCGGCATCACCCTGACCTTCCAGGAGCTGTTTGAGAACAACACCATCGACCGCCTGCTCCACTGCCTGGAACAGAAGCAGGCGTGAGGGGGCATCATGAAGGAACGGATCGCCCTCAACCCCATGCAGCAGTCCTACCTGCGGGGGCGAGAGGCCAAGTATGGCCGGTTCAGCAAGGCTTGTTTTGTCTACGAATATGACCCGACCAAGGTAGAGCACGCCCGCCTGGTGGAAGCCCTCCAACGCCTGCCCCAGCTGCACCCGCTGTTGGGCGCAGGGCTGGACGGGGAGACCTTGGTGCTGGGCGCTGGCCGGTTGGAGCTTCAGGAAGCGCCCCTGTGGGCGGAGGGGATCGAAGCCCAGGCGGAGACATTGTTCCAGCAGTTCACCTGGAACGAGCAGTGCCTGTCCCAGGTGACCCTGGTCACCGGCAGCCATGCCTATGTGGCGCTCTGTATCAACGGCATCCTGGCCGATGGCCTGAGCCACGACCGCATCTTGGAGACCTTGGAGCGGTGCTATGAAGGGGAACCCTTGGAACCGGTGGAGTGCTCCCAGGCGTTTCTGGACTACATGGAGACTCTGCGTGCAGAACAACGCACGCCAGAGCAGGCACAGGCGCTGGAGGAGTCCATGCGCCAGTTCCCGCCGGCGGCAGAGCTGGCCATTGCGGAGGAATTTTACACACCGGATCCCCAGGAGACCGGCGTCTGCCGCCAGCCCATCGCAGCATCCCTGTGGCAGGCGTTCCAGCAGAAAGCGGCAGGCCAGGGAGTCACTGCCTTTCCCGTCCTGCTGACCCTGGTGGGCAAGGCCATCGGGCAGTACACCGACCGGTCGAAAGTGGTCTTAAATGTGCCGAGAACTGCCAGAATGGTGCCGGTAGACGGCATCTTTCAGGCGGTCGGGATGTACTCTGACTTTTCCCTGGTGCCGGTGGATGCAGCCGAAAGCGATGTATTTGCCCAGGCGAAAAGCTTGAGTATTTCCCTCATGGAACAGCAGTTCCAGAGCCAGATCTCCGGCCTGGATCGGCTGAAAGCCTGGAAAAAGAGTGACCCCCAAGCGGCCGCTCCCTTCGTCTGCACCTCTCTGGTGGACGGCGCCTATGACAGCCGCTTGTTCACCCGGCGCCTGGTGCGCACCCAGACGGCGCAGGTGTGGCTGGAGCTGCTCCTGCTCCGCTGCGGCGACACGGTGACCTTGGAGGCGGCCTACCAGCCGGACGTTCTCCCAGCGATGGTGGTGGAACAGATTTTGTGTACTGTAGTGGCGGACATGGAACAGTTGGTGTACCCGATCACCCCAGCGCCGGAACCGGCGGTCAACCCCTGCCTGCCCAGCCTGACCGACCTGCTGTCGGAGCGATTTTCCACCTACCGTGACCACCCCTTCCTCCTGTGGAGCAAGGGACAGCTGACCTACGGCCAGACGGACGCCCTGGCGAACCGGCTCTGCCAGCGGCTGCGAGAGGCTGGCCTGACATCGGGCAGCCGAGTGGGCATCCTGCTGTCCAAAAGCCCCCTCCAAGCCATCGCCAGCCTGGCAGCCACCAAAGCGGGGGCGGCGTTTTTGCCTCTGGATCTGGAGTGCCCGCCCGAAATGCTCTCCGCCATCGCCCATCGGGCAGAGCTGTCACTGATCGTGACCGAACCGGCTTTGGCGGAGCGGGCGGCATCCTGTGGCGTGCCCTGCCTGACGGTGGAGAAAGCGTGGCTGAACGCTGTGCCCTCGCAGGTGGCGGCATTTCAGGGGTACCGGTGGCAGCCGGAGGAGGTGCTGGTCATCATCAACACCTCCGGCACCACCGGCGAGCCGAAATCCGCCGCCATCCCCTCTGTGGGGGTGGTCAACTGCCTGTTGGAGTCCCAACGGCGTTTTTCTTTGACGGACAGTGATCGGTGCATTGCCGTCACCAACTACTGCCACGACATGGCGCTTTTTGACCTCTACGGCATGATCGCCTGCGGCGGTTCGGTGGTGTATCCGGACGGGGACAAGGGAAAGGAGCCTGCCCATTGGGCGGCGCTGATGGAGCGCTATCAGGTCACCTTCTGGAACTCTGTCCCGGCGTTTATGGAGATGCTGGCGACAGAGGAATGCAATCTGACCAAGGCACTGACCAGCCTGCGCACTGTGGTCATGGGCGGGGATTTTCTGCCGGTCAGCCTGGTGAAACAGCTGAAAGGGGAGAAGCCCACCCTCTGCGTCCACAGCGTGGGTGGCCCCACTGAGACTACTATTTGGAACATCTCCCACGAGATCACGGCAGACGACTTGGGACTAGACGTCATTCCATACGGGAAACCCTTCCCCAACACCACCTACTTCATCTGCAACGCCGCTGGACAGCCCGCCCCCATGGGCATCATCGGCGAGATGTGCGTGGCTGGTGTGGGGGTCAGCGCAGGCTATCTGGGGATGCCGGAAAAGACCGCACAGGCGTTCCCACGGTGGAACCACCGGCGAGTCTACCGCACCGGCGACTTTGGCTACTTCCGTGCCAACGGCGACCTGATGATCTTGGGACGGCGGGACGGTCAGGTGAAGATCAACGGCAAACGCATCGAGCTGCCCGGCATCGAAGCGGTGCTGCGGGCGCAGCCGGAGACCAACCAAGTGGTGGTGGTGAAGTCGGCGCAGAACAAGAAGCTCACCGCCTTCTACACCGGCGCCGCTCTGGAAGAAGACGCCTGGCGTGCTTTCGCCCAGGAACGGCTGCCCAGCTATATGGTGCCCAGCCGCTTTGTCTGGTTGGAACAGCTCCCCCTGACCCGCAACGGCAAAGTGGATCGAAAGAGGCTGACCCAGTACCAGCTGACACCTGCGGGGCAGCCTGCCCAGACCGCAGCGCCCACCGACTGCCAGACGGTGACGGCACAGCTCATCGACCTGTGCCGCCAGCTGTTCCCAGATGAGGACATTGACGAAAACCTCAACTATTACGTCATCGGCGGCGACTCCATCCAGGCCATCAAGCTGCTCTCCCTCATCAAACGCACCTTTGATGTGACTCTCAGCGCCTACGACATCCTGGAAGCTCCCTTCCTACAGGAGTGGGCGGCACTCATCCAGCAGAAACAGGCGCAGCGGAACCAGCTGCTCCAACAGCTCACCGGCCTGGCGGAAGCTGTGGTGGGCGTGGACGGCGACGCCTTGCGCTTGACCGATGGCGTGGAGGTACGCCTAAAATCCCTCTCCTATCGGTTGGCGGAGCAGGGGATCGAGAAAACTGTATATGAATTGCTGGCCATGCCCTACCTGACCGAGATGGGGCGGTGAGCTGGTGAAACAGAAAACCTCCTGGCATTGCGCCGGGAGGTTTTTTGTACGGGACGGGAAAAATCGGGTTCGTACTGCAACTGTGGGATGTTTTTGGGACAGTCACTTTGTTATAATTAGAAAAAACAAGGGAAAATGCCCCAAAATTACAAGTGAATCAACAGGAGATGATACAATGGATGAAAAATATTATGCCCATTGGTCAGAAGATGGGCGGAAGCAGACCGTGCTGGCGCACCTGCTCTGTACCGCAATGCTCTGTGCCCAATTTGCGGAAAAATTCGGAGAGAAGGCGCTAGGCTATTGGGCGGGCCTGCTCCACGACATCGGGAAGTTCACCCAGGCGTTTCAGAAGCGGCTTTTCTGCGGTGGGAAAAAGGTGGACCACTCCACAGCAGGTGCCTGGGAAAGCAAAGCCTATCTGCCCATATCCCTCTGCATCATGGGACACCACAGCGGCCTGCCGGACTTGGGAGGTCGGACGGACAAAGGAAAGCCAACCTACTTCGGCCGGATGAATAAGGCCAAGAGCGGCCAGCTGGAACCCTATGATGCCTGGAAACAGGAGGTGGAGCTGCCCCAAGCCCCTAAGATGGAGCCGAAAACCGAGTTGGAGCTGGATTTCCTCATCCGGATGCTCTACTCCTGCCTTACTGACGCCGACTTCCTGGATACGGAAGCGTTCATGTCCAACGGCCAGGTAGAGCGGGGCGGTGGGGAAGCCATCTCTGTGCTGTCGGACAAGCTGGATCGCTATACGGAAGGCTGGTTCCCGCCCAGCAATGAGCTGAACACCCAGCGCTGTGCCATCCTGCGCCGCTGTATGGAGCAGGGGCAGGACACCCGGCAGATGCCGGGACTATACACCCTCACCGTCCCCACCGGCGGCGGAAAGACGGTGGCCTCGTTGGCCTTCGCCCTCCACCATGCCAAGACCCACGGCTTGGAACGGGTCATCTACATCATCCCGTACACCTCCATCATTGAGCAGACGGCGGATCAGTTCCGCAAAATTTTAGGGGCGGAGAACGTGCTGGAACACCACTCCGGCGTCACCTACGACACCCAGGACGAGGCCACTCCGGAGACCCAGCGGATGGCCAGGGCTACGGAGAATTGGGATATGCCGGTGGTGGTGACCACAGCGGTGCAGTTCTTCGAGTCCATCTACAGCAACCGTTCCTCCAAATGCCGGAAGCTCCACAACCTGGCCAAGAGCGTCATCATCTTCGATGAAGCGCAGATGCTGCCCATCCCGTACCTGCGCCCCTGCGTCTCCGCCATCGCCCAGCTCATCGGCCACTTCCACGCCACCGCAGTCCTCTGCACTGCCACCCAGCCGGCGCTGAACCCGCTGTTTGCAGAGTTTTTGCCCAGCCACACCGCCACCGAGCTGTGCCCCGAGGGTACCTGCGATGAAACGATCTTCCGCCGTGTCACCTTCCAAACGGAGATAGAGAAGGAGATGAGTTGGGAAGCGGTGGCGGAAGTGCTGACCCAGCTGCCCCAGGTGCTCTGCATCGTCAACACCCGCAAGAGCGCCAAACGGCTGTACGACCTGCTGGGCGACCAGGAGGACACCTTCCACCTGTCCACTCTCATGACACCCACCCACCGGCGTGCCGTGTTGGAAGTGGTGCGAGGTCGGCTGAAAGGGGGGCTGCCCTGTCGGGTGGTCTCCACCTCCCTCATCGAAGCGGGGGTGGACGTGGACTTCCCAGCGGTGTTTCGGGAGGTGGCCGGATTGGATTCTATCTTGCAGGCCGCCGGACGGTGCAACCGAGAGCGGAAACGGGCGGCGCAGGATAGTGTGGTCACTGTGTTCCGGTCGGAAACGGAGGTCAACACACCGTTTCGGATGAACATTGACGTTGGACGAGAGGTCATGGGGCGTCAGAAGGATATTGCGTCCCAGGCTGCCATCACCGATTATTTTACCGAGCTGTTGGAGCTGAAAGGCACCGATATCCAGGATTCTAAGAGTATTTTGAAGATGATGAAAGAACGGTTGCCTTTCCAGACCATCGCAGAGCAGTTCAAATTGATCGACAACGACAGCAAGACCATCTACATCCCCCTGGGAGAAGGGGAAGCGCTGGTGCAGCGGCTCCAAGCCGGAGAGCGTTCCCGGACGCTGTTCCGGAAGCTGGGGCAGTACGGTGTCTCCATTTACGAGACGGAATTCAAGGCACTGGCTGACGCCGGAGACATCCTTCCGGTGGACAGCGGAAAGGGAGAGGATCTGTGGGTGCTGGCCAATGCCAGCCTGTACGATGAGCGGACAGGGCTTTCTCTGAATCCGGAATATGGGAAGGGGGATTTCGTGTGACGGAAAACCGGGATGTCCTTTGGGACATCCCGGTTCCGGAATACATACATATCCTTGCCTATATTTCAACCCACCTAGTCCTTCAGGACTAGGACATGAAAAGTATAGCATTGCCTTTTTACTAGAATCAAATGAAATGATTACATTTCATTACCTATAAAATGATTGTTGACGCGGTTGGGAAAAGGTGCTATTGTATAAAAAGAGGAACAAATCTGGTGCCCAGCCCCATACATGGACAAGTCTGGAACCTAGACACACAATAGAAGAAAGGATGTGAAAACCATGCCCACTCGATTTCGAGTTTGGGGAGACTACGCGTTGTTTACACGGCCTGAGATGAAGACAGAACGTGTGTCCTTCGACATCATCACCCCCTCCGCCGCCCGCGGCATCTGTGACGCCATCTTCTGGCATCCCGGCCTGCGTTGGGTCATCGACCGCATCATCGTCTGCAACCCCATCCGCTTCACCAGCGTTCGGCGCAACGAGGTGAAGGCGGTGGTCAACAGCCGTGCGGCACGGACGGTGATGGAGGGGCGGGGGAACGGCTCCCTGTACATCGCCACCCCCAACGAGATCCAGCAGCGGGCGTCGCTGCTGCTGCGGGACGTGTCCTATGTGATCGAAGCCCACTTTGAGATGACGGACAAAGCGGCGCCTTCGGACAACCCCGGCAAATTCCAGGACATCATGACCCGCCGCATCCGCAAGGGGCAAGCCTATCACCAGCCCTGCATGGGCTGTCGAGAGTTTCCCGCTCACTTCGCCCCCTGCGAGACTCTGCCGCCCTGTCCGGAGGAGTTGAGAGGACGGCGGGATCTGGGTTATATGCTCTACGACATGGACTATTCCGACCCACAGGACATCCGCCCCCTGTTCTTCCGAGCGGTGCTGGAGGACGGCGTCCTGACCGTACCGCCTAGAGACAGCAAGGAGGTGATCGGATGATCCTCCAAGCTCTCGTCTCCTACTACGAGACCCTGGCCGCCCGGGGGGAACTGCCCCAGCCTGGCTGGGCGCCGGTGAAGGTGTCCTATGTGCTCAATCTGGACGACCAAGGGGACATCACCACCGTAGTCTGCATCAAGGAAGAAGTGACACGGGGGAAGAAGAAGGCGCTGGTACCCCAGATCATTCAGCTGCCTGCTCCGGTCAAGCGTACCGCAGGCGTGACCGCCAACTTCCTCTGCGACAACTCCAGCTACATCCTGGGCGCAGACAAAAAGGGCAAACCCAAACGCTCCTTGGAGTGCTTCCAAGCCTGCAAGACCCTCCACGAGACTTTGTTGGTCTCGGTGGAGGAGCCAGCTGCCCGGGCGCTGTTGTCCTTTTTCGACCATTGGCAGCCGGAGAAATTGACGGAACACCCGGCCTTTGCCCACCAGGATATGGAGGATCTTTTGGCTAGTGCCAACCTGATCTTCCGTTATCGGGGACGCTACCTCCACGAGATTCCCGCCATCCGGCAGGCGTGGCAGGACTATTACAACAACAGCCAGGACAGCCAGCAGTTTCCCTGCCTGGTCACCGGCAAACTGGCGCCTGTGGCGCAGCTCCACCCCAGCATCAAAGGCATCTATGGCGCCCAGTCCAGCGGTGCCTCCCTGGTCTCCTTCAACGCCCCAGCCTTCTGTTCCTACGACCGAGAGCAGGGACTCAACGCCCCCACCAGCCAGTACGCCGCCTTCGCCTACGGCGCCGCCCTGAACTACCTCATCGCCACCCAGAACACCCGAGTCGGTGACGTCACCCTGCTGTTCTGGGCAGAGAGCGGCGAGGAAGCATATGCAGATGCGCTGAAACGATTTGGTTTTGGGGGCGGGGATGAGGATGACCAATACAAGGAAGAAGATTTGAAGGGGCTGATGGAGTCCTTAGCGGAAGGGGTTGATGTGGAATGGGACGGAACCCGCATCGACCCCAACATGACCTTCTACATCCTGGGCATCTCCCCCAATGCGGCACGGCTGTCCGTGCGCTTCTTCCTGCGCAACAGCTTTGGCCAGTTCATCCGCAGCGTGAAAGCCCACTATGACCGGTTGGAGATCGTCCGACCGTCCTTCGATCCCTTTGACAATATCCCCGTGTGGCGGATGCTGAAAGAGACGGTGAACCCCAATTCCAGGGAGAAAAAGCCTGCCGCCGACATGGCCGGCGACACCCTGCGCGCCATCTTGACCAACACCCCGTACCCTGCCACTCTGCTTAACGGCGTGACCCTGCGCATCCGGGCAGACCGAGAGATGAATCGCACCAGAGCGGCCATTTTGAAGGCGTATTATCTGAAAAATAGAAACCCATTTGTACCAGAGGAGGTTTTAACTGTGTCCTTGAACCAAGATTCCAATCACGAAGCCTATGTCCTGGGGCGGCTGTTCTCTGTGCTGGAAGCCATCCAGTCGGATGCCAACCCTGGCATCAACGCCACCATCCGTGACAAATACTTCAGTTCCGCCTCCGCCACCCCCGGTGTGGTCTTTCCTACACTTGTAAATTTGGCGCAGAAACACCTGAGAAAACTGGACGAGGGGAAAAAGATCTTCTACGATAAGCAGCTGACGGAGCTGATGTCCAAGCTGGGCGAGACCTACCCCAACCGGATGAATCTGCCCCAGCAGGGGGCGTTCCAGCTGGGCTACTATCACCAGACCCAGTACCGCTTTACCAAGAAGGAGGACAAATAAGATGAGCGAAGCGATCAAGAACCGATATGAATTTGTGATTCTCTTTGACGTAGAAAACGGCAACCCCAACGGCGACCCGGACGCCGGCAATATGCCCCGTGTAGACCCGGAAACGGGTCTGGGTCTGGTCACTGACGTGTGCCTGAAGCGGAAGATTCGGAACTATGTGGAGACGGTGAAGGAGGACGCCACCGGCTATCGCATCTACATTAAGGACGGCGTGCCCCTGAACCGCAGTGACGCAGAAGCCTATGCGGCGCTGGACGTGACGGAAAAGACGGTGAAGGCGAAGAAGAAGGAAAATCCAGACCTGGATCGGAACATTCGGGACTGGATGTGCGCCAATTTCTATGACATCCGTACCTTTGGCGCCGTCATGACCACCTTCGTCAAGGCGGCACTGAACTGCGGCCAAGTCCGTGGCCCCGTCCAGATGGGCTTTGCCCGGAGCGTGGAACCGGTGGTGCCCCAGGAAGTGACCATCACCCGTGTGGCCATCACCACCGAAGCGGACGCAGAGAACAAGGGCACCGAAATGGGCCGCAAGTACATTGTCCCCTACGGCCTCTACCGCTGCGAAGGCTATATCTCCGCCAACCTGGCACGGAAGACCACCGGCTTCTCCGAAAAAGACCTGGAACTGCTGTGGGAAGCCATCCTGAACCTGTTCGAGCACGACCACTCCGCCGCCCGGGGCAAAATGGCAGTGCGGGAGCTGATCATCTTCAAGCACGACAGCGAGCTGGGCTGTGCGCCTGCCCATAAGCTCTTTGATACGGTGAAGGTAACGCGCACCCATCCGGAGGACATCACTCCCGCCCGGAGCTACCAGGACTATGTGGTCACTGTGGATGAAGCGGCACTGCCGGAGGGCGTCACCTGCGAAATTCGCCAGTGATGACCTATCCGGAGGAATCCTTCTTACAGCTGTCTGGCTTGCAGCACTTTGCCTTCTGTCGGCGACAGTGGGCGCTCATCCATGTGGAAGATCAGTGGGCGGAAAACTTTCGTACCATGGACGGCCAGCTCTTTCACCAAAAAGCCCACGACACCGGCTTCGCTGAAACACGGGGCGACCGTGTGGTGAAGCGGGGGATACGGGTGTACTCTGCCGCCTTGGGGGTGTCCGGCGCCTGTGACGTGGTGGAGTTCTCCCGCCAGGAGAATGGCATCCCCTTGGCCGGTCACCCAGGGCTGTGGCAGCCCTATCCGGTGGAGTACAAACGGGGCAAGCCGGGGGTGACCCACGGGGATGCGTTGCAGCTGTGCGGCCAGGCCCTGTGCCTGGAGGAGATGCTCTGCTGTACCATCCCCGCCGGAGCGGTCTATTACGGAGAGCCTCGCCGCCGAGAGCAGGTGGTGTTTACGGAAGAATTGCGAGCAGAGGTGCGTGCGGCGCTGACAGAGATGCACCAGTACGCCCAGCGGGGGTATACCCCCAAAGTGAAGCCGCGGAAGGGGTGCGGTGCGTGTTCGTTGCAGGACGTGTGCCTGCCCAAGCTGATGGGGAAGTCCTCTGTGGAAGATTATGTGAAGGAGGCGGTGGAAGGATGAAAAAGCTGCGGAACACCTTGTTCGTCTTGTCGGAGGACGCCTACCTGACCCTGGACGGGGAAAATGTAGTGGTCAATCGAGAGAAACAGACCGTGGCACGGTACCCCCTCCATACCCTCACTACCATCCTCTCCTTCTCCTACGCCGGTGCCTCCCCGGCCCTCATGGGTGCCTGTGCCCAACGGGAGATTGGATTGAGTTTCTGCTCACCCCGAGGAAAATTCTTGGCCAGAGTGGCCAACCAGAGCAACGGGAACGTTCTCCTCCGCCGTACCCAATACCGGATGGCAGACGACCCACTCCAGAGCTGTCAGATCGCCCGTGCCATGGTGTTGGGGAAGCTGTACAACGCTCGTTGGAGCATTGAGCGCACCTGCCGAGACCATGCCATGCGGGTGGATGTGGAGAAGCTGAAAAAAGCGTCTCAGCAGCTGAAGGAGCTGCTGCCTACCGTCCGGCAGGAGACCGATCTGGACGCCCTGCGAGGTTGGGAAGGGGTAGGAGCGAACGCCTACTTTCGGGTGTTGGACGATATGATCTTAAACCGGAAAGAAACCTTCTCTTTTCAGACCAGAAATCGCCGTCCGCCCCTGGATCCGGTGAATGCGATGCTTTCCTTTGCCTATAGCCTTTTGGCCAACGATTGTGCCTCTGCGCTGGAGGCAGTGGGGTTGGACGCCTATGTGGGTTTTCTCCACCGCGACCGCCCGGGACGGACTTCCTTGGCGCTGGACTTGATGGAAGAACTGCGTCCCTGCCTGGCAGACCGGTTTGTGCTCAGCTGTATCAATAACCGAAAGTTCAGCGAAAAGGACTTTGAACGGATGGACAGCGGAGCGGTGCTGTTGACTGACCAGGCCAGAAGAACTTTCCTGAAAAGTTGGCAGGAAAAGAAACGGGATGTTATTACCCACCCTTATTTAGGGGAAAAAGTGCATTGGGGTCTGGTGCCCTACGTCCAGTCCCTCCTGTTGGCGCGTTGTTTGCGAGGCGACTTGGACGGGTACCCACCCTTCTTCTGGAAATGAGAAAGGGGGAGGATCATGCTGGTGGTCATCACCTACGACGTCAATACCGAAACCGCTGCCGGACGAAAACGCCTGCGGCAGATCGCAAAACAGTGCGTCAATTACGGACAGCGCGTCCAGAATTCCGTCTTTGAATGTCTCTTGGATGCCGCCCAGTGCCGGATGCTGCAAGCGAAGCTGGTGTCCATCATGGACGAAGAATTGGATAGCCTGCGGTTTTATTACTTAGGCAATCAATATGAACAAAAAATACAGCATTTCGGACGAAATGCCGGCTACCAGCCGGAAGGCGTCCTGATGGTGTAGCACAGTAGACAGTAATGTATTCCGTGCCGGTGCGAACCAGAAGTGCCCAGTGGTTTCGGGGCACCTTCGCACGAGAAAAATGCAGGGTCACCCTGCAAAAACAGCCTGCCAAAGGGAACCTTCCGTGCGTTCATGCACGTCCGGTCGGCAGTTTCTCCGCAGGTCTGTTACTTTTGAACAAAAGCGTGCTGATTTTTTGTGCGCTTTTGCAGTCACCCTCCACGCGGAGGGTGTGGATTGAAATGCGGACGAGCCGGACAAGTTCTTCATCGGCACGCCCGTCACCCTCCACGCGGAGGGTGTGGATTGAAATATCGTCATCTGCGAAAAATTCAGGCCAATCAAAGTCACCCTCCACGCGGAGGGTGTGGATTGAAATACAGGGCAATTTCGGACGCCGTGTGTGAGACGGCCAGTCACCCTCCACGCGGAGGGTGTGGATTGAAATCTTTATGGTCATTTGCGGACTGAATATTTTGAAGGTCACCCTCCACGCGGAGGGTGTGGATTGAAATACAAGAACCGTTATCAGGCAAAGAAGAACGCAAAGCGTCACCCTCCACGCGGAGGGTGTGGATTGAAATTTTGAAGTGACTTGCCCAGTCTTGAATCTTTGATGTCACCCTCCACGCGGAGGGTGTGGATTGAAATTTCCTCCCCGCCAAACTTTGGCACCACAAGATTGTCACCCTCCACGCGGAGGGTGTGGATTGAAATTTCGATCCTACAATACAATCGACCACAAGACCGGGGTCACCCTCCACGCGGAGGGTGTGGATTGAAATCCCACTGGCAAGGTTGAAGCCCATCCTGATTTCCGTCACCCTCCACGCGGAGGGTGTGGATTGAAATCGCCTTGCAAATTGATATAACGTGGGACGCCGCCTGTCACCCTCCACGCGGAGGGTGTGGATTGAAATCAGACGCACAAACAAAAAGAAACAAATATTTTGGGGTCACCCTCCACGCGGAGGGTGTGGATTGAAATCGCGGTTTGGCCGTCAGGTCGCACACGGGCGTCAGCGGTCACCCTCCACGCGGAGGGTGTGGATTGAAATGCCGGTCTCATCGACCAGCTCGTGGGTGTCGTCGTCACCCTCCACGCGGAGGGTGTGGATTGAAATACGTAGCCGGAGTTCCGGCTGTAGTCACCCAGACCGGTCACCCTCCACGCGGAGGGTGTGGATTGAAATAAGTGCCCCGCCCGGAACGGCACCCGTTTGTCGCGTCACCCTCCACGCGGAGGGTGTGGATTGAAATCGCGCCGTAGTTGGAGACATGGACAGTAGCTACGGTCACCCTCCACGCGGAGGGTGTGGATTGAAATATGAGCGCGCTGGCCGTCCGTGCGCTCTCGCTCAGTCACCCTCCACGCGGAGGGTGTGGATTGAAATTCCCGCTTCCACCGCCGGATTTGGCGCTCAATGCGTCACCCTCCACGCGGAGGGTGTGGATTGAAATCCTTGCCACTTGGCGTGGTCAGGGCGTGCCCCGGTCACCCTCCACGCGGAGGGTGTGGATTGAAATCCTGCCTGCTCATAGATTGCACCATCACTGTTGGTCACCCTCCACGCGGAGGGTGTGGATTGAAATATGTCGCATCGGGCGTCCTTGTACAGCAAGAGGGGTCACCCTCCACGCGGAGGGTGTGGATTGAAATGATTGTTGTCTCCGCCTGTAATTCCGCCCACGCATCCAGTCACCCTCCACGCGGAGGGTGTGGATTGAAATACAGTGCTCTTACTGATCGGACGATTGCCGCCGGGTCACCCTCCATGCAGAGGGTGCGGATTGAAATTGCCAGATGTCCCGGTTCTGCCCCAGCTTAATCAGTCACCCTCCATGCGGAGGGTGTGGATTGAAATGAGGTAAGTCATTGGACAAACGGTGGAGGGACATGGTCACCCTCCATGCGGAGGGTGTGGATTGAAATGTCGGCACGCCCTCCGGTCGAGGGGACGTCCCAGTCACCCTCCATGCGGAGGGTGTGGATTGAAATCGTTCAGCGCCGCTTGTGCAAATGTGGTTTCCCCCGGTCACCCTCCACGCGGAGGGTGTGGATTGAAATATCGGATATTTGAATCGGGAGAAGGGGTGGAACCGTCACCCTCCACGCGGAGGGTGTGGATTGAAATACAGTGCTCTTACTGATCGGACGATTGCCGCCGGGTCAC
>JABLTQ010057416.1_pt1 | contig 52832 bp, 51 predicted proteins | sample 7160101 | NCBI WGS metagenome assembly JABLTQ01 (sample SAMN14651228, study PRJNA627086) | human gut metagenome | isolation source: feces | host: Homo sapiens | reverse complement strand
TAATTTGCATCTGGAAAACGTTTTTTTACTTCAGCCCACGCATACGGCCAGGACAGGTAAGACAAGCCATTTTTCTTCTCTACATGGTCGTTTACGTTAATTTCAAACAGTGTCTCAAATACTGATTTTGTTTCATTCATGTTTATTACTCCTTTAAATTGTGATATTCAAGGGCTGCGTTTTCTGCTACCCGGTCAGAAATATTGTCGCATTGCTCGCTAGGCACGCTTCGCACTGCTCTGTATTTCTTCCTATTCGCTAGCGCCGCTGCTTCTGCTACCGGCAGCGCGGCACTACGAATCATAATCGGGAAGCTCAGCCGTAAATTTGAAATGGATATCAAGGCAATCTTCACAGCAATAAAAACCGTTTAAGACGTAATAGTCCTGGCCTTCGTAGACATCTTCCTCACAGAAAAAGCACTTTAAAACTGGAAGAGCTTCATTGTCTGGTGGCATAAGATAATTTTTTTCAATTAATTCCATCATTTTATCTTTCCTCCGTATTTTGTTTTAATTTTTTGCAGACGATTTTGAACGCATCCAGAGTTTTTCGCTCGAGGTCTCTCAATTCATCCGCTTGTTTCAAATTTATTACTATTAAAATGAAAATTACTATTAGCAAAAATGTTTGCATGATTATTACTCCTTTGTGTTTTAGCTCCTATATAGTTGTTTTAGTTCCAATATCAGTGTATAATAAGATAAAAAGCATATGGAAGGAAAAATTGTTATGGAAAAATACTGCATATATTTAAGGAAATCTCGTGCTGATGTCGAAGCTGAAAATCGTGGTGAGTGTGAAACTTTAGCGCGTCACGAAAGAGCATTGCTTGAGCTGGCAAAAAAAATGCGTATACCTGTTAAATGTATATATAAAGAAATTGTTTCAGGCGAAACCATATCGGCACGCCCTGTAATGCAAAAAGTATTGTCGGAAGTCGAACAAGGCCTCTGGGATGGTGTAATTGTTATGGAGGTTGAACGTCTTGCACGTGGAAATACAATTGACCAAGGTATTGTGGCTCAAACATTTCAATTAAGCGATACAAAGATTATCACTCCGATGAAGGTTTATGACCCTAACAATGAATTCGACGAAGAATATTTTGAGTTTGGCCTTTTTATGAGTAGGCGAGAATACAAAACAATTAACAGAAGGCTTCAAAGAGGTCGTGTAGCATCCGTAAAAGAAGGCAAATACGTTGCTAATCAACCTCCATATGGATACCAAAGAAAGAAAATAGAAAACGATAAAGGTTTTACGCTCGAACCCGTGGATAATGAAGCAGAAATTGTAATTCTTATTTTTGATTTATACACTATTGGAGAGCTAAAAGAAGATGGCACCTACAATAGGATAGGAACCGGTCTTATTGCAAATAAATTAAATGCTATGGGGATACCGGCTAAAAAAGGCAAAGACTGGGTCCCGTCGACCATCAGAGATATACTTATAAACCCTACATACATCGGAAAAATTCGATGGAACTGGAGGCCGGCAAATAAAAAAATAGTTAATGGGCAAATAAAAATAGAACGGCCTAGAGCCTCTGTAGAAGACTGTATTTTAGCAGATGGGCTTCACCCTGCGATTATAGAAAAAGAAAAATTTGACTTGGCACAGAACCTAATGGCAAAAAATCCTGCTCGACCAATAGGAGAACGAGGCGTAATAAAAAATCCGTTAGCCGGACTTATTGTGTGTGGAAAATGTGGCAGAAAAATGGTTCGCAGACCTTACAACAGTGAAAAAAATCAACCTGATACATTGATGTGTGCAGCAAAAACTTGCAGTAACGTAAGTAGTGCCCTTTACTACGTAGAAGATAGGATAATAGAAGCGCTTGAGCAATGGCTCAAAGATTATAAATTAAGCTGGGAAATAAGCGTTGACAAAGACACGTCTGTAAATATCAATGCTCAAAAAATTGAATTAAAGAAAATAAACAAGGAAATTGAAAAAGTTAAATCTCAGATAAATAAACTTCATGATTTTCTTGAGCAAGGAATATACAGCACTGAGGTATTTTTAGAACGTTCATCTGTCAATTCTCAAAAATTAGAAAGGCTAACAAAAGAGAAGTTAACGCTTGAATCTAACTTGTCTACTGAAATAGCAAGAAATAAGAATAGAAAAAATATAGTTCCTAAAATAGAAAAACTTTTGGAAGTCTATAGAAACCTAGAAACTCCAAAAGCAAAGAATGATATGTTAAAGCAAGTTCTTGAAAAAGTAGTTTATACAAAAGAGCACGGTGGAAGATGGCACAATGCCCCGGATGATTTTGAAATTATTTTATACCCTAAATTGCCAGACAGTTCTGCTAATAGCAAAACATAACCGATATCATCAGTGTTCCAAAGAATTAGCTCATTTAGAGATGGTTGGTGCTATAGTTTATCAACTTACTAAAAATTTGTCTATGGAGGAAATTAAAAAATCTGGATTTGACCAATATTTTGTAGATCATACTACTGGCATTTATCCAAGTTCCGCTGCAGGTGTTCCATTTACTGCAGCTTATATTCAATCAAAAGGTGACCCAATAACAGATTTACACGAAAATCTGGCTGCAGAACAAAAAGCCAGAACCACCTACGACAATATTTTACGATTCTGTGATGATCCTGATGTAAAAGATGCCATAAAATTTTTGCGTCAGCGTGAAGTTGTTCATTATCAGCGATTTGGAGAAGGTTTACGAATTTTAACCGATAAACTTGACAGCCAAAATTTTTATGCATTTAACCCAGCATTTGATAACAAATGCAAATAAATTTAAAGGCGCCGCACTATACCGCGCGGCGCTCTATTCATTACAAATTTTATATATTCATCAATATAGGTTGGCATTTTCTCAAAGAAAGTTTTGCATCTAAAATTCTTTGATTAGATGAACCTCTAAATAAAAGTAACAAGCTCTTTTTTTCTTCTATGAATGGACCGTCAATTAAAACATCAACATTATTTAAAAGAATTTTCCAATCCGGGTGTTCCTCAAAACCTGAAACTAAACTTTCAAAAGTATAGCCAGTATAAGAAATTACATCTAAACCAAGCAAATGGCATTGTTTAGCTATTTCAGCAAAAGCTCCCGCTTGCAAGAACGGTTCTCCGCCAGAGAAAGTAACACCTTTTAAAAGCGGATTTTTTTTAATTTCGCCCATTAAAGTATCTATATCAACAAGCTTACCGCCATTTAAGTCAAAAGTAGAAGGATTGTGGCAACCTTTGCAGTGATGATTGCAGCCCTGAGCGAAAATCACAAAACGTATTCCAGGACCATCAACAATTGACTCCGAAATAACCCCAGAAACTCTTAATATGCTCAAAAACAACCTACTTCCCTTCGCAACAAAAATTCTATGCCAATTACATATAAACTAAAAATATATTAATTCAAGCTCGAATAAAAATGTATTTAAACATTGCCTTATCAACCCGCAAAAACAAGTAATTATATCACTTTTTCGACAATAAATATCATAATTCATTTCAGTCCAAATCTGTCTAAGTCCCCAAAAAAACAAATCAGTACATATTAAAATTAGTTCTTATCGCAATCGCAGAGTTCCAAATTAACCGAATGTTTAACTCTGTCATGTTCCTCTGCTTGTTTTGCGTTATTGAATCTGTCCAATGTGCCAACCAAGTAACCGGTAATTCTGCGAATTCTTTCAAATCCAGGCCCGTCCTGAAACTCTTTTCTGCCACATAATGGACAAATATCATCTATAATTCCCGTATACCCACAAACTGGATCTCTATCAACCGGATGATTAATTGAACCATAACCAATGCCAGATTCTTTCATGCAGCGAACAACCTGTTCAAAAGCATCGATATTTTTGGTCGGGTCACCATCAAGCTCAACGTAAGAAATATGACCACCATTTGTAAGCGCATGATACGGTGCTTCTTTTTTAATTTTGTCCCAAGCAGAAATGCTGTAATAAACTGGCACATGAAATGAATTTGTATAATAATCCCTGTCAGTAACCCCAGGAATAATGCCATATTTTTTCTTATCAATTTTTACAAATCTGCCAGAAAGGCCTTCCGCAGGTGTTGCAATAAGTGAAAAATTCATATTATATTTTTCGGTTGCCTCATCCATACGTTTTCTCATATGACCAATAATTTCAAGTCCTAATTTTTGTGCTGCTTCGCTCTCTCCATGATGAACACCGATTAACGCCTTTAAGCATTCCGCTAAACCAATAAAACCAGTTGTTAATGTACCATGTTTTAAAACTTCCCTGACTTCGTCATCTGGACCTAATTTTTCAGAGTCAATCCAAACGCCTTGTCCCATAAGAAATGGAAAATTTCTAACCTTTTTAATCGCCTGCAACTCAAATCTTGCTAACAACTGCTCTATAACTAAATCTATTTTTTCATCCAGCAGTTCATAAAAAAGTTCAACATTATGGCTACTTTTTATTGCCAGCCTCGGCAAATTTATAGAAGTAAAGCTCAAATTCCCCCTGCCATTCACAATTTCTCTGGTTGGGTCATAGTGATTAGCAACCACTCTGGTTCTGCAGCCCATGTAAGCTGCTTCAGTCTCAGGGTGGCCAGGTTTATAATATTGCAAATTAAAAGGTGCATCAATAAACGAAAAGTTTGGAAACAATCTTTTTGCACTGACTCTACAAGCCAATTTAAACAAGTCATAATTAGGATCTTGCGGATTGTAATTTATGCCATCTTTTACTTTAAATATATGAATTGGGAAAATCGGAGTTTCACCGTTGCCAAGACCTTTTTCAGTTGCCAAAAGAATATTTTTTATAACTAATCTTCCCTCAGGAGTTGTATCCATACCATAATTTATCGAACTAAATGGCACTTGCGCACCAGCTCTTGAATGCATTGTATTCAAATTATGAACCAAAGCCTCCATCGCTTGAAAAGTAGCTCTATCAGTTTCAGATTTAGCATGATTATATGCAAATTTTTGAACTTTTTTAGCAGTGCTTTCACCCAAAAATTCAGAAAGAAGCTCAAGTTCTCTTGCCATATAAGCTTGACCATTTTCAAGTGAAGCTTTGTCATTTGTATCGCTTTGAGCCTTATTCGAAATTTCTTCATAAAAAGCTGCTGGGTCTTCATTATCAGTTAAAATCTCTAAAGCTCTAATCATATTTTGTCTATAAGTTCTGCTATAAGTTTTGGCAACACCTTTGGCCATCGCATAATCAAAATTAGGTACACTCTGCCCGCCATGCTGGTCATTTTGGTTTGCCTGAATTGCAATGCAAGCCAAAGCCGAATAACTAATAATATCATTTGGTTCGCGCAAAAAACCGTGGCCAGTAGAAAATCCATTTGTAAACAATTTATCAAGATCAATTTGGCAGCAAGTTGTAGTTAAAGTTAAAAAATCTAGGTCATGAATATGAATATCTCCGTCAGCATGAGCCTTAGCAAAACGAGGATCCAATATGTACATTTCATAAAATTGTTTAGCGCCCTCAGAGCCATACTTCAACATTGTGCCCATAGCCGTATCGCCATCTATATTGGCATTTTCTCGCTTCACATCATTATCCTTGGCAAGCTTAAAAGTTAGCCCTTCATAAATTTTCATTAACCGAGTATTCATCTCTCGAACGCGAGTTCTGTCTGCCCTAAAAAGGATGTATTCTTTAGCCGTTTGAGCATGTCCGTTTTCAATAAGAACTTTTTCAACCACATCTTGCACATGCTCTACCGTTACATTTTCGTTCAAATCTTCATTTTCCAAATAACTAACAACCTGATTGGCTAAACTTTCCGACAAGTTGTAGTCATTGCCTCCCATTTTAGCCGCTGCTTTAAAAATAGCTTGAGCTATCTTTTCTTTATTAAATTCAGTTTTTCTTCCATCTCTTTTAGTAATAGTACTAATCATAGAAAATCCTCCTAAAGCTTACTGCACAACATATTGTATTAAAAATGAATTACACAAACAATTATACTCTACATATAGATTTGCGTCAATAGAAATTAATATAATTTCCATAATAGCTACAAACTAACAAAGTTTCGCTAAAAATTTGACACAAATCTTATAAATCCTTCAAAGTTTTCATAAAATTTTCATCTGGTGTAACATATAGAGTTTTGTAATTATTATAAATTACCATTCCTGGTTTCGCTCCAGCAGCTTTTTTTACTTCTTTTACAAAAGCAAAATCAACCGGAACATTAGAAGAATTTTTTGCTTTGCTATGATACGCTGCAATTTTAGCCGTTTTTAATAAGATATCTTCATCAATAGGGGTGCCATCAACGGCTAAAATAGTGTGCGACCCCGGCATGTCTTTAACATGAAACCATAAATCTTTTTTTGCAGCCATTTTCAACGTTAATTTATCATTTTGGTGATTATTTCTTCCAACCAAAACTTTAATTTTTTCGCCTAAATTGTACTCTATAGGCGGCAATGCTTTAATTTTTTTGTCTTTCACCTTATTTAACTTTATATATCCACCCAAAAACAATTCATTTTTTATTTCTGACAAATCGCTTTCGGTCACCGCCCTGTCCACTTCGTCCAAAACTGTTTCCAGATAAGCAACTTCCTGACGAGCTTTATCCACCTCTTGTGTTAATTTTGCTACCGCTACTTTCGATTTTTTATATTCTATGTAAAGTTTGGTAGCGTTTTCAGCCGGAGATAAATTGGGATTTAATTTAATTTTCACTTTATCTAAATTTTCGTCAAAAAAGTTTTCAAGAAAAACTTCCGCCGCACCTTTTTTTATCCTGTAAATGTTCGCATTAATCAAGTCTGCTCGAAGTTTCAAATCATCTTTGTTTTGATTAATCTCTATCTCTTGCAGCTGAAGTTTCATTTTTTTCTTAAGCTTAGAGATAATATTATTAATCTGTCTTCGCAAATCATGAGACTTCGCTTTCATTCGGTCAATGCTGTCCCGCTGTGCAAAAAATTCATCGAGTAACTCAGAAAAACTGTTCAATTTTTTAACATTTAACTTTCCATCATACTGAGTCGGCTCAATAAAAGAAAAATCCTTCGGTCTGCCACCGTCATAAGCGATAAATGGCGCACCTTCTCCAGTCACAATAATATACTTTAAACCGGATAAAATCTCATTTAAAGTCAAAACTTTGCCAGCATTTAATTCAAATTCAATTTTGTCACAAACTATCGAAGATAAGCCCTTCACAACCGACATAATCGCGTCAGAAATTGATTTTCTATTTGATATTATCTCAAAATTTATCTTTTCTGCCAACACTGACACTACGCCATCTGTAAGCAGACTCAATTTATTCTGTTTTGGTGGCAACTTATACATAAGTCCCGGCAAAACTTGCCTTTTTGAAGAAGTCATCGCATCAACACGTTTTAGCGCATCAATAATTTTCCCATTCGATTCAATCAAAATTATATTACTGTATCTGCCCATTATTTCTATTGCGACTGTCAGCGCAACATTTTCGCCCAAATCATTTTTCGCCTCGAAGTCTAAAAGCAAAACTCGTTCTAAATCTGGTTGTCTGACTGCAACAAGCTTCGCACTTAATAATTTTTTTCGAAACAGCATGCACAGCATCGGCGGCACTGCTGGATTTTCTGGCAAATACTGTGTAAAATGAACTCTGGCACTGTTGGCTCGAGTACTCATCAATAACTTGCACGAACCGGACTTGTTTCTCAGCGAAAACACAAATTCTTCCTTATTTGGCTGATAAATCCTGTCAACTCTAGAGCCCAAGGCCACAGATTCGATCTCATTTTTTAAGTGTCTTAAAAAAGCTCCGTCCAGTGCCATTTATACTCCTCCCAAAACAATTTTCTCTTAAATATATTCAACTGTGTCTGTGCAAGTTTTTGATTTGAAAAACTCTACATTTTTAAATCTTTCAGATAATTTTTCAACCAACGGTGCTATAACGATATCCTCCGACTTAAAATGTCCCACATCAACTACACAAATTCCATTTTTAACCGCAGACAAAATTTCGTGATGTTTAATTTCTCCGGTAACAAAAGCATCTACATTTTGACCAATTGCTTCATCAATTAAATTTCCGCCCGCACCAGAACAAACCGCAACTTTTCTTATTGTTTTATTTAAATTTGTATACCTAATTCCCGCGCAATTCAACCTGAACTTTACAAACTCAGCAAAATCCGCATCCCAAAAATCCCTTTCTAGTTCTCCAACTAATCCCATAGGCAACGCACCTTGTCCAGAGTCATAATATGATAGCGCTTTTAAATTTCTCAAACTCAGCGCTTTTGCCAGGCAAGTATTAACTCCAAAAGGTGCCATATCTAAATTTGTGTGCGCACAAATAACCGAAATTTCATTTTGCGCCAGTGCATAGGGAATAGAGTTTATACTTAAAGTTTTAATCGCATTAAATATTACAGAATGATGACTTATTATCAGCGTTGCTTTCAATAATTTAGCTTCATTTATTACAGAATTGGTCACATCTAGCGCCACCAAACAACGCTTAACTTCTGCATTTTTGTCTCCCACCAAGATTCCTACATTATCAAAATCCATCGCAGACTCAAACGGCGCAAAACTGTCAATAAGCTCGAATATATCCGAAACTTTAGCCATTCTTTTTCTCTCCTATTAGCTCTTCCAACTCCGATATTATGTATTGCAACTCGTCAGCTTTTTCAAAATTTTTCGTAAATTTACAGCCTTTCAACTTATTTTTCAAGTCTCGAACTGTCCTCTTCACATATATATAAGCTTCTGGAGTTAAATTTTCTTTTAATTTACCAATGTAAGGGTAAATTTTATCGAAATCATTCAAAGTGTTATCAAAAAGTACTGACATTACAGTATAAACTTTTCCATAAGAAACAACTGCTTGTTCCAAATTTATCTTAAATCCCTCACGAGCCAAAAACTCCCTCAATTCCGGCTCAGCAGACATTGGCTGCAAAATTAAGTGTTTGCAATTGTCTTTTAGCCAACCAGCTCTGCTTATAATCTTTATGATTAATTCTCCACCCATCCCGGCAATAACAATGTCATCAACTTCATCATGGTTAATAGAATCAAGCCCATCAGAAAGCCGCGTATTTACCTTATTTTCAACATTAAATTTTACTATATTTTTTTTCGCATTAAGTAGCGGCCCCTCTCGAACATCTGTTGCAAGTACATGTGGTGTTAAACCATTCAATGCAAGCCAAATTGGAATGTAAGCATGGTCTGTACCGACATCTGCAACTAGCTTTCCCGGCCTAACATTTTTTGCACATAAAAAAAGTCTGTTGTCGAGATTTATTTTTTGGAAATTCTTCATAAATACAATCTCCTGCGTGAAAATAACCGCTCGGCAGTTAATCCGAGCGGCCGCGTAAATTTTAAAATTTTACTTTGCACAAATATGCTCATTAATTTTCTTTACAAGCGCATCAGCGTCCGTTCCGTGAACCTCACAAGCCTGTTCGATAGTTTCTCCACGAGAAGAAGGGCAACCCAAACAATGCATTCCGATTTCAAAAAAATACTGCGCCGTAGTCTCGTCAAAATCCAATATATCGCCAATTATGGTGTTTTTATCAACTGTCAAATTAAACGACCTCCTTTTTCATTTACAATTATTATACACATCAAATAATATATTAAACTTCTTAATTATTATTGTCAACAAAAAAAGAAGTCTCCAGAGTTACAAAATCACTCTGGAAACCGATAAATTCTAAAAATAAAGGGGGTAAAATAAATTATTCTTCCCTCATCTTAGCGAAGCACTCACTGCAGTAAACAGGACGATCTTCACGTGGTCTAAAAGGAATTTTTGCTTCTCCTCCGCAAGCAGCACATTCTGCAGAGAACATTTCGCGTTCTGGTCTAGCAGCATTTTTGCGTGCATCGCGGCATTCTTTACATCTTTGAGGTTCATTAACAAAACCTTTAGATGCATAAAATTCTTGTTCACCAGCGGTAAAAACAAATTCATTGCCGCATTCTTTACAGATGAGAGTCTTATCTTCGTACATTATAAATATACCTCGCTTTGGATTAATAAAATTTTTGCCCCCGGACGGACTTGCACCGACACCTTTGATGAGAAAACCAACGCTCTTCTAAGCTAAGCTACATGGGCATATCGAAAAAATTCAAATTATTTTTGTAACAAATTATGTGCATAAAAACATTATATTCCAAAAATTTTAAAATGTTTTTCATAAAAACAAAATTACTTCCTAATTAAGTCTTGTAATATGATACCTCATTAATTCTTTAATGTCAATAAAAATTTTTAGTATTTTTCTTTAGAATTATCTCATATATAAACTAATAACAAAAAATGTTGCAATATATAGAAAAACTTGGCAAAATTTTGTCGATTTACACCACTATGAAATTGCATAATATATAAACAATAATTAAACATTTGCAGCAATATTTTTTATATGATAAAATAAAAAATATCAAAAAATTGGAGGTTTTTTAGGGTATGATAGGAATAATTGGCGCAATGCAAATAGAAATTGATAGCATCATAAATCTTTTAACAAATACAAAATGTGAAAGTTTTGCACACATAAATTTCTTTTCTGGAAAAATAAATAATACCGATTGTGTAATCGCATTGTGTGGCCCAGGCAAAGTTAATGCCGCAATCTGTTCACAAATAATGATTTCAAAATACAATCCACAAGTAATAATAAATATCGGAGTCGCCGGGGCACTGAAAAAAAATATAAAAATCGGAGATATTGTTTTAGCGGATTTCGTTGTGCAACATGATATGGATACCTCTTCCATTGGAGATGCTCGTGGATTTATATCCGGAATAAACCTCGTTACAATTCCTTGCGCAACATCAATAAATGAGAAAATAAAATCCGCTGCAGTTCAGCTCAATGAAAATATTCACATTGGAATTATCGCCACAGGAGACCAGTTTATTTCTAATAAAGAAAAACTTCTAGACATAAAAAATACTTTTAAAGCCATTGCCTGCGAAATGGAAGCTGGTAGTATTGGGCACGTTTGCCTTGTAAACAACGTAGACTTTGCCGCTTTGAAAGTAATTTCCGACAACGCCGATGAGAATAGTTCTATTGACTACGAAAAATTTAAAATTATCGTCGCTAAAAAAACTACTCTACTAATCGAAACAGCCATAGCAAATTTTTAAAAATTTTGTCAAAATAAATCAAACTATGTATATTTTTATATTTTAAAGTTATTCCAAAGCTATATTTTCAACATTTTAAACAAAGTTTTTAACCATTGCGAAAAACGCCTATTTTTCAAGGGATTTTGTTATTTAAAATTCTAAAACAGAATTTCTTGTCGATTTTAACATCTATTTTTTCAAAATATCATTTATTTATTAACACTTTTAACAAAGTTTTAAACCATAAAAATTTTTCATGTCAAAACCAAATAGAAATTTGTCAATTTTTCACACACAGAGATACAAATGCTCAAAAACCTAAACTGCCTCGAAAAAAATGTCAACTGCTAAGCTGTACTCTCAGATTATTTAAAATTACACGTTCTCTTCGCGACACTTGAACTTGAGTCATTCCCAAAATTTTAGCTGTTTGAGTTTGCGTATGATTTTTAAAAAATCTTAAAAGGATTATCAAGCGGTCTTTATCATCCAATTTATTCACAGTCTGTTTTAATGCAATCAACTCCGACAATCGCTCGTCCGGCGCTTCAATCGGAATATCAATTTCTGCTTGACCATCCTCGCTATCCGTTGTAAGTGATATCGGAATTTTAGAAACCTCAAGTGCTTGAGCTGCCACGGCAGGTTCAACAGACAAAGCTTTGGCTAATTCACTAATACTAGGTTCTCGTGCATTTTGGCCAACAAACTCACTTATAAATCTTGTCGCTTTTAATGACAGTTCTTTTAAACTTCTTCCAACTTTTATCGAACCGCCATCACGAAATAAACGTTTTATTTCGCCTAAAATTACTGGAACCGCATAAGTTGACAATTTGACTCCACGAGATTTGTCAAAAGCATCAACAGCTTTAACAAGACCTACACAACCAGCTTGAAAAAGATCGTCATATTCGATTCCTCGGCCTTTAAATTTTTTTGCACAAGCGTGAACAAGTCCGATATTTTCGCTTATAACTTGTCCACGATCAGCCATTTTTAGCAACTCTAGGAATAATATTTTTTGTTAGCGTTATCGTAGTACCCTTTTCAACTTTTGATATAACTTTTATATTGTCCATAAAACTTTGCATTACCGCAAAGCCCAAGCCTGCACGCTCTGCGCCACCGGTTGTGTATAAAGGCTCCATTGCTTGATTAACATTTTCGATGCCGCAACCTTTATCTCTAATTTTTATAATAACTTGTCCATTGTCAAAAATTTTCACCGATATGTATATAGTTCCCAACCCATTTTTATAAGCGTGCACAATGCAGTTTGTAACCGCTTCAGAAATCGCTGTCTTTATGTCCGCAATCTCCGAAATAGTCGGGTCAAGTTGCGCAATAAATGCCGCCACTGTTGCTCTCGCAAAACTTTCATTCGCCGATTTGCTTATAAACTCAATTTTCATTTCATTCTTCAACTCTGCCATTGTCAAACTTCTCCTTCTTCTATGACACCTAATCCTAAAAGTCCTGATATTTTTATTAACCTTTTTAAATGAAGCGGTATATTTACCACTTTTACTTCACCGTTTAACATCTTCATAATTCTATATCTGCCCATAATTAAGCCTATTCCAGAACTATCCATAAACTGTACTTGTGAAAAATCCAACTTTAAAAGTTTGATTTGATTTTTAGGGATGTATTCGTCAATCTGTTCCCTAATTTCCTTCGCTGTATGATGGTCGATATCTCCTTGTATGAGGGCAGTTGCTATTTCTCCATCTTTTATAATTTTTACTTCTGTCATGATTTTACACCACCTTTGATCTTAAAAATTTTGCGAAATTTACAATCAAATCATAATAGGGCCGCAGAAGTCATAAAAATGACTTCTGCGCCTAACAAAATCATCTTAATATAACATGAAATTTTGTTAGGCGCAGGCTCAGCTTTGCTGAGCCTGCGGCTCTCATATTCATTCTATAATTCGCAAAATTTTTTAATAAAATAAAAACTGCTAAATAAATAATATCTTACTTATTTAGCAAAATAGCGCAAAAAATGCGATTAAAAAAAATTAAAAATCTCAAAAAAACGACAACAATATTGGACGAATTTGTGAAGCCAAATAAAGAGATCCAAAAACTAACAATGACGAATTTTCGTCTAATTTATTGAGGGCCATTTTAACAGCAATAGATAAATTTTCTGCAACAATACTTTTTTTATTAAATTTTTTAACCAATTCATTCAATTCAAGCTTATCCATCGCACGAGGGTTATCTGGCTGAACTATAACAAACTCCGATATTAAAGGAGCAACTTCTCTAAGAACTTTAAAAACCTCCTTATCCTTCATCATTCCGACTATTGCGATGATGCGTTTTTTGCCAATATATAGCTTTATCGCTTCTGCCAAAACTTTTGCCCCATCTAAGTTATGAGCTCCATCCAAAATGACCAACGGTTCTCTTGAAACAATTTCTAATCTAGAAGAAAAATTCGCATTCATTAGTCCTAATTTTATATTTTCATTAGAGATTTTCATTCCTAAACTCGCCAATTCTCTTACAACAGATATCGCCGTAATAGCATTGTAAATCTGATGTATTCCAAGTAATTTAATCTCAAAATCCTCATCCTCATAAGTAAATCGCGTCTTGCTCAAATTAAATTTTATATTGGATAAGCTATTCAAATCTGGAATAATTATTTTATTTTTTAAGTTTTCGGCAACATTTCTTACTGTTAAAAGCGCTTCTTTATCTTGTTTCGGATATAACACTAACGTCCCATTTGATTTCAAGATTCCGGCCTTTTCTGTTGCGATTTCTGTCATTGTAGAGCCTAAAATATTCATATGATCATAAGAAATTGAAGTAATAACCGAAACAAGTGCCTTTTCGATAACATTAGTCGCATCAAGCCTACCGCCTAGTCCGACCTCCAAAACAACAACGTCACAATTGCTCTGTTCAAACCAAATCAATGCAATAACTGTAATTAATTCAAACTCCGTTAATTCATTTCCATTTTTTGGCATTTTTTTTATAAACGGTATGATATATTTTAAGATATCCACAAATTCTTCTTTAGAAATCATGCTTCCGTTTATCTGGAATCTTTCTCGGAAATCTAAAACAAAAGGAGAAGTAAACAGACCAGTTTTCAGTCCAGAGGTTTTCAATATAGACGAAACAAACGTGCAAGTAGAGCCTTTTCCATTCGTACCTGCAACGTGTATAAATTTCAATTTTTTTTGTGGATTCCCCAACATTTCGAGTAAAAATTTTATTCGCTCTAAGCCAGGCTTAATTTCAAACTGTAAAAAAGAATTAACATAATCTATTGCTTGTTCATACGTCATGCCGCTCACCCACACAAATTATTCACATAAAATTATATAATATAATAGTTACGTTGTCAAAAAAATTAAAGGGGTTCATAAAATTCCAGAATTTTTTACCATTTTTTTACTTAAAAATCTTGTAAAAAACGCAAAATAATGATATGATTATTAGGACTTACTTTAAGTTTTTAAAAATGTACAAATTTAAATGACTGTCCCGTGATTTATTTTCACTAAACCGACATATAAATTACAAAAAAATTATAATAAAAAATATCAATTAAAATTCAATATTTATACATTTGCTCATTCTTTTGGACACTAGTACCCCATTCAAAAACTCGAGCGAGCATGCTAAATTATTAAACTGTAAAAAAGAAACACAGCATACATAATAAATCTTCTTTTTAGGCAGTAACAAAAAGGAGGAGTTTTTATGAAATCCGCTATAAAAACCATTTTCAGTGCCATTCAGCCAAGCGGAGCCATCACAATTGGTAACTACTTTGGCGCTATAAAAAACTGGGTAGAACTTCAAGATAACTACAGTTGTATATTTGCCTTAGCTGATTTGCACACCATAACAGTGCTTCAAGAGCCAAAAGTCCTTAGAAAAAATACTTTAGAAATTTACGCATTATTGTTGGCTTGCGGAATCGACGTTAACAAAAGCTTGTTTTTTATACAGAGCCAAGTAAACACCCATGCCCAACTAGCTTGGATTTTAGACTGCTATACCCAATTCGGCGAACTTTCTAGAATGACTCAGTTTAAAGACAAATCTAAAAAGCACTCCGATAATATAAACTGCGGGTTATTCGCTTATCCAGTCTTGATGGTTGCCGATATTTTACTTTATCAAGCAGATATGGTTCCAATTGGGCTTGACCAAAAACAACATCTTGAACTTACACGCACTGTGGCCGAACGTTTTAATTCTTTATATAGCGATACATTTAAAATCCCAGAAGCTCAAATTCCAAAAAACGGTGCTAAAATTATGTCTCTACAAGAACCTACAAAAAAAATGTCAAAATCTGATGAAAACTCAAGCGCCTGGATCGCTATTTTAGACACTCATGATGATATAATTAGAAAATTTAAACGCGCTGTAACTGACTCAGAATCATGTATTCACTATAGCAAAGACAAACCAGGTATAAGTAACCTAATGTCAATTTATTCTTGTGCAACAGGGAAAAGTTTTGACGAAATTGAAAACGATTTCGATGGCGTTGGCTACGGAACCTTCAAAGAAGCCGTTGGCGAATGTGTCTCCGCCAAACTGGCTCCTGTACGAGCTAAATTTGCGGAATTTATTCAAGACAAGGAATATCTCGAAAAATGCTATAAAGAAAGTGCAGAAAAGGCTCTTTATATCTCAAACAAAACCTTAAATAAAGTTATGAAAAAAGTCGGATTTATTCAGTGAAGTCTTACCATAAAAATTAAAGCGTCGAACAATCGACGCTTTTTTATTTTATGTAGATTATTTTTTATCAATCAGCAAACGCTTCAGTTCTTCCAATAAATTGTCAACATCATCAAAATCTTTATAAACTGCTGCAAATCTAACATAGGCAACTTTGTCGATGTCTTTTAGTGCATCCATAACAAGTTCACCTATTTCGCTAGAACTTACTTCCTTTGCCATTGAGTTTTGAATTTTCGATTCTATTTTGCTCACACAATCCTCTATCACATTCAAAGAAATCGGTCGTTTTTCACAAGATTTTAACATTCCACTCAACAATTTAGCTCTGTCAAAAGACTCCCGAGATTTATCTTTTTTAATTACAATTATAGGCAAAGTCTCAACCATTTCATAAGTTGTAAATCTTGATGCACATTTAAGGCATTCCCTGCGCCTTCTTATTTTTTCACCTTCGTCGGCCGGCCTAGAATCAATAACTTTGCTCTCTTCAAAACTGCAGTATGGACATTTCAAGAAAATCGCTCCTTTTTGCTATAAAAACGCATTAAAAATCAGCATAGCAGTAACGCCAGGCATTCCAATAACAGCAGCAATTGCCAAAGAAAGCAAGCTTACAGGCAAAGTGACTCCAGTAAAAGCCCCTAAAGCATTAACAGCTGCCAATGTTGCAACACCTTTTAGCATAGAAAAAAACGTTTTTTTTAGTGGATTTTTTGCTTTAATAATTATTTGAACAGAAAATAGCAGTAAAAATATAATACCACAAATGAGTAAAGTTATCCAGTCCGACATTTACAATAAATCTCCTTTTTGGCTATTAATGTTGCGCAACCGAAATATTATTTTCTTTTGCCTGCCGCAAAAGATATCTATATCTGGCATTAAGTGATTCTCTTTGATATATGCTGGCATCGATTAAATCTTCATCTTCTTCCATTTCAAACCACATATCAGTACATTTAATCTGCGCACAAATTTCTCTAAGTTCATTAAAAAATCTTATTCTTTTCGCATTTAATATGGCCTCTTGGTTACTTTTGCCAACAAAAATATCCCTTATCGCATTCATATTAAAAACCTTCCTTTCAAATCAACAACCATGACTTCAAATTCTAGATTTACTCATTTATATGATATATATTGACCACTTATTCTGCTAATTATTCAAAGATGAACCATAATTGTAAAATTAATCCAAATTAAACCGGTATAAAGTCTATTTTTCCGGCAGAAACATCTGCAGATAAAACTTTAACTGTAATTTTGTCTCCAATTGACAGTGAAATTCCCGATTTTTTATTAATAAAACTCATAATCCCGTCAAATTCAAATCCATAGCCAGGGAAATACTCAATTTCAACAAAACCTTCTATACCGCTTTCCAGCTCCACAAATAATCCTGTTTGTATAACTCCGCTAATTTTTCCTTCAAAAGTTTCTCCAATGTGCGCTTGCATATACTCTGCCATATAGCATTTTTCCGCATCTCTCTCGGCTTTCATCGCTCTAATTTCGCATTCAGAACTTTTTTCTGAAACACTCTTTACAAAATTTTTATAATTTTTTTCTATTTTATCCACTGAAACTCCACGAACCAAATCTGATAAAATTCGATGAATCGCAGTGTCCGGATACCTTCTAATTGGAGATGTAAAGTGACAATAATCCTCAAGTGCCAAACCAAAATGTCCTAAAGGCTCCTCAAAATATCTAGCTTTAGACATCGACCTCAACACCTGATTTGACACGATGCTGCTTATATCAGTGCCTTTTATCTGTTCAAGAATGTCTGAAATATCCTTCACTTTTAAACCTTGACGAATTCGATAAGCTTTTAGACCAAATAAAGACATTGTCTGTGCCAAAATATTTATTTTTTCCGGCGACGGCATTTCATGAACGCGAAAAACAAATGGAATTTGTGCTCCTTTTGCATATAATGCCGCCGCTTGATTGGCCATAATCATAAACTGTTCTATCATTTCTTCTGCGGCTCCACGAGTTCTTTTTTTCACATCCACGCAGACACCATTGTCGTCAAGTTTAAACCTGGCTTCTGTACTTTCTAACTCCATATTGCCTCGTTTTTGAGCATTTTCGTGTAAAATTTTTGAAAGTTCATAAGCTTCAAGCAGAGAATTTTCTATTAAAGAATATTTTTTCTTTACTTTTTCAGAAGCCTTCGCCATTAAGATGCTATTTACCTCTGAATAAATTCCTCTAACTTTTGAATTTATTACACTCTTCTTGAACTCAAAAGTCTTCAAATTACCTTTTTTATCTATGTTCAAAAGTGCAGAAAAAGCCAATCTGTCTTCATTTGCATTAAGTGAGCAAATTCCATTGGATAATTCTTTTGGCAACATCGGAATAACCCTGTCAGCAAAATAAACTGATGTTCCACGCTCCATAGCCTCGTTGTCCAAATGAGAGCCAGGTTTAATATAGTGCGACACATCTGCAATATGAACGCCAAGTTGCCAGCCAGTTTTAGTCTTTTTTATCGATATCGCATCGTCTAAATCCTTAGCATCTTCACCATCTATTGTAAATATCAATTCATTTCTTAAGTCAATTCGATTTTTTATTTCTTCGCTGTTAATTCCAAATTTAGATAACTTTTTTGCTTCCTTTAATGTCGCATCATCAAAAACCGTAAGAATTCCGGCTGTGTCTATAATTGCATCCGCACAAACTCTTGCTGATTGTGACTGTCCGTAAACTTTAATTACCTTTGCAAAAATTTTTTTACTTTCTTTCTCTGAAAATAATTTTGCTAAAACTTTGTCATCATTTTTAATGCCCTTGGTTTTATTCTTCTTTATCGGAATGCTATATTTATATCCACTGTCCGCAATAAATTCCGCTCCTCGCTTTGTCCTCAAGACTTTGCCAGAAATAATTCTGTTTCCTGGAGTTACAATTCTTTCTACTGCCGCATTTTTGCCTTTTGCAGAATCTTTAACTCGGTTCAACATCACTATATCACCGAGCATACATTTTTTACTTTTCTCTATCGGAATATACAAGTCTTCGCCACCGAAAAGCGGTTTTGCAAACACGCAGCTTTTAGTATGTGAAATCACTTTTGCCGGAATAAACCCGCAAGCTTTTGGAGAAATTAACTTATCCTTTTTCGTCAAAATTAGCTTTGCCTCACCTATAAGTTCATCAACCGCTTCATTAAATTTTCTTATGTCGTCTAAATTAAGCTCATTATACACAGTTTTTATCGGTACCGCACAGACTTGCGAATTAATATAATACAGCAAGTCATTTTTTATATTACTCAAGCTATTGTCCCTCCCTGCGAAAATATCTTTAATCAAAACTCCCCCATCACACAAATTGTGACAGGGGATAAGTTCATCCAAAAACGGTCTCCCCTTAGCTTTTCAAAAAGGGTGTCTCTTTTTTAGCGCCGTTTAAAGTTGAGTTAATTAGTCTGAATTACATAAAGAACAGTACTGCATTAAGTGCTACAACCAACAAAAAAAATCCTACTGCAATAAACTTAGTCCAGCGTTCCAAAAAAACTTCTAAAGAACGAGATTTATTTCTCGTATAAAAAGTTTCCTTAACAGCCACAGCCTCACCAGCGTTATGCTGATGACCTTCTTGTAACAGCACAACAAGTATGATTGCTACAGAAAATACCAACAAAATTATTCCTAGAGTTAATTGAACTGTAGGCATCCTCGCACCTCCTAAAACATTTGTTAAAATTTATCTTTATGATATCACAACAAACAAGCAAATGCAATACAAAAATTATAAAAAAATTTGAGTTCCTGTATAAAATGAATATAAAACTTTTTCTTTCACGATTTTTCCTGTACACTCTCGCAAGGCTCTAGCATACAACTCCAACTGTTGAGCATACTGCTTTTTCAAAGTTTCTGATGAAATAATTTTGTCCGTCTTGTAATCCACTACTATCAAATTATCTTTCTCCTCAAAAACACAATCTATCGCACCCTGTAACATAATTTTTTCATTAGAAAACTCCGGTTTTATATCAAAAACAACTTCAAAAGCATTAATATTCATTGCAAATCTAAACTCCCTCGATACGTTTTTCGAGGCTAAAATTCTTTCACACAAATTGCTTTTTAAAAATGTTGTTATCTGCATTCTGTTTAAAACTTCGCATTGCTCCTTAGAGACAAAACCTCGCTCTAATAAAGATTTTATTTCACTTTCAAGATTAATTTTAGCCTTCTTAAAGTCTGCAAACTGCATAAACGCGTGCATTGCTGAACCTTTTTGTGCTGAATTCAAACTTTCTTCTGATAAAAATGCTGGTTTCTTTGCAAAATCAAATTTAATCTCTCGATTATTTTTTGAAACCAAGTCAGAAACTGTCACTTTAGGCGGAATTCGTGCTAATTCGTCAAACTTGTAAACGTAATTCAATCTGCTGTTAATTTTGTTCAAAAGTTCTTCGTCTATTATTTCCCCTAGTGCTTGCTGAGTTTGTTTATCTTCCACCTCAGAAATTTCTTCAGTTTTTAATATTTCAATTTTTAAGTCAGTAGCATCTCTAAGCACGATTTCTGGCAAAGCGTCGGCTATTTCCCTGAGCTGTGCCCCATTAGGATGTCTCAACGCACACATTAAAATCCAGTCTGAAAAGCTATTCGCCGCGCCGACTACATATGGAGATATTGCTGTCTCTTGCGTGACTTGTGCGCTTAATCTGTTCAACGTAGATTCAGAATTTCTGAGCGACGTAAGCATAATTAATTTTTCTTTTGCACGAGTCATCGCAACATAAAGAACTCTCAGCTCCTCCGACAGGGCTTTTTTGTCAATGTCTAATTTTATTGCGTCACGTTGAAACGTCGTATATTTTCGCATATTTTCGTAGTCTAATAACTTAATTCCAGGGCCTAAAGCCGGATGCAACAAAATGTCTCCCACGTCTTTATTGAATTTTCTAGAGCAGTTCGCCAAAATACAAATAGGAAATTCCAACCCTTTCGACCGATGTATACTCATTATTTTAACGACATTTGCGCCCTCAGATATCGAATTTGACGCCGCAATATCTGCTTTTTGCTCCTCCAGTCTACTCACAAATCGAATAAAACCTGTTAGTCCCTTGTATCCCGAAGCCTCATAATTTCTGGCATATTCAATCAATAATCGCAAATTATTTAACCTCAGCTGGCCCTCTTTCATCGCTTGAACCACTGCAGTATATCCGGTTTTGTCGTATATTTGCTGAATTAATTTGTCCGATGGTAACGTAGCTGCCAAACGTCTATAATTGTCTATTTCTAACAAAAAGTTTCGGCATTTTTTGTCGCCAAGCTTTGCTTGTTTTTTTAGAGCAAAGTACAGCGGTACCTCTTTATCGGTAACTCTTATTTCGCTCAAATCATCCGGTGTAAAACCAAATATCGGACTCACCAGCACCGCTAACAATGGTATGTCTTGAATCGGGTTGTCTATAATTTTAAGTAAAGAAAGTATTGTAGAAATCTCTGCCGTGCCAAAAAAACTGTTTGAAGTATCCGACCAAGACGGAATTCCGCATAGCTCTAACTCTTTTACAAAATCTGCCGCATGTTTATTGGTACTTCTCAGCAAAATGCAAAAGTCGCCATACGTCACTGGCCTAACTACATTTTCGGATTTTATCTCATAATTTTCGCCTATCATCTGCGCAATTATTTTGGCTATACATCGCGCCTCTAAGACGTTCATACCATCATCTTCAGACTCTGAAATATCCAATATTTTTATTTCTACATCAGAATCATTTTTTTCATCATACGAGGCACCAAAAGATAATTTTTCTTCTTGGTTATACTCAATTTCGCCAATAGAATTCGACATAAGTTGTGAAAAAATAAAATTAGTTGCTCCAAGAATTCCTTTTCTGCTTCTAAAATTCTTATCTAAGATAATTTTCGCCGGATAAATTTCTTTATTAGCGTCAAAAAGCTTATATTTTTGCTTTCTTCTTAAAAAAATTTCTGGCATAGCCTGCCTAAAACCATATATACTTTGCTTGACATCCCCAACCACAAACAAATTTCTCTCATCGTCAGAAATCGACCGAAAAATCAAGTCCTGAGCTTCATTAGTATCCTGATATTCATCTACCATAACAAACTCAAACTGCTGCGATAAGCTACGCGCTATTTCTGTTTTTTCAAAACCATTTTCTGTCTTACACACCAATAATTTCAAAGTTAAATGCTCTAAATCTCCGAAATCCACAACATTCTTCTCATTTTTAGCCAAATCAAGCCTCTCTTCAAAATCTTTCACTAGCTCAAAAAGCTCACTAATAATTTGCCTGAGAGTTTTTAAATCTTCAAAACATTGTTCTTCACTTTGAAAAAAAAGACGAGTTAAATTTTTTATTATTTCTTTAACATCTTTTCTATTCTGAATGACTTTCAATTTTACCGGGTCGTCACTATACCCCACTAGCCTTTTTAAGGCCACAAACTTGATTGTCTTTAGTGCTCTTGATATTTCATTCCAATTTTTATTTTCCAAAGTTGATTTCAGTTCATTAAGCAGTTCTTTATCATACAATAAAGTCTCTTCATATGCTAATTTTATTCTCTCTATTTCCTGTATCATTTTTACCGAATTTTCCGTTAATTGTAAGCAATGGGTAACCGCCATCCGTGCATAATCAAACAACACTTGTGCAAAAATATTTTCATTTAAGTTTTGTTTGTCATCATAAAACTTTAGCTTATCATCAAGCCATTTTTGAGGAAACGGATGCGACCGTATAAAATCGTACAGTGTCAATACCGTAGAAATTAGTTTTTGATCATCTCTACTCGAACTAAATGCCTCCACCAAATTTAAAAATTTTCTGGACGATTCCTTATACTTTTCTTCTAAAACAGCCTGAATAACTTCATTTTTCAAAATTAACATTTCATTTTCATCCGCAATCCGAAATTCTGGCGACATATTAAGCTTGTAAAAATTCTCTCTTATTAATTCGTTGCAAAAACTATGAATCGTGCTTATATGCGCACTTGATAACATTAATTGCTGTCGCTGCAAATTTTTATTCTCTGGTTCAGAAATTAACATTTCAGAAATTCTAGCATTAATTCGCTCTTTCATTTCGGCTGCCGCAGCTTTAGTAAACGTAACTACCAAAAGTTTGTCCACATCACACGGTGTACTTTTATCCGTTAAAATCCGAATCACGCGCTCAACTAAAACAGCGGTTTTGCCAGAACCCGCTGCTGCCGATACCAAAACTGCGCCATTTTTTGCCAATATCGCATTTTTTTGTTCATCCGTCCAACAACGTTTAAGCATTGTCATCACCGTCTTTTTGTTCCAATTTTAACCTTTTAAAAAATTCATCTCTCTTCAAGTTTTCAATTTCACGACAATTTTCATTCCCTGTCTGCGCGCAGACAGATTTATATTCACAAAACTCACACGCATCATAAATGCCTTTTGCTGGTTGTACGCTAATGTCGCCTTTATGCAACTGCTCCGCCATTGAAATTACAAGTCTGTCAATGTGCCGCATGATTGCCTCCATTTGAGCAACATCCACAATGTAATCGTAATTTTTAGGTTTGCCGTCTTTCAATGCAACCGGAATATACACCCCGTTTGCATCAGCCTCCATGCCCATAATTACCTGTTCATTATTTAAAATTAGGCCATTCATTCGCAGTTTTTTCATTTTTTCTTTCTCTAATTTACCTAAATCTTCATCACGGTCTAAATTTAAAGTCGTTGACACTGACGGCAAATAAAGCACACCTGCCGGAATTTTTTGCTCATGCCCCGAGGCAGGATTTTTGCAAAAAGCTTCAAGATAAATCAGCATCTGTAAGTTAAGTCCAAAAAGTACATCAGACAAATTAAATTCTTTTGCTCCGGTTTTGTAGTCAATGACACGCACAAAACTTTTTTCGCCACAACGCATAATGTCTACTCGGTCCATTTTGCCCCCAACAGTAACACTCGTTCCATCCGAAAGCTTGACTTCAAGAGCCATTACACCATGCTTATTTGAAAGTTCTAATTCAAACGCAACTGGCCTAAACTCACTTTGAGATAGCTCCCTTGCCATATGTAAAATCAAAGGTACTACCGCATTCGTGGTCCTACTAAATAAATATCTAAAGCGCTCCGTTTTGTCCGTCCATCCCCCTAAATTCTCTTCTATGTAATAATTCAGAATGTTTTTCACTTCGCATAATAATTCTTTTCTAGAAAAATTTAAAAGTTCATTCACTTTAAACTTTTTTAATATTTTTTCAAAAATAAAGTGAATCACATTGCCATATTGAAGCGCATCAAACTTAGCTTTTTTACGTTCTTTTGCCAAAATCCCATACTTGCAAAAATAAGCAAATTTGCACAAATAAAACTTTTCTATCTGAGTTGCAGAGATTTGCATATTTTCACCAAAAGTAGCCTTTATTTTCTGCGAATCTTCCAGTCTTAGCGGCAACATCGAAGTTACCGTTTCTATCGCTTGCAACTTTTCTCTGTACTCACTTGCTGAACGGAAAAAATATTCTTTTATTGTCTCAGAAAACCTTGATTTATCATGCCAATGCTTGGCACAAATTTCAAACGCTGGCTTTTTCTCCCAGATTTTATCACTAAGTTCTTCCGAAAAATCATCCACATTCAACATATTGGGCAGTATGAATTTTATCTCTCTAACTATTGCCGACGCAGACTTCGCACCTCCCAACGTTGTCGAGCAAGACCAAGTTATAAACAGCTTTTCTGAAGGCATTGTAACGGCTTTATATGCTAAAAATCGCTCATTAATTGCAAGCCCTTCAATAGCGTCATAAAGTGGCAAACCCAATTCAATAAGCTGCTTTCTCTGCACGTCCGTAAATATTCCACTTGCTACAGGAACTCTTGGGAACTCACCCTCGACAGCACCAATTAAGAACACCACTTTTTTATTTTGCACACGAACTCTGTCTACGGAACCAAAGATAACTTCATCGACCTTTCGCGGAATATGCGCGATATCGTAAGATGACATGACTAATTTCAAAAGTTCCGCATATTTTTTGAGAGAAATCTTCCTATTTTTTAAAATTATTGCCATCTTATCTAAAATTTCAATTAACAAATCCCATAACTTCACCTGTTCTTCCGCTAAACCTTGCTGGTTTACTTCACTCAGTTCTTGACAAAAATTTTTCAAGTTTTCAATTATATTAATATCACATAAAAAATTGTATATTTTTCTTGTGATATCATCTCCTGTTACACTATCCATGTCTTGTCTAATTTTCTGCAAAGGAAATATAACTTTCTTTCTCAACGTATTTATTCTCAGCAATTTTTCTTTTGATTCTTCATTCATTTTTATGTATCCATCAGGGTTCGCAGTAAACTCTTCCAACCACCTTTTCCCATTTATGTTCCAAAACAAAACGTAATTTTCCAGTTCAGAAATTTCATCTGCACCCATCCCAATTAGCCCAGTTTTCAAATATTTAAACACACTCTGCGAAGAAAAATTATTGTTCACTATCTCAAGCGCTGAAAGCACAACCAACATCAATGGTTTCGTGGTTATCTCTTCTCTACTGTCCATAAAATATGGAATTTTGTATTTTTCAAAAGCTACATCTAAAATTCCTCTATATATCTCATCATTCCGCGTTATTACTGCAAAATCGTTGTATTTATAGTTGCCCTCGTAAATAAATTTTTTAATCATTCGACAAACAAAATCAGCCTCATCATACTTTGTATTACCTGCAAATATCAAAGTATCGTCAACTTTTTGCTCAAATTTCTCTTTTTTTGTGCGAAAAATATATGACTCTAGCAGCTTAAGCCCGTTGTTTTTGAATCTTTTGGGATTTTCTAAAAAAATCGGAGTCTTTACCACAACGTAATTTTTTTTCGCTATATTTAAAATCTTTTTAGCTGTTTGGTTAATCGGTGAAAATATATTAATTTCATTATCAGAAAACGCTGCTGCATCAGTGCACAACGTTATATAACAAGCCTCGCATTGCTTCAAAATTATTTCTAAAATAGAAAATTGCTGCATTGTAAATCCATCAAAACCATCAAAAAGAACCACATACTCATTAAAAAAATTGTGTTCAGATAGTTTCCGTGCAAGCCTCGTAAGCTCATCAAGCGGTTCAATATAAGTATTTTGCAGCAACGCTTCATAAGCTTTCAAAATAAGCGATGTTTCTTGAATCTTTTTCTTCAAAACTGGGTCGGTTATATTAGACAAAATTTCTAAAAGAGAACTATCAATCACACTGCACATTTTAAATTCTGTCAACGCCGAAACCATCAACTCTACAAACTCCGTTTTTCCAACCTGACCCGAATATATTTCGAGCTTATCTGCAACTTCATCAATTGCTAAACTCATCAATAAATTTCGGTCAGCTTTGTTTATTTTTTGCCCAAAATCTCCACCAAACTTGCGTGCAACCAAGTCTACCAGCCGAGTAAAAGTTGCCACTTGAACCTTTGCCGCTGACTCTGTCCCTAATAAATCTAAAATACTCTTTTCGGTATCAAACGAACTTTGTTCCGGTACTATAAGCATTACTTTTGTTGTATTTGTATTACTGTATAGTATTTCTTTTATAATTTCTTGTATTTTGAAGGTCTTGCCAAAACCAGCTCGTCCCAAAATAAGCTGCAACATAAAAATTCTCCTAAAAATTTGTTTTAACGAATAAATTATACCACAAAAATAAAAAGATGACCAAAAATAGGTCATCCTACCTGCACCGAAGATTGTCTCATAACACTATCAAATTCTTCCAGCGAATAAAGTTCAATTGAATCATATTCTTCACTAAAAATCTTACATATTTTGTACGTTTCAGCATCGGCACCTAAATTTAAACAAATTATCTGTCTATTTTTTGTGCATCCAAACCATTTTGCATTAGTTATTGCATTTCGTAGGGTCATTTCGATTTCTTCTCTATGCCCATAAACTGGTATAAGTGTTACAATATTTTCGTCAAATTCTTTCTGACAAAAAAAGGAAATTGATATGATTTTAAAAATTTCTATTATTCCAACTATAGATAAGCACAATACAAATATGCTAAAAACAACCTCCAACACACATATCACCTCTCTGACAAGATATGTGTACAACGATAACTTTGTTAATTTTTGCAACGCCAAGCACTATAACAGTTCACGTTTTAACTCTTCAACTTTGTCGAGCTTTTCCCACATAACACCAAGGTCCTCTCTGCCCATATGCCCATACGCTGCCAAACTTTTATAAATCGGATGTTTCAATTTTAAATTTTCAATAATCGCAGCCGGGCGCAAATCAAAAATTTTTTTCACCGCATCCGCAATTTTTTCGTCCGATATTTGTGATGTTCCAAATGTGTCCACCATAACAGAAACCGGCCGTGCGATGCCTATCGCGTACGCAATTTGAATCTCACATTTGTCAGCTATTTTAGCCGCAACTATATTTTTTGCAATATGGCGCGCTGCATAAGCCGCTGAACGGTCAACTTTTGTAGGGTCCTTGCCAGAAAAAGCTCCTCCGCCATGGCGAGAATAACCTCCATACGTGTCCACAATTATTTTTCTGCCCGTCAAACCTGTATCTCCAACTGGGCCTCCTATAACAAATCTTCCTGTTGGATTTATAAAAAACTTTGTATTTTCGTCAACTAAATTTGGGGGAATAACTGAAAAAATAACTTCATTTTTTATATCATTTTGAATTTGCTCAAGTGCAACCATGTCGCTGTGTTGAGTTGAAATTACAATAGTTTCAACTCTAATCGGCTTGTCTCCATCGTACTCTATAGTAACTTGAGTTTTACCATCTGGTCTAAGATATGAAAGCGTCCCGTTTTTTCTTACTTCTGTCAACCTTTTGGCTAACTTATGCGCCAAAGAAATCGGTAGCGGCATTAGCTCTGGCGTCTCATTGCATGCGTAGCCAAACATTAAACCTTGGTCTCCTGCGCCTATCTGGTTATTTTTATCTTCAACGATATTATCTTTTTTGACTTCAAAAGCTTCATTAACACCCATTGCAATATCCGCAGACTGTGCGTCAATTGAAGTTATTACCGCACAAGTTTTTCCATTAAATCCCGCCGAAGTATTATCATAACCAATTTCTGTAACAACATCACGTGCGACAGATGCGATGTCCACATAGCACGATGTCGAAATCTCTCCCATAACATGAATCATTCCCGTTGTAGCCGTAACTTCACATGCCACATGCGCATTTTGGTCTTTTTCTAAAATAGCATCCAAAATCGCATCTGAAATTTGGTCGCAGATTTTGTCTGGGTGTCCTTCTGTAACTGATTCTGATGTAAAAAAATGTCTTGCCATAAAAAAACTTCCTTTCAGCCGCACAAAAGCTAATAAAAAATGCCCGGTAAAAACCGGACAACAAAGATCTCATCTTTCGGCTTTTACCGCAGAATTTAGCACCTTACAAGCGTAGGTTGCCGGACTTCATAGGGTCTGATCCCTCCATCACTCTTGATAAGCAACATATTCAATTAAAAAGGCTGCATAAAAATTAAATTTATTATATCACAACTTCCGACATTTGTAAACAAGTATTTTACATTATTTTACAAAATCTTTAAATAAATTATTAATCACAACAGATAATCTTTTATAAAGAATAAGTGTAACAGAACAAATCAGTGCACCTTTAAATAAATTAAATGGGCAAACTATAAACAAAATGAATGTAAATCTGTCAAAAATCAGCGGATTAATTGTGTTTCCTAAAGAAATTATAGTATTTTCTGAAATAGAAAATAAAATTTCATACGCCGGAAGTAAAATAAAATAATTTAATATTGCAGAAACAGCCGTTAAACAAATGGTTCCCAAAAGCATCGCAACACAAGCACCTTTAAAAGTTCTGTATTTCTTATAACAAGCTGCACTTGGCAATGTTAACGCCACACCTGCAACAAAACTTGCTAAATCACCTAGCCCAACGGTCGTTGAACCTTTAATTAAAATTTTTAACAAGACCTTTAAAAATTCTGTCAAAACACCCGCCAAAGGTCCTATCGAAAAACCACTTATTAAAACTACGACGTTGCTAAAATCCAATTTATAAAAGCTAGGAGCAAAAAATACAGGTACCTCAAAAAAAGTTAAAACTGTTGCAATAGCCGCAAAAATAGATATTTGTAAAATTTTAATCAGCTTTTTTGTTTGCAAAAAACTCACTCCCGCCCTAAACTGCTAAAATCATATTAACCTTAAAAATCACTTATGTCAAATTCATTCTCTTTCAGCATTGAAATTTTTTAGTAAATACTTTATAATATATAATATTAAAACGGTTTTTATTTATGCAAATTGCAGATAGAGGAGTGAATTTTAATGGTTGCCAAAGTAAATAGTCTTGGACTTATGGGATTGGAGGCTTTTTTAGTCACAATCGAGGCCGATTTAGCCAGCGGATTGCCCTCATTTGACGTCGTAGGACTGCCTGATACCTCCGTAAAAGAATCTCGAAATAGAGTCAAATCTGCCTTAAAAAATTGCGAATTTGAATTTCCTACAAGCAAAATCACTATAAATCTTGCTCCTGCAGATGTGAAAAAAGAAGGATCCATCTACGACTTGCCGATTTTGGTCGCGTTGCTTATTTCATCCGGACAACTCGATGCTAATCTTGAAAACGCAGCTTTTGTTGGAGAACTATCTTTAAGCGGAGATCTGTGTGCAGTAAAAGGCGTCTTACCGATGGCCTTAAAAGCCAAAGAGTTAGGCATAACAAAACTGTTTGTTCCCGCCAAAAACGCATTCGAAGCCGCTCTCGTTGAAGACATACAAGTTTTTCCTGTTGACAACATAAAGAATTTGTATTTGCATCTCACTAGAAAAGCAAAAATTTTGCCTGCAAAAGCCAAATTGAAAATCAACTCAGACACAGGTAAATTGCTTGATTTTTCTCAAGTAAAAGGGCAAAACGATGCCAAAAGAGCACTTGAAATTGCAGCTGCCGGTGGTCACAATGTAATCCTTATTGGACCGCCAGGTTCTGGAAAAAGCATGCTTGCCAAGAGAATCCCCACAATTTTGCCTGCTATGACAATGAACGAATCCATTGAAACAACAAAAATTTATTCTGTGGCAGGTTTAATAAATAACGAAATACCTTTGATTACAACACGTCCTTTTCGTTCTCCGCATCACACAATATCTGCGGTAGGGTTGTCTGGTGGCGGTTCTATGCCTAAACCTGGAGAAATTTCTCTGGCTCACAACGGTATTTTATTCTTAGACGAACTACCAGAATTTTCCCGAAATGCCATGGAGATTCTTCGTCAGCCAATAGAAGATGGCGAAGTTACAATTTCTAGAGTAAACGGCACCATTACATATCCCTGCTCAGTCATGCTCATCGCCGCCATGAATCCTTGTCCATGCGGCTATTACGGTCATCCGAGCAAGTCTTGCATATGTTCAGAAAAAACTATATCCAAATATCTCGCCAGGGTTTCCGGCCCTCTTTTGGACAGAATCGACATTCACGTAGAAGTTCCTCCGATAGAATATTCTGAATTATCCTCAAAAAAATTATCAGAAAGTTCCTCTAAAATAAAAAATCGCGTTGATACTGCAAGAAAAATTCAGTTGGATCGTTTTAAAGAATATAATATTTCGGCAAATGCAAAAATTACTCCAGGTTTGCTTCAAAAGACGTGTATTTTAACAAAAAATGCAGAAAATCTATTAAAGAAAGCTTTTGACAATATGGGGCTTTCTGCCAGGGCATATACAAGAATTTTAAAAGTTGCTCGAACAATTGCCGACCTTAGCTTTTCGGAAGAAATAAAATCTTCTCATATCGCAGAGGCTATTCAATATCGCAGTTTGGATAGAAAATATTGGTCTCGAAAAGCTTAAAAATCATCATTTAATGATTATATTAGCAAGAATTTATACTATGCATATACTGTTAGCAGGTAGATACCTACCTAATTTAATTGAAAGGATGGTTAATATGTGCAAACAAAATTCTTGCAATAATGCAATTGCTATAATTTTAAGTGTAGTTATAGGAATCGGGATTTCTGTACTATTTGGTCTAAGCCTCATTCCAAATGCCATTTTTGCTTTGTGGATAGCATTTGGTTTATCAATTTTGTCATTAATCGCGTTGCTTTTTCTTATTCCACTTGCTGGTTTTAATAATTTTTCATCGTTAAAGAAATGTATGTGCGAATACAGCAAAAATTTAATTGTAGGAACTATCGGAACACTTGTAACGACAATTGCAGCGTTATCTTTAACCCTGACGGTCAGCACTGCCCTTATTATCATATTTTTCTTAATTGGAACTTTTTTGAGTCTATTAATAATATCACTAACACAATTTTTGTGGTGTCTTATAAACAGTGATTGTTGTAAATGTATGCCATGTTGTAATGACTAATTAGCAGGAAAGCGAAAAAAGGCTCGTTTAAAGTTTTTTAGCGAGCCTATTTTTCTAAAAAATTTTTAAGATTAATGTAAACTTTTTTGTTACTTTTTTATTGACTTTTTATAAATATTGTATTATCATAAAACTTAAAAGCCTATATTAAAGTAAATCTCTTATTTGTTTGTTTTTTATAAATCCAAACGTTAGTTTATATATTTTTTCAAAAAAATTACAGGAGGCAGAAAATTGGAGAAATTTTTTATAAACGGTCATATTCCATTAAAAGGTGAAGTTAATATCAGTGGCGCAAAAAATGCTGCTGTTGCTATAATTCCTGCGGTTATTCTCTCCGACGGCGTATGTAAAATTGAAAACGTTCCAAATATAAATGATGTAACGCTGATGGCTCACATTTTGGAGCAAATGGGCGCTACTGTAAAGATGATAAACAAGTCTACTTTTGAAATTGACGCACATAACATAAAATCTCACATTGCTTCTTATGATTCTGTTCGTCACATGCGTGCCTCTTGTTATCTTTTAGGGGCTCTTCTTGGTAGATTTCACAAAGCTTCTGTCTCTTTGCCTGGTGGCTGCGACTTCGGCGTACGCCCTATTGATCAACATTTAAAAGGTTTTTCTGCTTTGGGAGCCACTCACACGGTTGAAGGTGGGCTTGTTAATGTTACCGCCGAAAAATTAATTGGCGATACGGTTTACATGGATGTTGTGTCTGTGGGGGCAACCATAAATATAATTTTGGCAGCGGTAAAAGCCGAGGGTACTACTATCATCGAAAACGCCGCAAAAGAACCGCACATTGTTGACCTGGCTAACTTTTTAAACTCGATGGGTGCTGAAATCAGTGGCGCCGGTACGGATTCAATTAAAATCAAGGGTGTACAATACTTAAGTGGAACAAATTACTCGATTATTCCTGATCAAATTGAGGCTGGGACTTACATGGTAGCCGCAGCTGCAACCGGCGGAGATGTTTTGATAAAAAATGTAATTCCTAAGCACCTCGAATCAATCACCGCTAAACTTCAGGAAATGGGCGTAAACGTAGATGAATTTGACGAAGCTGTTCGAGTTTATGTTAATGGTCCGCTGAACAAATGCAACGTAAAAACTATGCCTCATCCTGGATTCCCTACAGATATGCAGCCCCAAATAACAACTTTATTGTCAATAGCCAACGGAACCAGTATTGTTAACGAAAATGTTTGGGATAATAGATTTAGGTATACCGATGAACTGAATAGATTTGGAAGCAAAATTTCGGTTGATGGTAAAATTGCTGTCGTGGAAGGTGTTCCTGAATTAGTCGGCACCAGTGTCAGGGCACTTGATTTGCGCGCCGGTGCTGCTATGGTAATAGCAGGCCTTGCCGCTTCTGGAACTACGATAATCGAAAATGTTAAGCACATTGAGCGTGGATATGAAAATATTGTTGAAAAGCTGTCCAACCTCGGTGCAGATATAAAAAAAGTATATGTTCCAGAAAACAATTCTATTCCTAAGGCATTATAAGTTATTAAATTTTTTATAAAACCTATAGAAACCTACTTTTTTGGTTTCTATAGATTTTTTATTGATATTGGGGGTAATTTTTTGTCACGTATATGTCCATTATTTAGCTCCAGCAAAGGTAATTCTACTTTTGTTGGAACCGAAAAAAGTGGTGTTTTAATTGATATTGGAAGAAGCGCTAAACAAATCGAACAATCTTTGTCGGCTAATAATATAAATATAAATTCGATAAAAGCTATCTTCATCACGCACGAGCACTCGGACCATATCCAAGGGTTAAAAATTTTTGCATCCAGGTACAAATTAAAAGTTTTCGCAACCAGTGGAACAATAGATGCTCTTCGAGAAAAAGGTATTTTAACAAATAACTTTACTGTCGAAATAATTGATTCTGGCGCAGTAGAAGTCTGTGGAATGTACATAAAAGCTTTTAAAACTCCTCACGACAGTCGGCAAAGCGTCGGATACATAATAGATACATCTGATGATAAACGTGCTGCAATTGCCACTGATATCGGCTATATGACAGATTCTGTACGAAATGCCATTACTGGTTCTGACGTGGTTTTAATCGAATCAAATCACGACATTAGAATGCTTCAAAATGGATCTTACCCTTATTACTTAAAAAAACGAATTTTATCTAATATCGGACACCTTTCAAATGATGCTTGCGCCGCAGAATTGCCGAATTTTATAAAAAGTGGGACAAATAAATTTATTTTGGCGCACTTAAGTCAAGAAAATAACATCCCTGAGCTCGCACTCGAAACCTCAATATGCCATCTTTCTTCTCATAACATGACTCATGGCAACGACTTTCAACTTACGGTTGCACCTGTGCAAAATTTAGGCTCTGTAAATGTCAATTTTTAATATAAAAAGGGTTTAACCATGATTAAAATTAAAATTATCTGCATCGGAACGCTAAAAGAAAGATTTTTTAAGGATGCTTTTAATGAATATCAGAAAAGATTGTCGGCTTTTTGCAAATTTGAACTAATTGAGCTCGATGAATACAAAATAAAAAGCTGCCCTTCTGAGACCGAAATCGAAAAATGCCTGGAGCAGGAAGGTCTAAAAATATTCACTAAAATTCCCGATAGTTCTTACGTTATTGCGATGTGCATTGAGGGGACTGAATTAACTTCGCAAAAATTTGCCAAGCACATCGAAAACATTGCTGCAAATCAAACAAGTTGCATTTGCTTTATAATTGGAAGTTCATATGGACTGGCCAAAAATATCAAAAAACGTGCTGATTTTCTCATGTCAATGTCCGCTATGACATTTCCTCATCAGCTGGCACGAGTTATGTTGTGTGAGCAAATATACCGATCCTTTCAAATTTCTTTCGGTGGAAAGTATCACAAATAAAATTAAATTTACTTTATTTTTTAACAAATTTATAAAAGTTAAAGAATAATTCGCGAAATTAATTCATTTGAAAGCAAAAAGCCTTCTGGAGTAAAACAAATCCCTCTATCATTTACAACCGTCAACCCGTGTTTTTGAAAATCTTTAGCTCTTTTTAAATAAGCTTCTGGAATATTAACTCCAAATCTATTTTTAAATTCGATATTACTTATCCCTTCACAAAGCCTTAGCTTTAGCATTGCATATTCCTCTGCCGCTCCACCAATCCCATCTTCAACAGCATCCAAATTTCCTGATAAAAAGTCTTTTATTGACCGAGGATAAAAAAATCTTTTTCCGTCGATAAATGAATGTGCCGACGGGCCTATTCCCAAGTACTCTTGAGAATTCCAGTATTTTAAATTATGTTGGCTTTCGCACCCTTCTTTAGCAAAATTTGATATTTCGTACTGCTTAAATCCATTTTTTTGCAGTTCTGATACCAAAAATAAGTACATATCAGCCTCTTCATCCTCGTTCTTTAGCTGTAAATTTGACTTATTTTCAAAAAACTGTGTTTCCTTTTCTATTTTCAATAAATACGCTGAAATGTGCTGAACTTCTTGCGATATGCAAAAATCTATCGACCTTTTTAAAGAATTTATCGTTTGTCCAGGTGTTGCTACCATCAAGTCGAGCGAAATATTCAAAAAACCTGCTTTTTTAGCTAAATTTATCGCATTCTCTACATCTTTTACAGAATGTCTTCTGCCTAACAAATTTAACTCATTATCAACAGCAGATTGCAAACCTATTGACAAGCGGTTAAAGCCACCCTCTCTTAGCCTATTAAAATCTAAAACAGGTAATGTAGTCGGGTTTATCTCTAGCGTGACCTCGTTCGTTGAACTTTTTAAGTAATTCCTGGCCACATCCATTATTTTTACCAAATTTTCACTGCCTATCAAACTAGGCGTCCCTCCACCAAAGTAAGCTGTATCAAACGAGAAGTGTGAATTTTCGCTATAATTTTCTAAAACTCTGCAAATTTTTTCAGTGTACTTATCAAGTACATCTTGTGCTGCACTCACAGAATAAAAGTCACAATATGGACATTTTTTCTCACAAAATGGAACGTGGATATACAATCCCAGCTGTTTCATAAAATCTCCTTTTAAATAATTTTGCACTGCGAGGGGCTCGGCAGTCGAAAAATAACATTTTTCGACTAATTGTTTCATGTACAAATTGCTGAAACAATTTTCACCAAACAGAGTAAAACTCTATTTGGTGAAGCCGAGCCCCTCTTATGTCGCGCTAAAACTTTTATTCATCAAGCTTCAGTACGGACATAAATGCGTCTTGCGGCACTTCTACCGTACCAATTTGGCGCATGCGCTTTTTGCCTTCTTTTTGCTTTTCGAGCAATTTTTTCTTTCTGGTTATGTCCCCGCCGTAACACTTTGCCAAAACATCTTTTCGCATAGCTTTCACGGTTTCTCGCGCTATAACTTTTCCTCCTATACAAGCTTGAATTGGCACTTCAAACAGTTGCCTTGGAATCTTTTCTTTTAACTTTTCTGCCATCTTTCTAGCGCGTGAGTAAGCTTTTTCGCGGTGTATTATAAATGAAAGTGCATCTACAATGTCGCCATTCAGCATTATATCAAGCTTCACCAAATCTGATTCCGCATAGCCTATAACCTCATAATCAAAGGAAGCATAACCTCGCGTTTTCGACTTTAACGTGTCAAAAAAATCATAAACTATCTCATTTAGCGGCAAAACATAATGAATATCTACTCTGCTGTCATCCAGATATTTCATGTCCTTAAAAATTCCGCGGCGTTCCTGGCAAAGTTCCATTATATTTCCTACATAATCTGCCGGCGCATAAATGTGAGCATTTGTTATAGGTTCTTCTACTTTTGCAATCAAGCCTGCTTCTGGATAATTCGTCGGGTTGTCGATATAAATAACCTCTCCGTCCATTTTTGTAAGCTTATAAATTACACTCGGTGCAGTCGTAATTATGTCAAAATTATACTCTCGCTCTAAACGTTCCTGAATTATTTCCATATGCAAAAGCCCTAAAAATCCGCATCTAAACCCAAATCCTAGCGCTACAGAAGTTTCCGGCTCAAATGACAATGAGGCATCATTTAACTGCAACTTTTCAAGAGCATCTCTTAGATCGCCATACTTTGAGCCATCAACTGGATAAATTCCACAAAAAACCATGGGATTAACTGTTCTATATCCCGGCAAAGGCTCTTTAGCAGGGTCTTTTGTTGTTGTAACTGTATCTCCAACACGCGCGTCATTTATCGACTTTATCGCGGCTGCTATATAGCCAACTTCGCCCGCTACAAGCTCATTTCTCGGTTCAATCGAAGTTGCGTGCAAAAATCCACATTCCACAACATTAAATTTGGCTCCTGTCGCCATTAATTTTATCTCGTCGCCCAGCTTTACGCGCCCTTCTTTTATGCGCACATAAATAATTACGCCTTTATATGCGTCATAATACGAGTCAAAAATGAGCGCTTTAAGCGGTTTTTGAGGGTTTCCACTCGGCGGCGGAACTATTTTTACTATACTTTCGAGCACGTCTTTTACATTCTTACCCGTTTTTGCAGAAACTAACGGAGCTTCATCTGCAGGAATTCCTATTATGTCCTCAATTTCGGTCTTAACTCGCTCTGGGTCGGCGCTTGGCAAATCTATTTTATTCACAACCGGAACGATTTCTAACCCCGCGTCCACCGCAAGATATGTATTTGCCAAAGTCTGAGCTTCTATTCCCTGCGACGCGTCCACAACAAGCACGGCTCCCTCACACGCCGCCAAAGAACGCGAAACCTCATAATTAAAATCAACGTGACCGGGTGTATCAATCAGGTTAAAAATGTATTCTTTTCCGTCGTCCGCTCTATATAAAAGTGTCACCGCACGCGCCTTTATGGTTATTCCGCGTTCCTTTTCCAATTCCATATTGTCCAGCAGCTGCGCAGACATATCCCTCATTGAGACCGATTCCGTAAGCTCTAAAATTCTGTCTGCCAGTGTTGATTTTCCATGGTCTATATGTGCTATAATGCTAAAATTTCTGATTTGCTCGCGTGGAAATGACAATATACCTCACCTCAAAAATAATTCTATAAAAATTTTCATATGCGCGCTCGGTTTTGAGCGCCCTTAGCAAGAATTATTTAATAATTCTTGCAGACAAAACGCCGCCTTTAGATGTTTTGTCATGTTCAAAAATAATATTTTTGAACACAAGGGCGCCCCGCCACGAATTTGTACTAAAAATTATAAACAGTTTTTTTATTTCTAAAATCAAGCAGTAGCAGCGTTCCCAGTGCAACTGTAAGTACCGCTATCACCTGAGAAATTTTCAAATTTATTCCGGGAATAAACAAGCTGTCAGTTCGTAGTGCTTCCACGAAAAACCGTTCTACCCCATACCAAACAAGGTAAATCCAAAAGATTTGTCCATCGTAGCTTTTGTGTTTCACACTAAAAAAATGCAATAAAAAGAATCCTAAAGCGCACCAAATTGACTCATATAAAAAGCACGGATGGACCGGTATCCCTGCTGTATTTTCACTTGTCATACGAAAAATTGTGTCAGTTTGTGAACCGAAGGCTTCTTGGTTTACAAAATTTCCCCATCGGCCAACCGCTTGTCCGATTAAAAGTCCAAGTGCAGCCAAGTCTAATGCCGCCATTAAATTAAGTTTCTTTTTTTTTGCCACAAGAAGCCCACCCAAAAGGCCACCAATAATTCCGCCATAAATTGCGATCCCACCTTCATTTATATGCAAAATTTTAATAGGGTCTTTCCAGTAAACGTCACCTGGGAAAAAAATTACATAATAGAGCCTTGCTCCAACTACACCACATAAAAGCCCTGAAATAATCGCATCTGTCATTGAATTTGAATCCAGATTAAAGCGCTTACAATTTGCCAAAACATACCAAAGTGCCAAAAGAAATCCGGCACAAATAATTACACCATACCAGTGCGCCGTAAGGCTCCCGACACTAAAAGCGATAGGATTAATTTTAAAACTCAAATTCAGCCCCGGAAAATTAACATTATAAACAGTCGAAATCATCGTTATTTTTCCTCTTTGCCAGACATTGGCAAAACGACCGATAGCGAAGAATTTTTATTATCCAATTGATGTTTTAAGCGGTCATTTACTTGCTCAATAGTAGTGTTTGCAATACACTCAATCGCATGAAACAGTTCCCTGTTGGCAAAAGTTAGACTCATCATCGCGTTAGAAATATTTTCCGGGCTATTAAGCATTGCCACATTTCTGCCGTAAACTAACTTTTTAGCTCTGTCAAATTCCTCTTTGTCTATGCCATTTTTGTGAAGTTCTTCGATAGCCTCTTTGATGATCTTTGCGACCTTATCAGGGTCTTTTGACTCACCTGAAAAAATGACCGCAGCATATCCCACACCTTCAAAATATTCGTATCCAAATGAATCATTTATTAAATTCTCATCCAGTAACTTTTTATAAAGTTTTGATGATTTCGATGCCAAAGACTGCAATATAATATCCGTTTGTGCCAACTGTTCATCGGTTACGCGTTCTTTACCAACTTTTTCTTTAAAGCCCAACTGAAACGTCGGCATAGCAATTTCAAAGTGCTGTTCAACACGGTCTGTGACCACATTGTACGGCTCATCCGGAAAAATGCATTCTGGAACTTTGTTTTCATTTGGTTTAATCATCTCATCCACAATTTTGAATACATCTTCTGGCCGCACATTGCCCGCAACGCAAAGAATCATATTATTCGGATTATAAAAATCATTGTAGCATTTGTACAAATTTGCTTTATTAATCTGTTCAATTGATTCGATCGTACCCGCAATGTCAACTTTTACCGGATGATTATGATACATCGCGCCCAATAAATTAAACATCACGCGCCAAGAAGGGTCATCATCGTACATTTTTATTTCCTGGCCGATTATTCCGCGTTCCTTTTCCACATTTTCATCTGTAAAATATGGCGACTGAACTAAATCCAAAAGTATTTTAAGTGACTCCTCGAATTTTTCTGTGCATGAAAACAAATAACAAGTCATGTCGAAAGAAGTGTATGCATTGGCACAAGCGCCGGTCTTGGCATATTTTGCAAAAGCGTCACCATCTTCACTTTCAAAAAGCTTGTGCTCAAGATAATGCGCAATTCCGTCTGGAACCTTTGTCACATCGCATTTTCCGCAGGATTTGAAACTTGTGTTGATAGATCCATACTTTGTACCGATTATCGCATAGGTCGAGTTGTAGCCCTTTTTGGGGTACACAAAAACTCTCAAGCCAGATGAATGTTCAACGTAAAAATACTTATCACCAATTCGATTACTTTTTACTTCTTTAAAAATCATTCTACACCCTCCTCATTGCCAACTAACGCATAAACTGTGTCGAGAGTTATCAAATTTGCCGCGTTTATAACCTGTTCTCTCGAAACTTTATACATTTTTTCGATAAACTGTTCCGGTGGCAAAAATTCGTCATCAAAAGCCTGAGAAAGATAGAAATTCTCAAGCCCGCTCAAAAAGTCGCCAATAGTCCGATAGCTGTTGGCCAAACTTCTTTTGGTATCATCAAGCTCTGCGTCGGTAAAATTTCCCTTTTTAATTTCATCAAGCTGATTTAATATTTCGTCTTTCGCTCTCTTTAAATTTTTCTTTTCAACACCGCTCTGTACAAGCATTATGCCCTTATTTCTGTCATATTTCGCTGAGCAATAGTAGCACAAACTTAATTTTTCGCGAACATTCAAAAACAGTTTTGATTGAGGTGTAGCGCCAAACAATGCAACCGCTACTCTAACCGGCATAACCTCGTCATCTTGAAGCGCTGCACCTGTTCTAAAACCCATAACCAATTTTGACTGTGCAATATCAAGGTCATCATACTGCTCTTTAATTTTGGTTGCTTTTCTTATTATTTGAGTCTTATAATTTATAACATTTTCCCTATTTATTCGCGAAAAAGCATTTTTAAAATTTTCCAATGCAGAACTTTCATCTAAATCTCCCAACGCCATAATCTCAATTCTGGCTGTCCTTAAGGCAGTTTTCCACGCATCAAACACGTCTTCCGGAGTAAGTTTCAGAAGTGTTTCTTTGTCACCAAGCCTACTAATACCAAATTTTTCATCTTTGCACATAAGCTGCTCACAACGCGTCTTTGCCAAAATTCTTTTGTCATTGTATTCCGAATCAATCAACTCGATAAGCTGACGCCGTTCTTGTTCCACGATCTCTTGTTTAAATGCACCATTCTCTATCAATGGATCAAACAAAACGTCGCAAAGGAGTTTTGTAAGCTGAGACGACAAATTTTCTTCATCGAGTGCAAATTTATCATCTAAGAATGAAACCGAAATCGTCAAAGCCTGCATATCTCCAATTTTACTGACATCTGAAAAAAGTGACGCACCGTAAAGATCAGCCAGCTTTTGGTTTAAGCTTGTAAAATTAGGATATTTTTGGCATGAATTTGTTAATACAAAAGGCAAAAGTGCATAACTTGAGGCAGTTTTGCTGTCGAGAGGCAAAAACATAGTAACAGAAACTCTGCCAGTTTTAAAGCGTTCATCTTTAATAACATTAAAGTTTACACCGTTACTAATTTCGCAATGAGAAAAAATTTTTTCCATTATAGTTCCTCCTATTTATAATTAACTCACATTTTTATTATACCATAAAATTTAGAAATTTATCTATAATAAAAATGCTAATAAATATCATTTATAATTGGTAAAATATTTGACTAAACAAAAATTTATGATAAAATTATATAATAATTGTCACAAAAAATTAAAATTTGAGCTTAGATGGATAAAAATAACAAAAGGTGAGGCACAAAATGAGTACAAATATCATTTCGGTATTGATAATTTCCATAAAAATAGTATTAGCACTTTTGAGCTTAATAATATTAATTTCCTGCTTTAAATCCATGAAAAACCGTGTCAGAGGTAAGTCTGCACTGATTATACTTCAAAACGCGCAAACCAAGCAAGAATTCCCCGTTTTTTACTGGGAAAACAGTCTTGGCCGAAGTAAAAATTGCGATATAGTCATAGATGACACGGCTATTTCTCGTGATCATGCCGTACTTTTTAGGCGGAAGGAAGGCTGGTTTGTTTCGGATACACATTCAAAATCTGGCGTGTTTGTAAATGGACAAAAAATCAAAAATAAGGTCAAAATAAACCTCAATGATACAATTTCTCTAGGAAGCACCACACTCTCCTTAAAAAAAGCCTCCGACTCACGTGAAATTTCTTCTTTTTCTGAAACACAAAGCAAAATTCATCCCCTAAAACCTGCAAGAAAATTATTTCTAGTAACGTTATTTTTGATCATAGCTTGCGCTCAGCCCATAATAGAAGCTCCAACTGTTAACTTTGATTCTGTTGCACCGATTCTAAGTTTTATTTTACTATCGTGGACATTTTTTTTCGTTTCAACAGTCATCATTAAACGCTGCACATTTGAGCTGGAGACACTTGCCATATTTCTTTCTGGTATCGGACTAACCTTGATAAGTTATGCGAACCCAGATGACGCTTTTTTGCAATTGGCTGCCATTGCCATCGGAATGATTTTATTTTGTTTTATTATTTGGTTTATAAAAAACCCGGATTTTATCTGTAAAATAAGGTTTTTAATTGCAATCTTTGCGATTTTATTATTTATTTTCAATTTAGTCTTTGCAAAAGAGATAAACGGTGCTAAAAACTGGATAAAACTTGGGGCTTTTTCTATTCAGCCATCCGAATTTATAAAAATTGCGTTTATTTTTGTGGGCACGTCAACTTTGGACGAACTACAAACCACCAAAAATTTGACCGGATTTATTGTATTTTCTGCCATATGTATCGGTTGCCTTTTTCTCATGAAAGATTTCGGTACCGCTTGTGTCTTTTTCGTAACATTCTTAGTTATCTCTTTTATGCGTTCCGGAAGCCTTCGTACTTTAATTTTGTCGTGCTCCACTGCCATTCTTGGGGTATTTTTAATTTTAACATTCAAGCCGTACATAAAAGACCGCTTTGCTGTTTGGGGCCACGTTTGGGAACACATGAATGAACTGGGATATCAGCAAACGAGAGTTTTGACATATAGTGCGAGTGGTGGTCTATTCGGCGTTGGTGTGGGAAGTGGGCATTTAAAAAATATTTTTGCCGCTACAGGAGATTTAATCTGGGGTATGATCTGCGAAGAAATGGGACTAATTGTTGCTGTAACTGTCGCTTTGATCATTGCTGGATTTGCATTTTTTGCCCGTTCACAAAGCACTAAAAGTCGTTCAACATTTTACTCTATCGCCTCTTGTGCAGCCGCAACTATGCTGGTTTTTCAGGCAGCTTTGCATATCTTTGGCACTACCGATATATTTCCTTTAACTGGAGTAACTTTACCTTTTGTTAGTCACGGTGGCTCAAGTATGATATCTTCTTTTGCGCTTTTGGCTTTTATAAAGGCTGCTGACGAGCGCACTTATGCTCTTAAAAGATACTAATTTTGATTTTTCGCAAATATGAAGGTGATTTTTCATGAAAAATACACGAACTCGTTCAATAGTGCTGTCTTTAATGACGTTGGCTTTTCTTTTTGGAATAGGCCTTTTTGTATATCGATTCGTTACGGCAGCTAGTCTTTGGGCACTTAGCCCGATAAATAAACATTTTTCTGGGATTAATCTTTCGAGTGCTGGTAAAATTTTAGACAGAAACGGCATAATTTTAGCCCATAGCGAAAATAATAAACGAATTTATCACAACGACGAAACTACTCGAAAAGCGGTTTTGCATACTGTTGGTGACGACAACGCTCACATTGCCACCTCCATTCAAACATTATACCGCGACGAACTTTGTGGCTATAATTTTGTTTTTGGCGCCAATACTCCGGATTTCTTTAAACAAAGCAAAAATATCCAGGTCTCACTAGACAGCGAAATTTGCAAAACTGCTTTAACTGCTCTTGGAAGCCAAAAGGGCGCGGTGTGCGTGTATAATTATAAAACCGGAGAAATTCTTTGCATGGTTAGCTCGCCCACTTTTGACCCCTATCATCCGGAAGTTATTTCTAATGATAAATCTGGACAATATGAAGGTGCTTACATCAATCGCGTTTTGAGTTCATCTTATGCACCAGGTTCTGTATTTAAACTTATAACCAGCGCTGCCGGTTTAAATTCATTCAGCGACATGGAAACCAAAACTTATTCTTGCCAACAAGTCGAAACAGTAAATGGCAAAAAAGTCACCTGCATGGGGCACCATGGTGACATAAATTTGAAAAATGCGATGATGAAATCTTGTAACATTTATTTTGCCGACTTGGCTATTGCACTCGGAAAAAATAATATGACAAAAACCGCAAATTCAATGGGTTTTAATCGAAATTTTAAATTTGATAAAATCGAAACTAAAAAAAGCGTTTATGACGTTCAAAATGCAGACAATTATAATTTGGGATGGTCTGGCGTTGGGCAGTACAACGACCTGCTAAACCCCATGCACAGCGCTATTTTAATGGGTGCGGTTGCTAACTCTGGAACTGCTGTTTTGCCGCACATCGTTATGAATATTTTTTCTGATGACGACAATAAAACTAAAAATTATCTGGAAAACAAATCCACTGAAACCTTATTGGCTGAACCCGCCGCGAACAAACTTAAAGAAATGATGCGATACAATGTCACCGCAAATTATGGTGATTCGATGTTTCCTGGATTAAATGTTTGCGCTAAAACCGGTACTGCTGAAGTTGGCGAAGATAAAGAACCTCATGGGTGGATGGTAGGTTTTTCCTCAAATGAAGCCACTCCATTTGCTTTCTCTATAATCGTAGAAAATTCTGGATACGGCTCTAAAACTGCCGGTCCTATCGCTTCTAAGGTTATGAATTTAACTGCTAGAAGGTTATCTCAATAACGTTTTTCTCCTTGACAATGGCTCCAAAATTTGATATAATTTATATTGACTTTTTAAGGAGGTTGATTTCATGGAGAATATTTTAAAAACTGTTGACATTACAAAAAAATTCTCAAAAAAAGTCGCAGTTTCAGCTGTAAATATGAATATAAAAAAAGGTGACATATACGGATTCATCGGTAGAAATGGTGCAGGTAAAACTACTCTTATTAAAATGTTGGTCGGTTTATCTCAGCCAACTAGCGGTTCTATTGAGCTTTTTGACAGCAAAAATTTAAACAAGGCTCGGCGCAAAATCGGCACGGTTATTGAGGCTCCTGCTTTCATTCCGCACCTAAGCGCTCGGCAAAATATGTTCATCCAATGGACTTTGCTTGGCTCTAAGGACAAGTCTATAATTGATGAAACTCTAAAACTCGTTGGCCTTGACAATGTTGGCAATAAAAAAGTTAAAAAATTTTCGCTCGGCATGAAACAACGCCTTGGCATCGCTATGACTTTGATGGGCGAGCCGGAATTTTTAATTCTTGATGAGCCTACAAACGGTCTTGATCCTGAAGGAATTATTGAAATTCGTCAAATGTTAAAGAAGCTAAATCAAGAAAAAGGCTTGACTATTCTTATTTCTAGCCATATTCTTGGTGAATTATCTAAATTGGCTACACGTTATGGTATAATTAATGACGGTGTTCTTATCGATGAATTTACCGAGCAAGAATTAACTGAACGCTGCCAATCCAGTTTAATTGTTAAGGTAAATGACATTAATAAAGCTTGTGAAATTTTGAAAAGTGAATTAAATACTGATAGGTTTTCTGTTCTTAATGAAAATACTCTTGAAGTTTTTGATTTCGTTGATAATCCAGGTAAGGTTAACAGTATCTTGGCCAAAAATGATATCATCATCGACTCAATTTCAAAAAAATCTGTTGACCTAGAAGACTACTTTATGAAAGTTATTGGAGGTAATAAAGATGCTTAACATATTAAAAACAGACTTTTATAAGGCTTTTAGAACACCATCCTTTTGGGTAATTTCAATCATTACTATTTTCTCTTCTCTACTGTCATCGATTGCAGTATTTTGGTTATATACCGCACCTGAATTTTCCGAATTTATAAGTGCAGTTCAACCAAACTTTTTTCAAACTGTACCGCAGGTTCTTATTGGATGTGTTTTTTTAATCGGCATTTTCGCTGTTATGTTTTCTGTTTCTGACTTCAACTATGGTACCATTAAAAACATTGCATCTAAAGGTTACAGGCGAGAATACATATATCTTTCTAAGTTCGTTACTGCCATAGGATTCGCAATAATAACCCTTTTACTTTCATTTTTAACTTCATTTATCACGGCTCAAATAATGGTAAATACAAAAATTTCGGAATTTTTTAAATATAACGAAGACTTTCACACCCTGCTTTCAAAGTATGCCCTTTCAATCGTCGCATATATATCTATTGCAATTCTTTTAGCTATGCTATTTCGTTCTTTAGGTTCTGCTCTTTCAATTTTTCTCGTTTTTTTCTTTTTAGAAAACAGCGCAGTCCAATTAATAAACAAGTTAATTCACGACATTTTTAATTCAGATTTCTCTGTTGCACCTTATTCTATTAGCGGTGCTTTTACCGACCCCGATAAAACTGTTCAAGGCGTGATTGTTGTACTTGTTTACATTGTCGTTACCACAGCCATTGGGCTTTATACATTTAGAAAACGCGACATTAATTAAAGAATAAATTCCTTGAAATAAAAAGAGACTGGCATAAAAGTACCAGTCTCTTTTTTATAAATACAAAAGCTTAGACAAATATTTTATAAAAACAAGCGCAATTAAATCTAGATGATATTAATACAATTATAACCTTTTTATTACCCATTGCAGATATAATGCTCTCAAAAATTAATGCCATGTTCGCATAAAAAGAATTTCATCTGCCCTTTACCGGCTTTATTTGCTATATGCTGTACGAAATTTCACAATAAACAGAAAAATTAAAAAATTCGCGTCAAAAAATATAAACGCGAAATAGATTTTATTGGCGGAGGAAGAGGGATTTGAACCCTCGCGCCGGTCACCCGACCTACTCCCTTAGCAGGGGAGCCCCTTCACCACTTGGGTATTCCTCCAAATAAAAATTAAACTTAAAAAATCATTTATCAAAGAAACAAATTATCAAAAAAATGTCAATTCGTTTAAAAATAATTAAAACCTGTAAGCTTCAGAAAAAAAATATTTTAAAGTGTCAACCAGCTTGCCTTCCTCAAATAACTTTTTGATTTGCTCTTTGTTCATCCACTTAACCTGTGCAACTTCATCAGTTGTAGCTTTTTCAAGTGAAACTGACCCGTTATACTCAAAAAGCCATATATCTCTAATGTCATGGGAGTGTTCTCTTACTTCAGAAAATAATAAACTTCTCGAATTAGAGGATAATTCTACTCCAATTTCTTCTTTAACTTCTCTCAAAGCGCCAGTTAAACTATCTTCTCCCTTCAAAACCGAGCCTCCAACGCATTCCCACTGAAGCGGAAATGTAGGTCGATTGAAATTACGCTGTGAAATCAAATATTCCTCTTTGTTGTTGCGAATCCATACATTAACAACCAAATGGTAATAGCCGTCTGAAATTTGTTTCCCTCGAATATGATCTCTTCCAGCCAACTGTTTATCCCTTGTGTATAAGTCCCACAACTCCATTTGGTCGACCTCCAAAATTATTAAAAAACAACAACATTGGCGGAGGGGAAGGGATTCGAACCCTTGGTTCCTTTCGGAATCACTAGTTTTCAAGACTAGCTCCTTAAACCACTCGGACACCCCTCCAGAGCATCCCTTTTTATTAAATATAAGATATCATATAAAAAAATATTTGTCAACAGAAAAAAAAATATATTTTTATCGAAAAATGTTGAAATTTTTTCACATTATTATTATAATAAAAATGTCGAAAATTTTCACATTATATTATAATTTTAAGGGAGGTCATTTAAAATGACGTGCATTACTAATATTTACAAAAAAGAATATTCTGAAATCGCTGATATTCAGAGTAAAAAAAATGTATACTACAATTTAGTAAAGACGATTTCGGATAACTTAACTTATTTTGGCATAGAAATTATTTTAAAAAATGGCATTAATAACCCAGAAGAAGCCTTTTTTGATGGCATTTCGGAATCAGAAAATTACGTCAGAAATATAATCAAATTCCTTTACGAAAATTCAATAAAACCTGATGTTTCTTTAGAAATAATAAGCGATTTAGTTTCTGAAATGGAATATATCAGTTGAAAGAATGTTTTCTACAAGATATATTATGAAAAAATTCACTTCAAATATACCAATTTATCATCTTTTATGTTTATAAAATACATCATTACATTAGTTTTTAAAAATAAAAATTCCTCTTCCTTTTAGAGCGAGATCACACACCTCGTTACCGCTAGAATATTTAGCGCTTGCTCACAGCTGATAGACATCTTTGGTTTAAAATTGCGCTCAAGAGAACATCATCTACGTTTTTTCTTTTATATTTCTTTTTCGAAAACTTAATAATTTCATAAAATTTTACTCCAGTCAAACAAAAAAGCTATATACAGCTTTTTAATCATTTTTAAAATAAATCTGAATAGCTTCCAGTCCTTGCTAATATTAACGTCAATTTTTCTTCTTTCAAAAGATAAACAAGCAACCAATCTGGTTGTACGTGGCATTTTCTAAAACTTTTATACTTACCAACTAACTCATGGTCTCGATATTTTTCTTCTAAAGGTTCCTACATTGCTATTTTTTTCACTACTTCTCTGAGTAACTCAAGGTCTTTCTTCGCTTTTTGAGTAATTTATAGTCTTTTTTAACCTTGAAGTCAATTTTACTTCTAACATTCCTTATCAAGCTCCTCAAAAAGTTTATCAATGTCGTTATAACCTTTGCCTTTTGGGCTAATTTTCAGTGCCTCCTTCATCGCTTGTTCAGTCTCAAAATTATATTTTGGAAATTTAACTTCAAAAGGCAATCTACCGTTTAAAACTACCTGGCTAAAAAATATTTTAACTGCTTCTGCTGCCGACATTCCTTTTAAAATTTCATCAAGTTTGGGAAATCCAGTATAAGAACGATTTTCTAAATCTTTGTCAGTGCTTTTACAGCTCTCTAAAACCTGATATCCAACATTATCTTATACTTTGAAGTTGCTTTCTGTGCCTTTCTAAAAGTAATTCATAAATCTCACCCATAGCCTCGTCAGCAACTTCATTTGCGTTTTCTGCAGTTATTTCGTCAAAGGCTAGTTTTGCCAATTTCTTGGAGTTTTCGAGCCTTATGCGAATTAGACACAATTTCTGCATAATGCTCCACATTACTGATAGAGGGAGTTATCTTCTGCACATTGAAGCAATAATTTTTTCATTTCGGCTCGACTATAGCTACCATTAGCAGTGACTTGATTCAAAACTGTCACAAAGTCAATTGGCTGGCCATTTCTTGATAGTTCTAAAATTGACTCGTAACAGCTTTTTTAATCTGTAAAATAAAAATCCTCAGCCTTTAAGATGTCAATCATTAAACTTAAGGACTTTTCCTCTAGTATTATTGTTCCGATTACCAATTGTTCCGCAACCTGTGTTATTTCGCTATTAAAGCACATACATCTTTCACCGACTTTCCATTCGCATTTTAAGTTGTTGATACCTTTCTCTAAGTTTCTTGCCAGATAAGATATTGCTGCGCCAAAAGCTATCATTCTGGCACCAGTCGATGACTTCAGCAATGTCATCAGCGTCAATTTTGTCTCTGCGAATCATCAAGTCAAAGTCTTTTGCCCATCGCTGGCGTTGAGATTCATTTTGCGGAAATTTTGAATTATTTTCTGTGATACATTTTTCCAAGAATTTCGCCAGCAAATATGGGTCACTATCGGTTTCAAAAACTTTCTTTTTCTTAACCCTTTCGTCGTCGATTTTGGACTTTTCAAAAATCTGCGACGAAGATATATTGTTATAATCTTTTTTATATTTTATATCTTGGCTGTTTTCGACTAGGAGGTATGGTTGTTCTTGACTATACCCCTGGTTATTTACGACTTCAAAACTGGTGTTTTGTGGTTCTTTTTGACCACCTTCCATACAAATTTTTATTTTTCTTTTTTCGACTTTTCTTATCTCTGAGTAGTAAGAAAAATTCGTTTCCAAGTAACCTTTTTTAACCAATAGATTTATTATCTTTGAAACTCGCCCTTTGCTCAGATTTAAAAGTTGTGCAAAATATTCATTGTTTGCAAAACAACCATCATCCTGCTCTGAAAGTGTGCTCACTACCGACAACACTATTTCTTCAGTGATATTCAAATCGTTCTGACAACAAATTTCTTTTGGTATCCAAATACCTTTAAAATCTCTTTGCATCAAAAGTTCCTCCCACTAAAACGGCAAATCATCAAATACAGACTCATTAGCTTGCTGATTTTCTTTTTCAGTGATAATTTCATAGACAATAAAACCTTTGTAATACTTGCCGTCTTGCTGTTTTGAGTAATATTTTGCAACTAACCAAATTTCATCTTTGGACTTGTACTCTTTTAAAATACGCTTTGCAACTGCACCAAATGCAGTGCAGTCGGCAAAAGTGGGCTTGTTCCATTCACCGGTTTTTGGGTCTTTTCCGTTACTTAATTGCAGTGAAAACCTTATTCCATTTTGGCCAACTTTTTTAAATTCATCGTAAATTCTACCTCTGAAAATCACAGTGTTTAATAGCGATAGGTAATCCTTTGAGATAATCTCCGGATTTTTCCCCGCTCCGCACCGTGCGTGCGACTTTCACCGCACACGGCGTTCCACCAATATCACTTCTTTTTGAATATATACATTAACTTAAAATCACATTTTTTGTTCAATTTGCTTGCTGCCTGCTTGAGCTTGCAGTTTGTTTAGTTCCTTTAACTGCTTTTCGTTTAGAGGCGTTATCTCCAGATGTTTTGATACGGTATTTTCGTCTGTTGCGTGAATTAGCTTGTGCATTGTATCCGTGATGAATATCAGGTTTTTGTATTCATCAGTTCCGCCCATGTGTATGGATTTTATGTGATGACAGTGCATTTTACCTATTTCAAGCACTTCGTTCGTGATTGCACACTTGCCTTGTTGACCCATGTAAAGAGAAATTCGGTTATCATTATATTCGATCGATCGGCCCTTTACAGGGTTTCGCATTATGTAATGTAGTGTTTCCTCAAGCACTCCGTTCGGCTCTTCGTACAATTCCTTTTTGCCCTCTGGTGTGTATTGGTTTATACTTGATTTTTTGTGCATTGGATTTCTACTTTTGCAGTATCCTATGGGCATAATCGGTATTTCCGATGTCCACTTACTTGCTTCGATTTACCATATCTTTTTGTTAAATAACTATTCTTGATTTCGCCTTGTTTTGCAGTTGTGAGTCTGTTTTTTTATGACTGTGCTCACATTCCTCTGTATGCTTCTTAGGTTTATGCAGACATTGTTTGCTATTCCGTAGTAATTGTGGATTCCCATGACCATTGAGTTGTATAAATTGACCCTTTTGTAGAGCTCTGCTTTGTCTTTGGGCTTCTGTATTAACTTTATTTGGCCTTTAAGCTTAGATTTTGCCAATCTCACGGCTTTATTGCTCATTTGGGCATTTATTACTTGCTTTTTGCCTTTCGTTTGCATTTTTAACTTGAACCCTAAAAACTCACTGTAGTTTCGTTTTAAGTTTGTTATACTTGTTTTTTCTTCCGATACCTGCAATTTACTTCGCCAACCCTTTACCGCCATTTTTATCTTGATGGCGTCTTGTCTTGTTCTACAAAATATCTTGAAGTCGTCAGCATAACGCACTATATACATTTCTTTGAGCTTAGTTTTTCGAAGTGCCTTGTATTCGTTGCCCAAATTTCTATGTCCGTTTCTTTTACTGTATTGCCGTTTCGATGGGTTCTTCATATTTTGCCATTGGTTCTGCCATTGTGAAGATATCCACCAGTCCAACTCATTCAGTACAACGTTTGCAAGTAGTGGTGATAGTATTCCGCCTTGTGGCGTTCCCTTACTCGGGTGGACAATTGATTTGTCGGGCATTTGTATTGGTGCTTTTAACATTTGTTTTATGATTTGATGCAACTTTGTGTCTCGTATTCCATGTCGCATAAGTTTTCGGTGATTGACATTATCAAAGAATCCTTTGATATCAAAGTCTACCACGTATTGCATCTGTGACCTTTGCACCAATCTTTCTACCTCTGCTATCGCATTTTCTGCACTTCTATTTGGTCTGAATCCGTACGATTCCTCGCAAAATTTTGCCTCACATATCGGTTCGAGTATCTGCAATATACATTGCTGAATGATCCTATATCTTGTATACACGGTATTCCAAGCGGTCTTGTCTTTCCATCAGGTTCTGGGGTTTCAACTCGCTTTACCTTTTTGGGATAATAATTGTTCATAAGGCTTTGGATAAATTTCACATATTCTTCTTCACTCATTTGAGCTAAGTATTCTATGTTTTTCTTATCCGTCCTAAATGTATGGCTGCCACTGTTCTTCTTGATTGCTCTATACGCTAGCTTTATGCTTTCGGGACTTCGTGTTTTGTCCATTAATTAGGTAAATACTTGTCCTTTTAAGCTCATTTCGTATAGTTCGTCTTGGGTTTGTTGCATGTCATAGTATTGAGTTATGGTTGCTTTGTGATTTTTAGTTTTCATATATACACCACCTCCGTTTGGGTGATAAATTCTATTGTCTTACTCGACTTTATGAATTAGTGTATATATTCTCATGTTTGTAATACTGGCTTGTGGCTATCCCTCTACTATGTTATCCATAGTTTCCCTGGTACTGTTCCACTACTTTCAGTCGAATTAAACTAAGTTCCCCTGGCTTGCTTTGTTCAATTGGAGCCGTTTCCTTAGTAACAGTCCTCTGCAATGGGTTTTTAACTGTTCCGACCTTTCCACGTTCCGATAATCCTATCATTGGCTATACTTAGGTGCTTCCTTTGAACCTGTCAACTTGAGCGTGCCTTTAACACGTTATGGTTTTTCATAGTTACAATTTTTACTCAACCACTTTGACCTCGCTTAACGAGATATACATTTCTGTACATTAAACTTTTAGACTCTTACATTCAGAAGTTCGTCAGTCTTCTCAGACATTCTCACCATATATATCCGACACCCGGCCTATCACACACTTGACTTCCTCTAGTTTGCATTTCCACAGCTTACCCTGTTTGGGTATACTCTCAGCCGACTTCACCAAGCTTTATACAACTTCTCTATTGCACGGGTAGTTGTATATCGGAGTATCAGTGCAAGCGTTTCGGGGCGTTACTCCCTCATTCCACTTGTCGGATTATCAGTTCTCCTAAATTTTCTTCTCTTTTTCTAAATTTCGATTTAGTGCCTAATCTTTTCAATTAGGAACGTGTCGCACCATAGCAATTACCGCTGTAAACCTCTTTTTCGTTATCATAAATCTTTGTTGTTTTCATAGTTAATTCCACCTCATAATTTTTTATTAAAACTTTTGTTTCTGCAATTTCGGCATACATTTTCGCCCGGTCAGAAATATAGTCACACTGCTCGCTTGGCCCGCTTCGCATTGTTCGTTATTTCTTCCTATTCGTCAGCGCTGCTTTTTC